>Ga0256842_1001595_pt1 | contig 17878 bp, 16 predicted proteins | sample 4559240metaG_FD_185973 | JGI IMG/M metagenome (GOLD analysis project Ga0256842, IMG submission 185973) | Hydrothermal vent microbial communities from Guaymas Basin, Mexico - 4559-240 | ecosystem: Environmental > Aquatic > Marine > Hydrothermal vents | place: Mexico: Guaymas Basin | collected...
CAATTGCTTTCGATAAAAGCAACTCCTTTGTATTATCATTTACTTTTTTATGAGCCATTACCGCCTCCTATTTGAAGGGGCTTTAAAAGCCCCTTCTTCCCTCATCAACTCCGCTTCCGCTTGTATTCCATTCCTTCCTTTATTGATTGAATAAGTTCTTCTCCTTTGTATTCAGGCTTTCTCTTTTCAATAATAGAGCGCAGACCTTCCTTTGCATCCTTTGTCATGTAACTCAGGTTGAAAAATTCTATTTCCATTCTTCTGGCACTCATAAGATCTAAGTTTATTCCAGTATTTAGCATGTGTTTTGCAAGCCTAAGTGCAGTTCTTGGTTTTGACATAAGCTCTTTTGCCAAAGCCTTTGCTTCATCCATCACCTTATCAGGAGGAACTATCTTCATCACAAGTCCCATATCAAGTGCTTCTTGAGCAGTGTATTGTCTTCCAAGCATAATCATCTCTTTTGCCTTTGCCCATCCAACTATATAGGGAAGTTCTATTGTGCCACCTGATCCAGGAATAAGTCCTATGTTTATTTCTGCCTGACTGAAGATAGCCTTTTCTGACGCGATTCTAAAATCACATACGCACATAAGCTCAATTCCACCACCCATTGCAAGCCCATTTACAGCAGCAATAACAGGCACTTCTAAATCCTTTATCTTTCTTAAAGCAAGACTTGCGTTATTTACATATTCTCTCACATTTTCCACAGAATCTCCGAGTTCATAAAATGCCTTAACATCACCTCCTGCACTAAATGCCTTATCTCCTGCACCAGTAATTATCACAACCCTTACCTCATCATCCGCACTTATAAGATCTGCTGCTTTATGAAATTCTGCATAAGTCCTATATCTCATAGGATTCATAGGGGGTCTGTTTATGGTGATAGTAACAATGCCATCTTCTTTCTGAAATATTATGTCTTGAAAATCTACCATTTCTTCACCTCCTTACTTCTTGCTATAGTCATACCAGCCAGCACCTGTCTTTCTTCCAAGTCTTCCAGCTCTTACCATCTGTTTTAAAGAAAATGGAGTTGTGTGTTTAAGCTCTGCAGGAAGTTCTCTTTTGAATACCTCATTTACATAATAGCTGATATCTATACCAGTAAAGTCCATCAGTTCAAATGGGCCCATTGGATAGTTAAGTCCAAATTTTACTGCCTTGTCTATGTCTTCAATGCTGGCTATTCCTTCATCATATACCTTTACTGCCTCCATAAGATATGGAACCATGAGACGATTTACTATAAAACCTGCAACATCCTTTTTTACCAAAACTGTTACTTTTCCAAGCTTCTTTTCTGCAAGATCTCTTACAAACTGAGCGGATTCATCAGTGGTTAAAGCACCTTTGATTACCTCTACAAGCTTCATTACAGGTGCAGGATTAAAGAAGTGCATTCCTACCACCTTATCAGGTCTTTTTGTTGCAGCAGCGATTTCTGTAATAGAAAGTGAAGAAGTATTTGTTGTTAATATGACCTCATCTCTGGTAAGCTCATCAAGCTCTTTAAAAACCTGCTTTTTAAGATCCAGATCTTCTATAACTGCTTCCACAACAAAATCTACATCTTTCAAATCAGACATCTCTACTGTGCCTTTGATCCTGCCCATTATAGCTGCCTTGTCATCTTCACTCATCTTACCTTTCTGCACAAGTTTTCCCAAAGATCCATCTATTGCCTTTAGCCCCCTGTCAACAAACTCTTGCTTTATATCTCTCATTACTACTTCAAAACCAGATTGAGCAAAAAGCTGAGCTATACCGCTTCCCATTGAACCAGCACCTAAGACACCTACTTTTTTTACTTGTTCTATATTCATCTTATCCCTCCTTTGTTTTTTATTTAAGGAGATACTGGCTTGAAGTCCTCAAGCCAATACCCCTCAGGATTTCTTTCAAATTTCATAATCTCGGCTACCTTTTGATCAGGTGTTCTATGATATTTCATATATATGAAGCTGTTGTCAATCCCTAAAATTTCTATCTTACCAGTCATATGAGACATAACAAACTTTGCTCTTTTAGCCAAACCTGACAAAGACACTTTTGCTTTCTCAAATATCTGCAAGCCCTCCTCCACTGGAACTGAATAAACCTTATTTCCAGTAGTAGGTCTGCACTGAAATATGTAATAAGGGGTTGCTCCTATGAATGAAAGCTTGTTTAGGAGATTTGCAAGTGCTTCTGGATTATCATTTACTCCTCTGATCAGAGGGGTTTGATTACATACAATCGCACCAGCAGAAATAAGCTTATCTATAGCTTTGATGGCTGGAGGAGTAAGCTCTTTTTCATGACAGAAGTGAACCATCATATATATACGCTTTTCTTTAAAGCTGAATTGCTCTATCAGCCTAAGCAACTTATCATCATTTAATATCCTGTATGGATTAAAAGCAGGTATCTTTGTGCCAATTCTTATAATCTTCACATGATCTATGCTTCTAAGTCCAGCCAAGATTTCTTCCAGTCTTCTATCTGAAAGAAGAAGAGGATCTCCTCCTGAAATCAGAACATTATCTATCTCTGGATGCTCTTTTATATACTTTAAAGCTGGTTCTGGATCTCTTATTATTTCTTTATTTCCTTTTATAAAAAGCCTTTTTCTAAAACAAAACCTGCAATACCCTCCACAAAGATTATTAAAAAGCACAAGAGCTGTATCTTTATACTTATGTTCTACTCCAGGAGCTACTGTATATCTTTTTTCATTAGAAGGATCTAAGCTACCCCATTCTTCTTCCAACTCATCTTCAGAAGGAATAATAATCTTTCTTATAGGATCATTTGGATCTGACCAGTCTATAAGGCTCAGATAATAAGTATTTGCCCTAAAAGCAAATTTTTCTGTCACCTTTTTAAGCCTTTTCTTCTCTTCTTTGCTCAATCCATCAACCCTTTCTATACTGGTTATGTATTCTACTTTCATTATCCTTCTCCTTTCTTTTTCTTTCTTTGCTCAAATTCTTTTATCCTTTCAAGCCGCTCTTCAGAAAAAACAGTATTCAAGCAGGCTTCCACCTCATATTGCATAATAGAGTTTAAGCTTGTTTCTTTTGCAATATTGAGAAGCTTCTTTATCAATTTGATAGAAAGAGGTGAATTTTGAGCTATTTTTTTTGCCATATTTATGGCTTCTTTCATAAGATCTTCTGACTTTACTGCCTTGTTAACTAAGCCAATCCTTTCTGCTTCTTTACCATTTATAAACTCAGCAGTGAAAATCAGCTCCTTTGCCTTTGCAGGACCTATAAGGTCTATCAAGAGCTTGGTTGCACCACCTGTTACAGAAGAAGAAACCTTTGCTTCAGGTGATCCAATCAATGCATCCTCAGCCGCTATCCTTATATCGCAAGCCAAAGCAAGCTCATATCCAGAACCTAAGGCATATCCATTTATGGCAGCAATAGTAGGTTTTGGAAATTCTATTAACCTTAGAGAAACCTTTTGAAGCTTCTCCAAATATTCTCTATATTCCTGCTTTGTCCTCTTAGGAGATTCTTTCAAATCTGCACCAGAAGAAAATGCCCTTCCTTTCCCTGTAAAGATCAATACCTTTATTTCAGAATCTTTTTCTGCTAAGTTAAGTGCTTCATCCAGCTCATTCCACATCAACTTATTCATAGCATTAAGAACTTCAGGCCGATTAAAATATATTATGCTAATATCCTCTTTTTTTTCGTATATTATTGTGTTAAACATTTTTTTTCCTCAAAGTTATTAAGGTATCTACAATGGAAATACCTTTTTCATGAACCATAAATGGATTTAATTCAATTTCTTCAATTTCTGGATAATCTTCTGCTATTTTTGCTAATCTAATCAATAAATCTTTCACTGCTTTAATATCCTTTGGCTTTTTACCTCTTATTCCTTTAAGTATGGGATATGCTTTTATCTCTTTTATCATAGAATCTATATCTTCTTCTGCTACAGGAAGAACTCTTACAGAAATGTCTCTAAACACTTCTGTAAAAACTCCTCCTAAACCAAAAGTAATAATTGTTCCAAAATTCTTATCTCTTATTACTGAAGCAAGGCACTCTACTTTGCCAGGTGGAGGAACCATAGGAAGAATTAATATCCCTTCTATATCTTTTGTAACTTTTTGAACATTCTCCATTATCTCATTAAAAGCATTTATCAGCTTATCTCTATCTGTTATTCCAAGTTTTACTCCTCCAACATCATACTTATGCTGAATCTTTCTGCTTACAACCTTTAATGCCACAGGATAACCTATCTGCTCAGCTCCTTTTATAGCATCATCTAAGCTTTTTGCAAAGTAATCAGGAATCATAGGTATTCCACAGGCTTTGAGAAATTCTCTTGCTTCTGTCTCTAAAAGGTTAATATGACCTTTAGCATACACCTTTTCTATAATAGAAAGTCCTTTTTCAGTTCTTAAATCAGGAAGCTGAGGAAAACTGAAGCTTCTTCTCCTTGCCTCTGCATATCTTACTAAGGCAGATATGCAATGAGCAGCTCTTATAGAAGATTCTATTACAGGAATGTTATTATTTCTCAGGATATCCAACGCCTTTATCTTTTCTCTCGCAAAGCTTGTGTTAACTATTATAGGCTTTTTATACTCTCTCAAAAGAGATACAAGCTTATGACATGCTTCTTCCTCAAATTCTTCTATATAATCTCCTATTATCTCTCTGTATCCTCCTAAGAAACCAGTAATAAGAACAATATCTATTGCAGGATCCTCTAAGCATGCTTTACAACAGGGAGGAATAATTTCATGAGGTGCCTCTTCTGCCTTTCCTCCATAATCCACTGGATTAGATATACCTACTCCTTCCATTGTATAAGGTTTTAGCTTTTGCTGAGTCTCTTCTGAGAGCAAAGGCACATCCAAACCAAACTGTTCTATATTATCCGCAGCAATGGCATTATCTCCTCCTCCTTCAGAAAGGATAGCTACTCCTTTCCCCTTAGGAAAAGGAATATCTGTATCAAACACTGAAGTTATATCAAACAATTCATCTATTGCGTTCACCCTTATTATTCCTGCTTGTTTAAAAGCCTCATCACAAATAAAATCATCTCCTGTCATAGAACCTGTATGAGAATGAGCAGCCCTTGAGCCTGCTTTTGTCCTTCCTACCTTTATAGCAACAATAGGCTTTTTTTTAGTTATATCACGAGCTATTTGAACTAATCTTGCTCCATCCTTTATACCTTCTATGTAACAGGCTATAACCTTAGTTTCAGGATCATTTCCCAAAAACTCAAGATATTCATGGATACCTAAGTCAATAGCATTTCCAATACTTATTATCTTATTAAAACCTATGCCTCTTAAGCGGGCATAATGGACAATAGAGTCGATAACATTTCCACTCTGGGATACTAAGGAAATATTGCCCGATTTTATAGGAGGAAGACCTAAGAGGTTAAGATTAGCAGGAGCACTAAAGATTCCACTACAGTTTGGACCAACAATTCTCATTCCACTTTCTTTTGCAATAGATAAAATCTGCTGATTTAGCCTTCTTCCCTCCTCTGTAGCATCACTAAATCCAGCAGTAATTATAATGGATGCCTTTACACCTTTTTTTGCGGCATCTCTAAGGGCATCTAAAAGGAATTCTTTCCTTACCACTATAAGCGCCAGTTCTACCTCTTCTTCTATTTCTGTAAGCCTTTTATATACCTTTCTTCCATAGATATAATCCCTTGTAGGATTTATAAGATATATCTTTCCCTTGTATCCACTATCTAAAAGACTTGCTGTTCTTCTTGCTCCTGCCTTTCCAGGAACAGTAGAAGCACCAACAATAGCTACAGAATCAGGATAAAATATAGCTTTTATCTGCTCTTTCATTTTCCTTAGGGGGATTGTTTATTTTCAGACAAAAAAAGAGGGGGGTCTGACGACCCCCCTTTCTTATAATTACTGCAGCAGCATTGACTTGCCTCTCTTGATTGTTCTAAGGAAGCGTCTGGATCTGTTCAGCATAAATGGTGGCAGCATCTCTGTAATCCACTCTGGGTCATATGGCGCAGGTGGATTGGATACTGTTCTTGGATCAAATTCTTCCTTAAACCTATCTACCCAGACCTGATAATCACTGAAGTATGGTCCTTGGAACAGTATTCCGTGACATGATGCTGGGAAGAAGTCCAAGAATCCTGTCTCTGCATCTATTGTTGGTGTCTCTTCAAAGTACCATCCTATCATGCTTTGCACATAACCAGGATCATAGTAAGGAGAAAGTGGATCGCATTTGTCCACATTCATGTAAACCAGAAATTCTAAGTAACTTGAATGGCCAAAGTCATTTGACTGGAACCATCCTGGATCACCATACTCTGGCATAAATGGTGGTGTATATTTCTCCCACAGTAGCTTTCCAAGTTTCTTACCAGTCTCATATGTACATCTTAAGCATTCCTGACCTGCTTCACATGAGGAGTAACCGTTTGTCATCATCCACATTCCAGAGGTATCTGCATTCTTAAACCAAGACTCATCAGATGGTTTTGTCCTTGTAAATTCTCCACCAAACTCCTGTCTCAGTTCATCAAGAACTGCGCGCTCATATTCCATCTGTTTTTCATTGGTAAATCCGATAAGAAGCACTCTTGCCATATGGAAGTTATCAATATCCTCTTTTGTTACACCGCTCCATCTTTCCCAGAAGTCCTCTTTGTCCTTTGCTTTTGCAATAACTCTCCAGAATACTGGCACCTTTGTGATAGCTGCACCAATCTGGCAGTGAGAGAAGGCATACATAAAGTCTTCAAGTGCCTTTCTGCTCGGAAGCCTTATATTTTGCCATGCTACCCTGTTTGTCTTAAATGCAGTATGAGAATCTGGTGTTACACCTTCAGGCACCATTGCCTCTTTTGCATTTTCTATAAATGGGAATATCTTTACAGTCATCTCAGTTACTATTCCCATTGCTCCAAACCAACCAATATGACCACGCCAGATTCCGTTCAGATTTGGTCCTAAGCCATCACCCCAGAATCCGTTTTCTGCTGTGGTCTCTCTTCCAGCCCATGAACCTGTCCTTACTATATCTCCTTCTGGAGTTACCCATGTTACTGCCATAACACGACGCTCTGGATTTCCCATTCTGTAGTTAAATGGAGAGCATCCCCAAACAGTATGATTTGCGATTACACAAGATGCGCTTCCACCACCAGTGTTGATGAAATAGCAGTCATTGTCAAAGCAGGCTTGACAGAAGTGACCATACCTTACTCCTGCCTCTACCTTGGCATAAAGGTTCTTTTTGTCTATCTCCATTCCCTGCATCCTCTGCAGATCTATCTGCACCTGATCAGGCCTAAATCTTGGGTTTGCATTGTATGCCCACTGGGAGGAGCAGGGATTAAATGGAAGATGATATTTATTGCAAATTCTTACTATTGCAGCTACTTCTTCTGTGGTTTCAGGCTGAATCACACAGCATGGAGGATATGCCTGACCAGAAAACCATATAAGCTCTCTTGCATATCCACGACCAACATATGCCTGTCTTACTACTTTTTCTCTACTGATCTTATCTGGTCCTACTACTTCTTCTAACTCTTTATATGCTTCTTCTGGCATATCCCACCAGTAGGGCTGCGTTCTGAGCTGTCTTAGCTTTTCTTTCATCTCCTCAGTGCTAAGCATTGGTTTTTCCTTATAAGCCATCGGAAACCTCCTTTTCTTTAAGTTTTATCCAATTCCTTATCTAAGTGGCAGAGACAAACATCTCTGCCACCTATCAAACCAATTATCCAGAATAGGTCTCATCCACTATTTCAGCAATATGATAGACCTTTCCAACGGTATCAGTTTCTACTCTTTCCAAAGCACCTTTCAACATGTGCAAGCTATGTACATCAGGTGTTATTATAGCCTCTGCACCAAATTCATCTGCCTCTCTGAGTCTCCAGTCAGCAGCAAAGTGAGCTGTTTCAGGATATGCTTCAAGCACTCCTCCACCTTCTCCTGAATGATATGCATTGTGATGATGTCTGAACATCTCTACCAGCTCAATTCCTGGGATTGCTTTGATAAGATTTCTTGGTGGCTCATAGCAGCCGTTTGTGCCACGTCTGAACTGCCTTGGTGGCTTGAGTTTACCCCAATCTTCAGCATCCCTTATTCCTTCCCATGGAATCCATGGTTCACTCAGTCTTCCTACACTGCAGGCATCATGATATGTGACTCTCATCTTAAGCTCTTCTTTTGGTGAGAGCTTTCCTTCTTGTCTGAGCTTATCTGCAAATTCTGCTATATGGACAACCTCAAATCCCAGATCACTTGTAGCCATATCCAGCACTTTTGGATACTCTACTTTCAATGCCTTGTAACAATAACCACATGCACATACTACTGTCTTTGCACCAGACTGTCTTATCTTCTCTAAGGTGGCTCTGGCAGCAATCCTAAATTCTCTTAAATGTCCTGTTTCATACATAAGAGAACCACAGCATCTCTCTTCATCCAGGAGCATAAATGGAACACCAGCCTTATTCAAAATCCTTGCTGTTGCCTGAGCCACTTCTGGATATTTATATGATGCCCAGCATCCTACGAAGAACAGGACATCTGCCTTATCTTCTACTTTTATGTCATCTGTAATCCAGTCTTTTCTTATCTTTTGATCCATTCCATAATAGTTTCCAGATTTCTCTATACGAGCTATGATACCTTTATGCTCTGGTCTTGCAAAACCTCTTTCCACTAATGCTACTTTTAGGGACTGATTCATAAGAAGTATCTCTAAGTCTAAGTTACGCTTACAGCCTACATCACATGCACCACAGCTAAAGCAACGAAATGCTGCTTCATGGATTAAAGGTTCATCCCAAGGCAGATCACCAACAAATAAGGCATTTATAAGCCTGGTTCTTCCAGTTGCTCCCCAGTTATCAAATTTTCCCCACTGCCATTCAGGGCAGACCCAAGCAAAATCATGGATAAACTTTTTTGACTTTGGTGCGATTCCCGGTGCATATATCCAATCACCATATTTACACATGGCACATCCCATGCAACAACGGGATTCCCAAAAGTAATTCTCTATATTAAGATCCAGTTTGAAAGACATCATTAACCTCCTTAATTAAAATTTATTTATACCCAGAAACAAAGCTTGCCCGGACTCAGAATCATGTTTGGATCAAACAGTTTCTTCACCCTCATAAGATATGCTGTATAGTCAGGAGCTTTCTTATATACATACTGGGCAACATATTCATAAGGCCTGTTAAAGAAACCTCCAGCTTTCCATACTGCAGGAATAAGAGCCTTGTAGAGATTTAGAATCTTTTCTTTTTCATCATCTGAGTAATAGAAGCTGTAGGTTACCTGACATGCCCTTCCTTCCTCTACTGGCTGGATATAATGACCGATCTGATCTAATGGATACCCATGTTCTTCTACAATTGGTGCTATTACTTCACAGAATTGAGGTGCTTTTTCAATGGTAGTCATAAATACCAGATCTTGGCAATTTCCTTTTAGCATATGTTTCCAGTATGTCTTATCTTTTGGCCATGGATTCTTAAGCATCTCAGGAAGTCTTTCTTCTAAGCCAGGTGCACCTTCCAATTTCTCAGTAAGATTTACATTTGGGAATCTTTCTTTAAATGTGGTCTTAAGATAATCTTCCTGATATCCTAAGTGCATCTCTGGTTTACGATAGAGACCACCAATTATCATGATGAATACATAAGGAGGAAGTTTCTCCTTAAGTGTTAAGATCTGATCTCCGCTTTCTGCAATCATGGTGGCAAGAACCATGTTGTTGACTATAAGGCGCTCATATCCTACACGGCGATGCAGTATATCATATACTGGGTCTACCAATTCTTCTAATTCCTCTGCTGGGATAAAATACACTTTTTCTATCTTTGGGATACGCTCAAACTTTACTACTGCTTTTGTAACTATTCCCAAAGTTCCCTGAGAGCCTTGCAGCAGTCTCCAGAAGTCTATTGTTCCTGGACCTTGTGGGTTAACACCTGCTGCATAGTTTCCTGGCTGACCAAAGGTATTGGATGATGCAGAACCAGTAGCAAATTTTTCACCAAGTCCCCATACTACCCACATTCCACCTATCTGTTCTGAATATTCAAACATAGGAATAGTGGACTGCTCTCTTTCTAACCAGTCCATTACCACTGATCTCTCTGCATGTGGAAGAAGAGGCATTGTAGTTCTGTAACCTTTTTCTTTGAGAGCATTGGCATACTGCTCCCAAGTAACTCCTACTTCTAAGTACCCCCACATGTCCTCTTCATTCAGTCTTTCAATGGTGTTCATCTCAGACAGATCCATTACAATACCTATGGGCCTTGGCATGGTTTTACTTGGTCTTGGAATTGTTCCACCATTGAAATGCACTTTTGAGCTGGCAGGGAAAATAGGGATGTTGTTATCATTGCAGGCTATAACAATTTCTGCTACTTCATCTCTTGTCTTTGGCTTTACTACTGCATCAGGTTTACATGGGGGAACAAGACTAAAATCCTTTTCAAATTTGGCCCTTTCTTCATCACTTTCAATAACATTTGTAACCTCTTTTAATTTCTCTATACCGCTCATCTGTCTCCTCCCTTGGAATTAAATTATTACTAATTTTTTTTAAGTTATTAATGATACTTTACCTCTACTTTATAATGTTGGATATCTCACCTCCTTTCTGGAAAGGATTTTATAATCCGAACGTTCGTTCTTGTCAAGTCATATTTTCGTATAACTCGAACATATGTTTTTGTCAATATTAAAAAAGATTTTTGAATAGTCTTTAAATCTCCCTTGACTCCTTAGTTTTACTAACATATCTTCTTCTTAGAACAGAAAACAAATTTGGAGATTTCAATGGAAGAAAAAGGAAAAGTGGATCTTTTTGCTGAAAAACGAGAAAGAATGGTAAAAGAACAGCTAATAAGGAGAGGTATTCATGATAAAAGAGTGCTGGATGCTATGAGAAAAGTGCCAAGACATCTTTTTGTGCCTCCAGAGATGGTGGATGAAGCATATAATGATTATCCTCTGCCGATAGGACAGGGACAGACCATATCTCAGCCATATATAGTTGCTCTTATGACAGAGGCATTAGAATTAAAAGGAGATGAAAAGACATTAGAAATTGGCACAGGAAGCGGATATCAAACTGCTATACTGGCAGAACTATGTAAAGAAGTCTATACTATAGAAAGGATTCTATCTTTGTTAAACAGGGCAAAAGAGGTGTTAAGAAAACTTGGCTATAAGAATATATTTTTCAGAGCAGGAGATGGAACACTTGGATGGCCTGAAAACAAACCTTATGATGCTATAATAGTTACTGCAGCTGCACCTAAGATACCACAGCCATTGTTGGATCAGTTGGCAGATAATGGAAGATTGGTTATTCCTGTAGGAGATCGTTTTTCTCAAGAGTTGATAAAGGTTACTAAGAAGTCAAAAGATGAACTTATAAAGGAAAACTTAGGTGGATGCCGCTTTGTAAGTCTGATCGGAATACATGGATGGAAGGAATAAAGGTATGTGGAGATTTAGGGAAAAGTTAAGCTATTATGAAAAAGTAAGAAGATCTTTGTATGAGCTACTTAGAGACAGCTTAGAAAGACATCTTATGAAAATTGCATTGGTAGATTCTTTTTACAATTATCAAAGAAACAATGTTCCATACGAATTTTTAACTAAGACAGAGCTTAAGCCCAGAACAAGAAAGATGGGCAAAGAATCAGAGCTTTTTAATACATTTCTTGTGATATTCTGTGAAGGAACTATTCCTCCTGAAATGAAGAACTATATTCGTTTTTTCCCTGAAAATAGCGTAAACAAAAAGAACTTAGAATATCTCGCTAATTTTACTTTGCATAAAAAATTTCACCTAAACATAAGATACTTTGATAATCCTCACTTCTTTGACTTTATTGAAAAGCTTTTAAATGTGGACTATGCATTACTTATTCAGCAGGATCCAACAGTAAAGAAAAAGACAAGGTATTGTCTTACGCATTTTCATGTAAAGATTGACTGGCCAATAGCAGATGCAGCAGAAGATCTTGCAAGATATCTTAGATATATTCAACACAATTTGTATGAAAATGGAGATAAGGAAGCCAGAATATTGCAAAACAAGCTGTTTGAATATTATGGTTGTCATTACAGTGTAGGAGGTAGAAGAACCGCTGGCCTTATTGCTGCTCAACTTCTAAGAAGACTTGACTTCATATCTACAGTGTATGTATCCAGCTCAGAGTCCAGATCTATGTATAAGTATTCAGAAAGAGGAGTTTCTAAGTTTTATTTAGTTCAGATATTTGAAGAACAGATAGAAGAAATAGCTCAAAGAGAAAATATGGGAGCTGAGAAATTCAAAAATCAGTATCTTTATCCTGCAGAAGGTTTTTATATCGCCATTGCAGAAGCCTTATACGAGCATACTGTTTATTCCAAGCCTCCAAAGGATGGAAAATTAAGGCGCTTAAAACCTGCTTATACATGGCTTAGGTTAAGAGAAGAGATATTACATCCGAGGACCAATATTTTTGAGGCACGGCCAATTAACTGGTCATAATTATTACAAAGCCGGGCATCAGTATACAGCCCGGCTCTGCTATATTTCAAGATCGTTGTTAATCTGCAAAAGATTGTCTGGAAGTATCTCTTTTATAAAAGCTGGAAGACAGAAAGAAGTTTTATGAATCTGAGTATTATAGTACTTTAATTTTCCAAGCTCTGAAACACGAGACTCATCCAAATCTTTTAACGGATGATATTTCTTAGAACAGAACGCAAAACCTATTGTTCCACTTGGATATGTAGGCACTAAGGAGTAATAATATCCTGTGAGCTCAAATATATTCGAAATAAATTCCAGCATCCTTTTTATCAAGGTTTGATGATAATAAATAGACTCACATTGACTTACTACTATACCATCAGGTTTAAGAGCATTGTACATATCTCTATAAAAAGGCTCTTCAAATAAGACTACTGCTGCTCCAACAGGATCAGTAGAATCAACGATTATTACATCATATTCATTCTTCTTTCCCTTTACAAATTGAGCTCCATCCTCATAAAAGATCTTTACTCTTGGATCATAAAAACCAGAAGATAAGGTAGGAAGATGCTTTTTTGAAACCTCCACTACCGCACGATCTATTTCACACAGATGCACTTCTTCAACTGTTTTGTGCTTTACAATCTCTCTTATAGAACCTCCGTCCCCTCCTCCTATAACCAGCACCTTCTTGGGATTCGGATGGGTAAGAAGAGGCACATGCACAATCATTTCATGATAAGCAAATTCATCAAATTCAGACAGCATTATCACCCCGTCTAAGATAAGCATTTTGCCCAGTTTCTCTGTTTCCAGAACCGCTATTTCCTGGTATTCCGATCGAAATCTCTCAATGGTCCTGTTTACCAGTACTCTAAAAGTAGTCCCTACCGGGGGTTCTAATTTTTCCTCAAACCAAAGATCCATTGTAGTTAATCTGAGCTCATCTTCTGTGTATTCTTCTGTCATCTTACTCTCCCCCCTTTATTTGCGTATACAAACATTAAGTCTATAACTTTTACCACCAAAAAAATCTTTGCTAAACTCTGCTGCCTTTTCAGGATCATAGGGTTTACAGCTGAATATATCTATAAATGCCCTGTTGCTCTCATTAGCAAAATGTCCACTTATAAGTGAAGTTTCTATAAGCTGAACAAGGCTAAAACCTTCTGTTTGTCCTTTTCCGAAATGAACAACAATGGGATCTCCATACTGCTTCATGTCTATTAGTTTACATAAACGGGACACATATTCAATAATAGCATCTTTGCTCCTTATCTTTTCAGGATCACATTCATATATATCAATACTGCTAAGCAGTCCCCAAGCATTTTCCTTTTCATACTGCTCTCTGATATCTGCCATATTTCACCTCCTTTTTTTAATTTTTATTTATGTTTTAGCTCTTCAGGAGGAATATCCAGTGTGCCCCGCTTTATTTCCATCATGTGGATATGCTTGGCATTAAGCTCTTTTTTAAGATAAGCTACTGCATCTTCAGGTTTGATCTGATCTCCACAGGTAAATAGATCTAATGCTGCATAACCATATTCAGGCCATGTATGTATGGAAAAATGTGACTCAGCGATAACAATTATACCACTAATACCGTGAGGAGAAAATTGATGGAAAAAAGGTTTTATAATGGTTGCTCCACATAGCTGAACAGCCTTGGTCATTATTTTTTCTATTTTTTCTAAGTCATTTAAAAGATTCTTATCTGCCCCATGAACCTCTAAGATTACATGCTTGCCCAAGGACTTCATGCTCCCACCCCCTTTCTAAGATTTATATATCTGAACCATATACCCTTTTATTTAAAAAACCAAGATTGTTCGGAGTTCTTGGAAAAGGAATCACATCCCTGATATTGGAAAGCCCTGTAATAAACTGAATAAATCTATCAAATCCTAATCCAAAGCCAGCATGTGGAGCTGAACCAAATTTTCTAAGCTCTAAATACCACCAGTAATCCTTAGGATTAACTCCTTGCTCTTTCATTCTCATAAGCAAGGTTTCATAGTTATCTTCTCTCTGACTTCCGCCAACGATCTCTCCTACCCTTGGAACAAGGATATCCATTGCCATAACAGTTTCGCCATCTTGGTTCAGTTTCATATAGAATGGCTTTATCTCCTTAGGATAGTCAGTAATAATTGTTGGCTTATTAAAGACCTCTTCACATATATATCTCTCATGCTCTGTTTTCAAATCACATCCCCACTCCACAGGATATTGAAATTGCTTCTCTGCCTTAGAAAGTATCTCTATTGCCTCTGTATATGTTATTCTTGCAAAGTCCTGTTCAATCCCTTTCTGAATCTGGTTTAGATTTGAAGATTCAATAAATCTGTTAAAAAATTCTAAATCTTCTTTACAATGATCCAGCACAAATGAAAACAGATATTTTATCAGCTCTTCTGCTACTTTTATAGCCCTTTCAATCCCTGAAAACGCCATCTCTGGTTCTACCATCCAAAATTCAGCCAAGTGTCTTGGTGTGTTGGAATTGTCTGCTCTGAAAGCAGGTCCGAATGTATAAACATCTCCTAAGGCAAGGGCATATGCTTCTGCTTCTAACTGACCACTTACAGTAAGGTATGCCTGTTGTCCAAAAAAGTCCTCAGAAAAATCCACACTTCCGTCTTTCTTCTTAGGTATATCAGAAAGATCAAATGTAGTCACTTTAAATACCTCTCCAGCTCCTTCACAGTCATTTGCTGTTATTATTGGAGTATGTACATATATAAAACCTCTTTCCTGAAAGAAGCTGTGTATAGCATAGCTTATAGCATTTCTTATCCTTGCAACAGCGCCAAATGTATTAGTCCTTACTCTAAGATGAGGTATTGTTCTTAAAAACTCAAATGAATGTCTCTTTTTTTGCAAAGGATATTGTTCTGGATCTGCCCATCCAATCACTTTTATTTCTTCAGCTTGAAGCTCTATGTCCTGCTTCCTTCCAGGAGAAGCTACAATTATTCCCTTTACCATAACAGATGAACCTACATTTAATTTAAGAACCTCATTTTCATAATTTGGTAACTTTTTGTCAGCAACCACCTGAAGATTTCTCAAACAAGAACCATCATTTATTTCCAAGAAAGAAAACCCTCCTTTTGAGTCTCTTCTTGTTCTTACCCATCCATAAAGAGAGATACGCTTTCCAATTTCTTTCTTCTGCAATATATCTGCGATCCTTTCCCTTTTTGTAGCAGTTATCATTTTCTCTTATCCATATCTTTGTTCAAAATGTTTCATAAATTCAGCAAGAGCTTTGACAGAATCCAATGTAACTGCATTATAAAGAGATGCCCTGCATCCACCAACAGACCTATGTCCTTTAAGACCTCCAAGTCCTTCTTTAAGTGCCTCTTTGACAAAGAGCTCCTCTAACTCTTCTGAAGGTAGCCTGAAAGTTATGTTCATCATGGATCTGCTGTCCTTTCTTGCAGTTCCTCTGTAAAAATCAGAAGAATCTATTACATCATATATAAGTTTTGCCTTTTTTCTATTTATCTCTTCCATATTTTTAAGACCGCCTATTTCTTCTTCAAGCCATTTCAATACAAGATTTATCACATATATGGCAAAGCATGGAGGAGTATTTGCTAAGGAGTTGTTTTCCACATAAGTGGTATATTTGAGCATAGTAGGAAGATCCTGAGGAACTCTCTCCAGCATGTCATCTCTTATAATGACTACTGCAACACCAGCAGGACCTATATTCTTTTGGGCACCTGCGTATATGAGTCCAAAAGGAGTTGGATCAAAAACCCTGCTCATAAAGTCAGAAGACATATCACTTACAAGAGGCACTCCATTTCCATCAGGAAAAGTTGCCCATTGAGTTCCTTTTATTGTATTGTTAGAAGTAAAATGCAGATATGCTCCTTTTCCATCCTCATATACATCCTGTGGAATATAGGAGAAGTTTTCATCTTCAGAAGAAGCTATAACTCTTACTTCCTTTTTTTGTATCCTTGCTTCTTTAATAGCCTTTGTTGCCCAAGTGCCTGTGTTTATGTAATCAACTGGCTTTCCCTCTACAGAAAGGTTCATAGGAACCATTGCAAATTGAAGACTTGCTCCACCTTGCACAAATATTACATGGAACTGATCACTGAGATTAAGAAGTCTCTTTATCCTTTCTATTGCCTCATTTATTATTTCATCAAATGTCTTGGAACGATGACTTGTTTCAAGTATGGACATACCTGTGCCTTTATAATTCAAAAGCTCATCCCTTATCTGCTCCAACACAGGCAATGGCAGAGCAGCAGGACCTGGATTAAAATTATGGATTCTGCCGTATTTCATACTCATAGTATCTTCTCCTGAATAATATTTTTTATACCTTCTAAGGTTTCTCTGTCTTTTTCAAAAACCGCTACACCTTCTAAGTCTGCATCTATGATCTCTTTTTTAAAAGGTATAAAATACAGAAAATCAAAATCTTTTAAGTTTTCCCTTATAAATTTCTCATCTTCTTTATTTCTGATCTTATTTCCCACTACAGCTATGTTTTTTATACCCAGATCAGAAGCAAGCCTTTTTATCTGATATGCTGTTTCAATACTTCTTCGTCCAGGTTCAACTACAACTATGAGCTTATTTACAAACATTGCTGTTCCTCTTCCTAAGTGCTCAAGCCCTGCTTCCATATCCATAACTACAGCCTCATCTCTTGAAATAACCACATGCCTGACAAGCTGTTTTAAAAGAGCACTTTCAGGGCATATACATCCGCTTCCACCTTTTTTTACACCACCCATAACCATAAGCCTTATGTTATCTATCTTAATAGCCAGTTTATCAGGAAGATCATCTACCTTAGGATTTAAGCTAAAAAAACCCCCTATTGTGCCAGGCTTAGCTCCAGTTCTTTCTTCTATAAGCTCCTTCATATCAGCAATCGGCACAATACCACTACTATCCTTTATTCCCAACGCTTGAGCCAAATTCGCGTCAGGATCTGCATCAATAGCCAACACCTTTTTGCCACTATCAGATAGAGCCTTTATAAGAAACGCGGCAAATGTAGTTTTTCCAACTCCTCCTTTTCCACTTACAGCAAGTTTCATATCAGCCTCACATTACATTATTTGAAATATTAATGTTTACTCGATCACAGCATTTTTTTCAAGTATAAAAAACTCCGTTTTGGAATTATAGACGAGTTTAGAAATCCTTGAAAAATACTGCTACTTAATATATCTAAAGCTAACTTATGTGGTCTTTATTCTTCATATATGGGCTTGTAAATAGTGCGATTATCCTTCTTCAAACAGCAGGATTTGGTCTTACTTTTAGTATTTCTGGAATAG
>Ga0256842_1001596_pt1 | contig 17869 bp, 20 predicted proteins | sample 4559240metaG_FD_185973 | JGI IMG/M metagenome (GOLD analysis project Ga0256842, IMG submission 185973) | Hydrothermal vent microbial communities from Guaymas Basin, Mexico - 4559-240 | ecosystem: Environmental > Aquatic > Marine > Hydrothermal vents | place: Mexico: Guaymas Basin | collected...
ATTAGCCGTGATATTTTTAAAAGAACCGATAAATAAAACACTTGTTATCTCTACGATAATAGCGTTTATAGGCGCATTTTTGACCTTTTATCCAAGCCTTGGCAGGGCTAACTCTATTTTTGGCGTTATTGTTGCTCTGCTTTCGGGATTTTTCTACGGACTGTTGGGTTTTGTATCCAAGATTGCGACATTTAAACATTCGTCGATAAAGATAACAACCTATCAGATATTTATATCCATATTTTTTACGTTGCCGTTTGTTTTCCTGTTTCACTTTTCGCTAAACACCCAAACTGTGGTGATATTATTTATAACCGGCATAGTGCATACGGCTTTGGCTTTGTTTTTGTGGTATGATTCGCTAAACTACATAAGCGTTTCGGCAAGCGCCGTTTTTTCTTATCTTGACCCGTTTTTTGCTATAGCACTCGGTTTTTTGTTTTTATCTCAAAAACCAAGCACAATCCAAATAGTAGGCGGAATCTTAATATCACTATCGGGTATAATGATATCCGTAAAAGAAAGTAAAGGTAGTTAGATTTTTGTTAAAGCCCTTAAAGTATTTTGTGTATTCTTTTTGTATTATGCGGATATGTTGTGATATAAATATACTATGAGCAAAAGGATTGTATTGGTCAATTTGGGCGGTATCGAAACGGTTTTCGATATACCTGAATTTTTGTTTAGGATGTTTAACGATAGGCATATATTACCTATAGGACAACCTTTCAGGGCTTTTCTGTCCGCTTTGATTACACTATTTAGAATGAAGGGCACATTTGATATCTACAGGTCGGTTAAAGCTTCACCAGTCATAAAAATCACAAAAAAACAGTCCGAAATGTTATCGAAAATATTTAATGATAATGTTGATTACCGATTTTCTTATTCAAAACCCATAATAAAAAAAAGTAGCAAATCTTTAGCAATTCCGCTTTATGGATTCTATTCCCACACTACTCACGGCTCTATCCTTAAAAAATACAAATATGTTTTTCCGCCGCTTTGTATTTTTCCTGAATTTTTTGATTTAATTGAGAAGCGTATAAAAGATATTATAGATAAACATAAAAAACACAATGTAGCTATTTTGTTTAGCGCTCATTCTTTGCCTAAAAGTCTGGAAAATAATACGAAAGACCCATACAGACACGATTTAGAAGTGTTTGTTGGATATTTTAAAAAGAGATTGGTTCAGCCCGTTTTTTTATCTTTTCAATCAAAATTGGGACCTATTGAATGGCTTGAGCCGTCAACGAGCGATAAGATAAAGGAGTTGTCCAATAGTTACGATTGTATAATTGTTGTGCCCATTAGTTTTATTTCCGACAATACGGAAACTGTTTATGAGATTGATGTAGAATATAAAAAAATTGCTCAAAGCTGTGGTATAGAATGTTTTGATAGGGTAGGGTGTTTTAATTACGATAAAGATTTTATAAAGTTTTTAGAGAAGGTTGTTTGGTCAAAATACTCTTAATTGAAGACGATAAAATTTTAGGGAAGGCGATAAGCAATTTTTTAAAAAAGAATGATTATAATGTTGAGTGGCATTTGGATGCAGAATCGGTAATGTTTTTCGGTTATGATTTATTTATAGTCGATTGGATGCTTAAAGAAAAAAGCGGCATAGATTTTGTGAAATCTTTAAGAAAAAAAGATATAGACATACCGGTTATTATGATAACGGTGAAATCGTCTTTGGATGATAAGCTGAAAGGATTTGATATTGGAGTTGATGACTATATTACCAAACCTTTTGAGCCCGAAGAACTTGTAGCAAGAATAAAAGCCGTGTTGAGTAGATATTATAAGGAAAATATTATAAGACTGAAAAATGGCGTAGATATAGATTTATACAATAAAAAAGCATTGAAAAATAAGAAAGATATTAAATTGACCCATAAAGAATTTCTTTTGCTTGAAGTATTGGCAAAAAGAAAACCTAAGCCGCTTAACTCGGATTTTTTGATAGATTATGTTTGGAGAGAAGAAGGAAGTTACGAAACCCTCAAATCCCACATTTACAGCATAAGAAAAAAGTTGGGTAAAGATATTGTAACAAGCGTTAAGGGCGTAGGTTACAAAATAGATGATTGATAAAGAGATAAAAAGAATAAATACAGCCTTTTCTTTATCTCATTTTATTATAAGTTTTTTATTTTTAACCATTTTAAGTGGGTTGTATGCATACCATAAATACAGTTTTGAGAAAGGATACGCAAAGAAACAACTTATGCAGGCGGTTTATGATATGGAGTATGCTTTTGTGTTTGACGATACAGATGGTTATGTTAAACCAAATGGTAATTTGTATATTGTTGTTTCTGATTTAAAGAATCGTATTGTGTATGGCTTTTTGCCAAAAGGTGTAGAGTTATCTGCTTTAAATAAAAATGGATATGTTGAATTAAAATCGTATATAGCATTTATTTTAAATATAAAAAATAGCGTTTATAGAATTATAGGTTTTTACGATACAGGAAGCATTTATACAAAGCATTTAAAAGAGTTTGTTTATTATGTTGCCGTATCTTTTTTGATTAGCTTTGTACTTGGTTATTTTGCCTTCATTGTTAGTCGTTTTTGGACAAGAAGGATAGTAGAATCATACAATAGTCTTGAGGAATTTAATGAAATGTTTTCGCATGAAGTCTTAACGCCTATATCGAGTGCTTTATTTTATATAGAAGATAAAGATACAAGAGAAAGTCTTCTGCAAGCCAAAGAATTTTTGAGTAATTTTTTGAATTTCCAAAAATATAAAATTGTTCCTTGGCATAAAAAAAGGGTTGATATAGAGTCTATAATCTCTGTTGTAAAAAAAGAGGTTGAATATTTGGCTAAGGAAAAAAGCATTAATTTTGATATAGATGTGCGGCATAAATATATCTTGTCAAATTCGGAATTTTTGTATTTTATAATAAAAAATCCTGTGGAAAATGCTGTAAAGTTTGCGCCGAATAAAGGAAAAGTATCTTTATATGTTTATAAAGATGAAAAATTTGTAATCTTTGAGATAAAAAATGATACAGATGATATAAAACTACAGGATAGAAAATTTTATAGTAAAGATGGATTTGGTTTGGGTTTGCATATAACTAAAAAGATGGTTGAGCTACTTAACGGCTCTATTGATATCTCTTTAGCTATAAAAAAGGTTACAGTAACAATAAAACTGCCGTTATAAAAGGATTTTATTAGATATATTCCGCTATTTGTATAGGAATAATTTGTGCTAATAATTCGATGTAGTAAAAGGGGGGTGAAGTATGTTTTTAAACGACAATACTATAGAATATTTACGCAAGGCTTTGAATATAGCTTCTTTGCGACAGGATGTTATAGCAAGCAACATAGCCAATGCAGACACTCCAAACTATAGAGCTAAGCACATTCCTTTTAAGGACGTTTTGGAGCTTAAATCAAAAGAATTAGAATTAAAGATTACGGATAAAAAACATATTAAAGGGTTAAAGGGTTTTGATTATTTAACGCAAAAACTGCCTGATGAATATTTAGAGAGAAACGACAAAAATAACGTTAATCTTGATACCGAAATGACTCAGCTTGCAAAAAATACAATTCTCACAAATGCTTTAACGGCTTTTGAAAGATACAAATTTAACCAATACAAAGATATTTTAAATGCATCAAGAGATATTTAAGGAGTGTGAGTTATGAGCTTTTTTGATGGTATAGAGATAGCTTCAAGCGGCATGAGAGCCCAAAGGTTAAGAATGAATATAATTTCTGCAAATATAGCAAACGCAGATAGCGTTAAAACAAAAGAAGGCGGACCCTACAAAAGAAGAGATGTTGTTTTTAAGGCTGAAGATTATTCAAAATTTTCAGACATATTAAAGCAAGTGAGCGTTGATAATGTGGTAAGAGATGATACACCTCCCAAACTTGTATACGACCCGCATAATCCTTTGGCTAATAAAGATGGATATGTGGCCTATCCAAATATCAACCCTGTAGTTGAAATGACAAATTTAATTGATGCAATGAGAACATATCAGGCAAATACTTCTGTTGTTGACTCTGCGAAACAGATGGCTCAGGCGGCGCTAAGTGTGCTTAGGGGTTGATTTTGAGTGAGAAATTATTATTATATGGAGTAAGATGAAGATAGACGAGATAGGCGTAAAAATTCAGGCTGATGCTGCCGATAGCTCAAAAAAGAGCGCAAAAACAAATGATGCTTTCGGCGATATATTAAAAAAATCGTTAGATGAAGTAAATAAACTACAAGATAAAGCAGATGATTCTATAAAAAGCATAGCCGCAGGAAAGGTTGATAATATACAAGATGCTGTTGTGGCTATTGAAAAAGCCGATATATCAATGAAACTTCTTACGGAAATCAGAAATAAAGCAATCAAGGCATACGAAGAAATAATGCGTATGCAGGTTTAATTAATTTTTTATTTGATAAAACAATCATTTTAAATATACTTTTGTGATATGGATTTTAAGCTTTTTTTGGAGCAGTTGAAAAAATTTTTCAATACTATGACAAAGCAGCAAAAGATAATACTTTTTGCGTCTATCGGTGTGTTATTTGCTGCTTTAATATTTGTTATCACGGTTTCATCAAGGGTGGATTATGCGCCTCTTTTTACAAATCTTTCGCCTCAGGATGCGTCTAGTGTAATCCAATATCTTGAGCAGAAAAAGATAGAATATAAATTAATAAACGGAACTACCATAGAAGTGCCAAAGGATAGGGTTTATAAATTAAGACTCGACTTGGTTGCTGCTGGATTGCCCAAGCACGGAGTTATCGGTTTTGAGATTTTTGATAAACAGCATTTTGGCACGACAAATTTTGTTGAAAATATAAATTATATAAGAGCGCTTGAAGGTGAGCTCACAAGAACGATAGAAAGTATTGATGAAGTAAAAAGCGCTAAGGTCAATCTTGCCATCCCTAAGCCTACCATATTTACCGATGAAGAAGTGCCGCCCAAGGCAAGTATTGTTGTTGATTTGAATTCTCCATTATCAAGAAGGCAGATTATTGCAATACAAAAACTTGTTGCTTCAAGTATTCCGAAATTAACCTATAAAAACGTAACGATTGTGGATTCGGACGGCAATCTTCTGACAAAAAACGAAGATGAAGAAGAGCTTTTGACAGCAAATGAGATTAAATATAAGAAAATCTTGGAAAAAGAATATAAGCAAAGAATAAACGAATTATTGACACCTATATTGGGTAAAAACAAGTTTGTTGCGTCTATTGATGTTACGCTTGATTTGAGTAAAGTGAAAACGAAAAGCATAAAATACGACCCAAAAAGTGTTGTTGTTAGTGAGCAAAACGAAGAGTCTACTTCTTCAGCCCCTGTTAATGGAGGGGTGCCAGGTGTAATATCTAACGTCGATAAGAATAATACAAAGGCAACGTCTCAGTCTAAAAGCGAGAAATCCAAAACGATAACCAATTATGATGTTGGTAGAACTGAAACCTATACCGATGAGCAGAGAATTAAAATAAAAAGAATATCCGTTGCAGTTATAACAGACGGAATTTACGAACCTGTTAAGAATAAAAAAGGTAAAATTGTAGACTATAAGTATAAACCTCAAGATGCTCAAACCATAAAACTTATACAAGATGCTGTTATGAAGGCAATTGGATATAATAAGGAAAGGGGAGACCAAATTAGTGTGTCATCTATGGCTTTTTCGTCAAATGCAAAAAAGAAGAAATCGGGTGGTATTATGGAGACGGGAAATATCGTTGTATCTTTTGCAAGCTATTATAAATATGTAATTGTAGCTATCCTGATTGCTTTGTTCTATTTCCTATTCTTAAGGAAGTTTATTAATAATGTTACGTCTATTAGTATACCTGAAACAGAAGAAAGCGTATTACAAGAAGGCGTAGAGTCTGAATTGTTGGAAGAAGAAGAGGTAAAGGGTAAGAGTGTAAAAGAGATTGAAGAAGAGATAGCAAGCAAGCTAGATGAAGAAGAACATGTTGATGAAGAAGCTATCAAGAATAAGGTTATGAGAGAAAAGATTATAGAAATAGCAAACGAAAACCCTGAAGAGATAGCAAACTTAATGAAAGCTTTAATGATGAATAAAAAATAGGTGGTAAAAATGGCTGAAAATAAACAAACAATAAATAGCGCTGAAGATTTAACGCCTGCTCAAAAGGCGGCAATACTAACCATAGTCTTAGGTGAAGAGGTATCAGTTAAGGTTTTTGCCCATCTTTCGCGCCTTGAGATAGAAGCTATATCAAAAGAGATAGCATTTATGAAAACCGTTGACCCGGCAATTGTAAAAGAGGTTGTTGATGAATTTTATCATATGGTAAAGGCTAAAGAATTTATGAGTGCGGGCGGTCTTGAATATGCAAAAGAGATTTTGGTTAAAACATTAGGTCCAGAAGAAGCAAGAAAGGTTATAGATAAACTTGTAAAGATTATGGAATCTAACTATGGTTTTGGGTATTTGGAAAATGTAGACCCGAAGCAGCTTGTTAAATTTATCCAAAACGAGCATCCGCAAACCATTGCTATTATTTTGGCACATCTTGACCACTCTACAGCAGCCGAGGTTTTATCCTATCTTCCAAAGGATATACAATCAGAAGTAACGTTTAGGGTTGCGTCTTTGGAAAATGTTTCACCGGCTATAGTTAAGCACGTTTCCAAGATATTGGAAAGTAAGGTTGAAAATTTAGGTAGTTCCAATATAGAACTTGGCGGTATTAGAAAGGTTTCTGAGATTATCAACAGAATGGGAAGGGTGGAGTCAAAAGCGTTAATTGATTCGATAGCTGAGCATAATCCGGATTTGGCTAGCCAGATTAGAGATATGATGTTTGTATTTGAGGATATACTCAAACTCAGCGATAGCGATATACAGGAATTACTTAAACATGTTGATAAGAAAGACCTTATACTTGCCCTTAAGGGTGCAAGCGACGAATTGAAAGATAAATTCTTTAGCAATATGTCGTCAAGGGCTGCCGATACACTCAAAGAAGAGCTTGAATTCTTGGGTGCGGTTAAGGTTAAAGATGTTGAAAAGGCTCAAAAGGTTATAGTTGATGTTGTAAGAAAACTTGACGAAGAGGGCGTCGTATCCATAGGTGGCGGCGGAGAAGAAGTTTTGACATAATATGAAAAAGATAGAAGTTCAAGAGTATATATTTGAAGAGCTGGAAGATAGCGAAGAAAAAAGAGAGTTTGAGAATATATGCGAACATAATGATAATAAGGATGAGAAGCAGCAATCAACCGAAAAGGAAGTTGTTGAAGAAAGCCAAACGCAAGAACCTGTCATAGATAAGGAAGCAATCCAAAAAGAACTTGAAGAAATCATAGAAGTTACAAAACAGGAAGCCCTAAAACAAGCAGAAGCATTAAAAGAACAAGCCAAAAAAGAGGGTTTTGAATTAGGGTATAAAGAAGGGTACGAAAAAGGTTTAAAAGAATCTGAAGAAAAGCTGAATAAAACCATAGAAGAGTACACAAAAAAACTGGAAGAATCGATACAGAAACTTATGCAAACCTCAAACGAGATAAACAAAAAATACAACGAACTTGAAAATTCAGCGACAGATGCTATTTTAACTATTGTGAGCAAGATAGTATCCAAAAAGATAGATGAAGATAAAGAAATTGTATCGTCAATGGTTAAAGAAGCTTTGAATTTGACTGAAACATCGAATCTGAAGATAAAGCTTAATCCAGAAGATGCTAAAAATGTGGAAGAAAATATAGAAGGCATATCAAAGAATAAAACAATACACATAGTCTCAGATAGTAGCTTGCCAAGAGGCTCTATTTTGATAGAAGAAGAAAACGGAAATATCATAGATGCAGGTGTAAAAACCAAAATGGAGCAGGTTGCAAGCAGTATAAAAAATGAGTAAATTTAAAGATATAGCTAACATAATAGAATCCAAAAACTTGATAACCACTTGCGGCAGGATAAAAAAGGTCGCCGGAATTACAATAAAATCCACAGGACCTAAAAATGTTAAGATAGGAGATGTCTGCTTTATAGAAACGGCAAACGGCATTATGGAAAGCGAAGTTGTGGGTTTTGAAGAAGACGGTATATTGTTAATGCCTCTTGGTACGCTCGATGGTATTGAAGCAGATAGTATCGTAAGGTCTGCAAACAAGGGTTTGAGTGTTCCTGTTAGTATGGATTTGCTTGGGCGTGTTGTAAATGCATTGGGTAAACCCATAGATGAAAAAGGTTCGATAGAAGTAGAAGGATTTTATCCTATATATCCCAAACCTGTGCCACCCTTTGATAGAGAGATTATTAAAGAGCCGCTGGAATTTGGTATTAAAGCAATAGACGGATTGTTGAGTGTGGGTAAAGGTCAAAGAATTGGAATATTTGCAGGAAGCGGTGTGGGAAAAAGTACATTGATGGGTATGGTTGCAAGAAACAGTTCGGCTGATGTAAACGTTATAGCCCTAATTGGTGAAAGAGGTAGAGAAGTTAGAGAATTTATAGAAAATGACCTGAAAGAAGAAGGTTTAAAAAAGAGTGTTGTTGTTGTTGCAACAAGCGACGAAGCACCGCTTTTAAGAAGGGAAGGTGCGTTTGTGGCAACGGCTATTGCTGAATTTTTTAGAGATAAAGGAATGGATGTTATGCTTATGATGGATTCGGCAACGAGATTTGCTATGGCTCAACGTGAGATTGGTTTAGCCGTAGGCGAGCCGCCCACAACAAAAGGATATACGCCGAGTGTGTTTACGCTTTTACCACGTTTGATGGAAAGGGCGGGAAATTTTAAAAACGGCTCTATCACCGCTATATATACTGTGCTTGTAGATGGAGACGATTTATTGGAGCCGATTGCTGATTCGTCGCGCTCAATATTGGATGGGCATATAGTTTTGTCTCGTGCCATAGCCGAAAGAGGTAGATATCCTGCAATAGATGTTTTAAAGAGTATATCAAGACTGATGAATTCTATAGCAGATGATGAACATAAACAACTTGCGTTAAAGATAAAAAAGATTTTATCGGTTTATCAATCGTCTGAAGATTTGATAAATATAGGAGCTTATGTTGAAGGTTCAAATAAAGATATAGATGAAGCCGTAAAATATATAAAAAAGGTGGAAGAGTTTTTGGCACAAGGTGTAGATGAATTTTATTCTATGCAAGATACGCTAAATAAAATGAGGGAAATCTTTGTATAATAATGTTTGTTTTTAAGTTTGAAAAGATTTTAAAGATAAAAGAGGATTTAATCAAAAAATATATGCTTGAAATAGCAAATATTGAAGCGATAATAAGAGAAAAAATAGAATATAGAAAAAATCTTGAATATGAAAACAGTATAAGAAAAAGAAAGATAGACGAGATATTGAAAAAAGAACCTGATAGAGAAACCTTGTTGTTTATTCAAGAAAATATAGATAGGGTTTATGACGAAATAAAATATGTAAATGGTGTAGTAGATAAGCTTAAAGAAGAAAAGGCAAAGATATTGGAGATTGTCAAATCTTTAAATATAGAAAAAAAGAAGCTTGAGAAACTAAAAGAAAAAGAGTATGAACATTACACGAAAGAAGAAGCAAAGAAGGAAATGAGGTTTCTTGATGAGATTGCAAGCATTAAGGCTGCTAATAATCGCGCTAATAATTAATATTATTTTTCTGTCGCCTTTTGTATTTTCTAAAGAAAAGAAAAGTCAGAGCGTAAGTAGTATAGTCGAAAAAACGAACGAGTTGAAGGCTGTAGAGAAAATTATAGATGAAAAAATAAATCTGCTTGAAAGCGAAAAGAAGAAGATAGAAACCGAAAGAAAAGCGCTTGAAAAAGAAAGGCTTGCCACAGATAAATATGTAAAAGAAAAAAAAGCAGAATTAGATGAATATGTTAAACAAAAAAAGAAAGAGCTTGAAGATTTAAAAAATCAAGTAGCAAGCGAAAAAATCAAAAAACTTGCCGACATATATTCCAATGCAAAGCCAAAAGCGGCAGCCGACGCTTTATCAAACATGGACGAAGATTTGGCAGCGCAAATTTTGGTGTTTATGCAATCAAGAAAAGCAGGCGGAATCATCTCAAAGATGAATCCCGCCAAAGCATCGAGGATTTTTCAAAGATTTGTTGAGAAGCGTAAAAAGACGCAGTCGGATAATTCTACTAATAAGCGATAAGTTTCCAGTCTCCGTTTTTAATTTCTATAACTGAAAATGCACTTGGGTCTAATCCTTCATGATTCTTTTTGCTCATATTGAATATACCGGTTATGCCTACGAAGTTTTTTGTATTTTCTATGCTGTCTCTTATTGAATCTTTGTCTGTTGCTCCTTTTTCTATAGCTTTTTTCACAAGATTAAAAGCATCGTATGCGTGTCCACCAAATGTTGATACAGCGCCATATTTTGATTCGTATGCTTTTTTGTAAGCCAAAAGAACCTTTTTCTGCGGTTCGTTATTGGGTAGCTGGTCTGCTATCAGTAGTTTTCCGCAAGGTAATTTTATTCCGTTTGCAGCACTGCCAGCTAACTCTATGAATTTTTTAGATGCAATGCCGTGACTCATAAATAAAGGAACACCTATTTTTAACTCTTTGGCGTTTTTTGCAACGGATGCCGGTCCTGGGTTTGTTCCCCAACATACTATAGCCTGAACACCTTTTGTGTTTTTGATTTTTATAAGTTGAGATGTCATATTGGTGTCTTTTGGTCCAAATAGTTCGTCGTTAAGTATTGTTATGCCGTATTTCGAGCTTAATCTTTTTAATTCTTCTCTTCCGCTTGCTCCAAATCCGGTTGAAGCCGTTAAGATTGCTATGTTTTTTATGCCTTGTTCTTCTAGGTAGCTATAAAGCCTTTCAACAGCTAAGCTATCCGATGGAGCGGTTTTGAATACCCATTTTTTAACAGGTTTTGTAATTTTATAGCTTGACGCCATTGATATCAAAGGTACTTGACTTCTTTGAATTAACGGTATTATGGCTAATGTAGAGCCACTTCTTGTTGGACCTATAATAACATCTACTTTATCATTATATATTAATTTTCTTGCTAAAACTACCGTGCTTGACGGATTGCCTTTTGTATCATAGATAATTAAGTCTATTTTGTTACCGTTTATTCCGCCATTTTTATTTACTGCTTCTGTCAACATTTTTAATGTGTTTCTTTCTGGTTCACCCAAGAATGCTGTTGGACCGGTTATCGATACCAAGGCGCCCACCTTGACTGTTTTTGCAAACGATGATACAGATACCAATAAAACAAAAATCGAAACAATAAAAACAAACCTTTTCATAATCAAATCTCCCTTATCTCTTCTTGTGAAAGCAATTCAATGTTGTTTTGGTTAAACAAATCTTGCGCTTTGTCTATGTCGGATAGTTTAAATACCATTACCGCTTTGTTTTGAATTGGTGAAGCAAAGCCATACATATATTCGATATTGATGTCGTTTTTTGCAAGCAGTGTAAGTATATTTGCCAAGGCACCAGGTTTATCATCAATCAAACAGGCAAGTATGTTGGTTACGCTTACGGTAAAGCCGTTTTCCTTTAAAACCTTAACCGCATCATCTGTGCCTTTTACTATCAGTCTTGCTATACCGAAATCGGATGAATCGGCTAACGAAAGCGCTTTAAGGTTTATGCTGTTTTTGCCAAGTATGTCTACAACCTCTACGAGTCTTCCCGGTCTGTTTTCTATAAAAACCGATATTTGTCTAATTCTTTTCATCTTGCGACTCCTTAAATTTTTCTATTATCTATGACTCTTTTTGCTTTACCTTCAAACCTTGTTAAACTTTTTGGTTCCGCAAGTGTTACCTTTATATTGATTCCGTAGAGGTCTTTTACGTCTTTTTCTATCTTCTTTTGCAGGTTTTGTAGGTGTTTTATTTCGTCTGAGAATATCTTTTCGCTAACTTCCACCTTGACCTCGAGAACATCAAGATTGTTTACTCTGTCGACGATAATTTGGTAATGAGGCTCTACACCTTCTGTTTCCATAAGCAGGGCTTCTATTTGGGATGGGAAGATATTTACGCCTCTAATGATAAGCATATCGTCGCTTCTACCCTTAATTCTTTTAATTCTTCTATGTGTTCTTCCGCAGATGCATGGTTCTTTTATTATTCTCGTTATATCTCTTGTTCTGTATCTGATTAAGGGTATGACATCTTTTTGAATAGTTGTTATAACAAGCTCACCTTCTTCTCCGTCTTTTAAAACTTCACCTGTTTCTGGGTCTATAATTTCGGGTATAAACGCATCTTCCCAAATATGCAAACCGTTTTTTGCTTCTTTACACTCAACTGCTACACCAGGTCCCATAATTTCGCTTAATCCATAAATGTCGAGTGCATCGATTCCGAGTTTTTCTTCTATGTTGTTTCTCATCTCTTCGCTCCACGGTTCAGCACCCAAAACTCCAACCCTTAAACGTAAGTCTTTTTTCTCTATGCCCATTTCTCTTAGGGTTTCTGCAAGGTAGAGTGCATATGACGGCGTTGCGGTTAGGACTGTTGAGCCGAAATCCTTCATTATCATTATCTGTTTTTTAGTATTGCCGCCTGATATCGGTATTACCGTTGCGCCGAGTTTCTCTCCGCCGTAATGAGCGCCAAGCCCACCGGTAAATAGCCCGTATCCGTAAGCATTTTGTATAACGTCGCCCTTAGATACACCGCATGCTGCAAATGACCTTGCCATCAATTCTGACCAAACCGCTATGTCTCGTTTTGAGTATCCTACTACCGTGGGTTTGCCTGTAGTGCCGCTTGATGCATGAACCCTTACAACTTGATCTAACGGCAGGGTAAACATACCGAAGGGATAATTATCCCTTAGGTCTTGTTTAGTGGTAAAAGGTAATCTTTTCAGGTCGTCCAGTGTTTTTATCTGTTCAGGTTTAACGTTGTGTTCATCCAATTTTTGTTTGTAAAACGGAACTAAGTTATATACCCTTTCGACCATACTTTGTAGTCGTTTTAATTGAAGAGCTTCTAATGCCTCTTTTGGCATGGTTTCGAGTTCATCGGAATAAATCATAACCTATCCTTCCTTTTTAAAGACCTAAATATTTGTCTATCTTTTGTTTATCAAAACCTACAACAGCTCTTGAACCTATCAAAACCACAGGCACGCCCTGTTGGCCTGTTCTTCTCACCATATCTTCAGCAGCCCTTCTATCTCTCGATACGTCCACATCTTTAAACGTTACGCCCTTTTGCCTTAAATAGGATTTTACCCGTGTACACCAAGGGCAGCTCGGTGTTGAGAATACCACAACTCTCGGTTGTTTTTTAGGCTTGCTTTCTGCCATATGTTCACCTCCGTTTTTTCAACTTTTTACGACTTGATAATATGTTTGTTAACCATTTTGTCAATGTTAATAAATTATTTATTTTATAAAAATAATCTACAAGCTATATTTGTTGTTTCGTCTGTGTAGTCATATTGTAATGTTTCCAACGATTTTTCAAATTCTTTCTTTTCGTTTGGCGGTATCTCAAATCCCACTAAAACCCTTCCAAATTCACCGCCGTGTCTTCTGTAATGAAAGAGCGATATGTTCCAGTTTGCTTTCATATGTGATAGGAAATTCATTAATGCACCGCTTTTTTCTGGAAATCTAAAGTGATACAAAAGTTCATTTTTTGCAATACTGCATTTGCCGCCGACCATATATCTTATGTGGTTTTTGACTAGTTCATTTGCTGTTATATCCATTGCGTAATAGCCAGTTTTACGCATTCTTTCAAGCATTTCTTCATTTTCTGTTTCGTAGTCTATTGTTAAACCTACAAGTAGATAGGCTTCTTTTCTGCTGGATAGTCTATAATGGAATTCGGATACGTTTTTATCCTTAACCACCTGTTCACAAAATCTTTTAAATTCTCCAGGTTTTTCGGGAATCTTAACGGCGTATAACGCTTCCTGTTTTTCTCCAATTACTGCTCTTTCGGCAACAAAACTTAACCTGTCGAAGTTCATATTTGCGCCGGAATTTATGGCAACGAATGTTTTGTTTGTTAGAGAGTGTTCTTTTATGTATTTTTTTAATCCAGCAACAGCCAAAGCGCCGGCTGGTTCTACTATGTTTCTTGTGTCGTAGTAAATATCTTTTATGCTTGATGCTATCTCGTCTGTATCAACCAGGATTATATCATCTACATATTGCTTTGTTTTTTCAAACGTTATATCTCCTATTTCTTTAACGGCAACACCATCTGCAAATATGCCGACCTTGTCAAGGATGACTTTTTTGTTTTCTTTTATTGATAGATACATTGCATTACTATCTTCCGGCTCAACGCCTATTATTTTTATGTTTGGATGTATATTCTTTATGAAAGTAGCAATACCGGATATTAAACCACCACCGCCTATAGGAACAAATACGGCATACAAATCTTCCTTTGTCGTTTGTCTTATAATTTCATGTCCAATTGTGCCTTGGCCTGCTATAACAAGTTCATCGTCAAACGGGTGGATATATGTCATACCCATTTCTTTTGTTAATATTTTGCTGTAGTCTGACGCTTCTGAATAGTTGTCGCCCTTTAAAACAACTTCTGCTCCATGTCTTTTTACGGCATTTACTTTTATGTTAGGAGTAGTTTCTGGCATTACTATTATGGCTTTAGTGTTGAGTGTTTTTGCGCTTAATGCTACGCCTTGTGCGTGATTGCCAGCCGATGCGCAAATTACTCCTTTTTCTCTATCTTTTTTTGATAGTTGGGCTATCTTGTTATATGCTCCGCGTATCTTAAACGAGAATACGTCTTGCAAATCCTCTCTCTTTAATAGTATTTTGTTGTTTAATTTTTTTGATAGATTTACGGCGTAGGTTAAAGGCGTTTCTTTTACTATATCATAAACCCTTGCCGTTAATATAAGTCTTGTTATGTTATCCATCTCTCCCCCACATATGATGGTGGACGGTAGGGGAGTCGAACCCCCGACCTCTACCGTGCGAAGGTAGCGCTCATCCCAACTGAGCTAACCGCCCGCCTTATTAAAATTTAAGGTAAAAATATACAATATTATATATTTTGTCAAACAGAAGATAGTAATATATTAGAGTTTAAAATAAAGATTATTGATTTATTTTAAAAACTTTAAATGTTTTATGGTTAATCCACTTACGTATAGATATATAAAACTTACAAGGGTTATGGCAAAGATTGATAACATTATGAAAAGTTTTATATGTCCACCGAATTGATATGTCATGGAGCTTAAAACGGATAATGCGACAAACGGGCAAACAAATGACCACCAACTAGGACCAAACGGTATTTTTTCTCTAAAATACATATATAAAACTATTAACCCTAATGTAGTTGTCGCACCCATTGTGCCTATGGCTGCAAATACGACTACACTTACGACGATGTGGGCTATATGCAGGCCGTGATGCGACATATAATGCATAAGTTTTAAAAGAAAAATGGTGTATATAGTTATGGACGGCATAAGAAGAATAGATGTTGGTGCAACATCGGGTTCCGGGAATCCATAGGTTATGAATCTTTGGAATATGAATATTAAAGCTAAAAAACCCAATATCCCACCAACGACAAATGCCGTAAGCCCTAAAATCAAAGCTGTAGTTGCCATGTTTGCCTGTAGCATATCAGCCATACTGACGCCCGGAATTGCTACAAGCCCGTATGCTAATGGATGTAAGAATAGTCCGAAATGGAATGTTTTTATTGATGTTGTATATGCAAATGTGTTGTATAATATTTGAAAACCCAATATAAATACAGTGATGTACACAAATAGCCAAAACCAAAATCCTATCGGCGCAAATTTCTCTATGTTGAAATGGAGTTGGGCGGGTAAAATAACAAAACTTGCGTTTAAAAGCATAACAAAGGATGCTGGAAGAGCCATCCAGCCTGTGCTGATGACAGGAGATGCTGGTTTGTTATTTAGGGATTGAGATGCGGGAAGTTGTATTCCAAAGAATTTATCTGTGTTTTTTAGGGCTTTTATCCATAAAGGAAGATTAATCAGGAACAATGCAAAGGCTATTATGTAAAATATTACTTCTAACGCTGATACTATTGCCGTTTGATGTGTGGCGTCTGCAAGTTTCCAAAAAGCAACAGATATGCCTCCTGCACCTAAAGACGATAGGGCGTATAATGGATGATATTCAGATTTTTTATTGTTTGACATACGTACCTCCTTAAAAGTTTCTATTTAACCTATATCATTTATTTTATTATAATTCAAGAAAAATTATCAATTGAAATAAAATTTAAAATAATATAAGATTAAATAGTTTGTTTTTTTGAGGTTTTGTTATGAAAAAAGAGATTGCAGTATTTGCAGGTGGATGTTTTTGGTGTATGGAATCTGTATTTAGTTGTTTAGATGGTGTTGTAGATGTAATAAATGGATATAGTGGTGGATATCTTGAAAATCCTACATACGAACAGGTCTCTTACGGGCATTCTGGACACTATGAGTCGGTTAGAATAGAATTTAACCCTTCTGTTATTTCTTATAAAGATTTGCTGAAAGTGTTTTGGTTAAATATAGACCCAACCGATAATCAAGGTCAGTTTTGCGATACGGGAAATCAGTATAAAACAGCTATATTCTACTTAGATGAAGAGCAAAGATGTCTTGCGGAAAAATCCAAACAAATAATAGAAGGTGCAAATCTGTTTTTAAAGCCTATTGCAGTTAAAATATTAAAATTTGAGAAATTCTACGTTGCCGAAGAGTATCATCAAGGCTATCATAAAAAATGCCCTATGGATTATAAACAATATTACAATTTGTCAGGCAGGGTTTCTTTTTTTAAAGAACATAGAGATAAACTTAAAAGTGTTTTAGATAATCTGCTTTAGTTTGATAATATTTCATTTGGATAAATAAAAAAAGTATGCAATTAATTTTGCTGCCTGTTGTAATGCTTGATTTATATGTATTTGTGTATATTATTTGATTGTTTTTTGTAAAACTTAGGGAGGGGTTATGTGTCTTGGTATCGCAATGAAGGTTGTTGAGATATATGACGGTGGATTGAATGGCGTTGTTGAAGCTGGTGGTGTTAAGCGACACTGTTTTTTTCACATGGTTGATGACATTAAAATTGGCGATTATGTGATAGTCCATGCAGGATGCGCCATAGAAAAGATTGAAGAAAACGAAGCAGAAGAGAACCTTAAGTTGATAGAGCAGTGCTTATTGGGAAGCGAAGATGAAGCTGGAAGCGTTTAATAGCCCGCAGATAGTTAAAAAACTTGTATTTGCTGTAAAAAAAGAGAGTGAAAGATTAAAAAAACCAATAAAAATAATGCATATCTGCGGAACCCATGAAAATTCAATCGTTAAATTCGGAATTAGGGATTTATTGCCTGAAAATGTAGCGGTAATTGCAGGTCCTGGATGTCCCGTGTGTGTTACAAGTTCGCGCGATATAGATGCTGTTATAGATTTGGTATTGAAAAACGATATAAAACTTTTGACATTTGGCGATATGCTGAAGGTTCCAGGCACCAAGATGTCATTTTCCGAAGCAAAGTCGTTAGGCGCTGATATTCAGATGGTATATTCTATCTTTGATGGTATCGAAATGGCGCAAAATACGAATAAGGCTTGTGTTTTTTTTGCGTGCGGATTTGAGACTACAGCAGCACCCACGGCTGCGGCTTTGCGCGATTTAAACATACCAAACAATTTCTTTATATACAGTGTTCATAAATATACGCCAGAAGGCGTTTACGCTTTGCTAAAATCGGGCAGAATATCTATGGACGCTTTGATTTTGCCGGGGCATGCCGCTACGATTTCCGGATTAAGGGTATATGAAAAGTTTGTAGATGAGTTTAACATACCGTCGGTATCCGCAGGATTTGA
>Ga0256842_1001597_pt1 | contig 17863 bp, 13 predicted proteins | sample 4559240metaG_FD_185973 | JGI IMG/M metagenome (GOLD analysis project Ga0256842, IMG submission 185973) | Hydrothermal vent microbial communities from Guaymas Basin, Mexico - 4559-240 | ecosystem: Environmental > Aquatic > Marine > Hydrothermal vents | place: Mexico: Guaymas Basin | collected...
AGAAAAACAACAGTGTATCGTTCTCGATTTTTGCAACTGACTTATAGATTTGAATATCATGGTCATGATATTTTTTAAGTGTATAAGCATAAAGTTGAAGTAAAGAAAGACCAAATAACATACCCCACATTGGTGGTAAGTGCATGATTTGTTTCCCTAAAACAGCAGAAGCGATTGTAAATACACCTAAAAAGATGATAACTTTTCCACCCTTATGTATAACTACTGGTTCAGCACCTTCAACTTTCTTAGGTTGCCCAACTGGAACAAAGTTAGAAAGTAAAAATGCAGTAGCACCCCAACCAAGTATAGATGAAGGAAATAAGAAAAGAAAATCAACAAAGTGACCCTTATCTGCCGCCCATGCCATTAGAGTTGTGATATCTCCAAAAGGAGACCAAGCACCACCAGCATTTGCAGCAACTACAACATTTATAGCTGCAGGAACAAGAAAAGCCTTGTTGTCTTTTTCAATAGTTAAAAGTACAGTTGAAAGAATAAGTGCTGTTGTTAAGTTATCTGCTACTGGAGAGATAAAAAATGCTAAAAATCCAGTTACCCAAAACAGTTGTTTATAACTATACCCAGCTTTTAAAAGTTTTTCTTTTAATGCATCAAATACATTTCTCTCTATAAGTGCTTCAATGAAAGTCATAGCAACAAATAAGAAGAAGAAAATTTCTGCTATTTCTAAAATAAGATGTGCTATTTCAGTATCAAAAGCAGCGAAATTCAAACCATTCCATGCGTAGTATCCACCAAGTAACATAAACATAAACGTACCCGTAAATAAAGCTGGTTTAGCTTTATTTATATGGTATTTTTCCTCTGCAGCAATAAAATAATAACCAACTACAAATATAGCTAATAGCAACCAACCAAATGGCTCTGTTGCTAAATCAACAGCCTCTCCTGAAGCATGTGCACTTGTAGTTGCAAATGCAGCAGCACTAGTTAAACCAAGTAATGATAAAATTTTTAACATTAATTCTCCTCTAAGATTGTGTGAACTCCAACAGACTCTTCCCTTGAGAGCGCAGATAAAACTATCTGCTTTGCTGTAAGTAAACGAAATTTCAATAGTTTACCAATATTTTCATTTAAAAGAGCATTAATTTGCTCTAAAGCATCATTTAATCCCCTTTTTGTTCTGACAATTGACACATTTTCCCACATTATTTTTCTTAAAAGGTTCTTTTTTGTTTTATCATCTTTTAAGCTCATTACTTCATTTGTAATTTCAAACTCTAAATTTTTTTCATCTCGACCATTTTTTAAAATTTTCAAGGCTGCTTTCTTTGAAAACACTAATGCTTCTAAAAGAGAATTTGAAGCTAACCTATTTGCTCCATGTACTTTAGTTGAAGCAGCTTCTCCTACTGCATATAAACCTTTTATACCTTCTACTTGTCCATTTAAATCACTTTTTATACCACCAATAGCATAATGAAAAGCTGGAGAAATTGGAACTCTCTGAGTTGGAACATCAAAACCCAAATTTTGAAGATTTTTAAATATATTGGGAAAACGTTGTGTAAAATAGTGATATTCAAAATTTGAACAATTAAGATAAACTTTAAGAGCTGTTTTTTGCGTATAATCATAAATAGCTTTAGAAACTATATCTCTAGAGGCAAGTTCTCCACGCTTATCATAATCAAAAAGAAACCTTTTTCCATTTTCATCTTCTATAGTAGCACCCTCTCCACGAAGAGCTTCAGTAAGTAGTTGTTTTTGAGCAAATTCAGAATTTACAAATACTGTTGGATGAAACTGCATCATCTCCATATTTTCTAATTCAATCCCTTTTTCAAGACAAAGTCCCTGCATATCAGCAGATATACATGGTGCATTTGTGTGAAATTCATATAATGATCCTACTCCACCAGAAGCGATAATCACATCTTTTGCATATATATTTCTACTCTCTCGATGATCAAGAACAGTTACTCCATAACACTCTGCATCTTTTATAAGAAGGTCTACAACTCTAGCATTTCCAAGCATTGGATGTGGATTTTGTGAAAGTAAAAAATGGTGTAGATATCGTCCTGTTGCATCACCACCAGCATGGAGTATTCTCTCTCTTGAATGAGCTGCTTCTTTAGTATAAAGTAAATTTCCATCATCATCACTATCAAACTCAAATCCACGTCTAATCAAATCATCAATAGCCGCGCGGGAGTTTTCACTCATGGACTGAACTGCATCTTCATCACAAAGACCAGCTCCAGCTTCAAGAGTATCCTCTACATGTAGAGAGATATCACTTTCATCAACTGCTAAAGCTATACCTCCTTGAGCATAAAAGGTATTACATTTAAATGTTTCTCGTTTATTTATTATTAATACTTTTTTATCTTTTGGAAGCTGTATTGCAGCATAAAGACCAGCTACGCCAGCACCTATAATTATTACATCATATTTCATTGTTTTTAACTGGCTCTTTTACATGAAACTCTATGTTTTTATCACCTTTTGGCGCATCTTCTTCATAATATGGATTGGCTTTATACCCGCATCCACTCAAACCTAATAAAAACACTGCTATAATTACTAGATGAAAAATGCTAGTCAAATTATTAATCTTATTCAAAGTAAACCTCAATTTTCTAAATTATCTTACTATAAGTGTATCAATATAATACAATCTATGTTCACACCACCTGTACAGAAGATGATAAACTTTGCATATATTAAAAACAAAACTTTATTTTTTGTATTTAATCATCCTGTTGGGAAACAAGAGTTTGATAATAATATACAAAGCATTAAATCTGCTTTAAATTTTCATACTCCTGATGAATGTAAGGAGTGTGAAAAGAGATTATTTGATAATATTAAAGCATTTGTAACACATACTCCAAAAAAAACTCTACATGTAGAGAGTGAAAACAAGCCTATCACTTATAAAGAAAGAGCAAGTGGTACTCTACATGTAGAGATAGATGATGAAAAATTAAATAAACTTGTTAAAAGTATTCAAGATATTATAAAAGCTAAAAATGACTCTACTTGAAACCATAAAACAACTTCCATCATCTGCTGGAATTTACCAGTATTTTGATAAGAACAACAATCTTCTTTATATTGGTAAAGCCAAAAATCTTTCTAATCGTGTAAAGAGCTACTTTAATTTTACACCTAAACTTAAAGCAAATACAACTTTATCACCTAGAATTACAAAGATGATAAATCAAGTTAAAACTTTAAACTATATAGTAGTCAAAACTGAGCATGATGCACTTATACTTGAAAACTCTCTTATAAAACAGTTAAATCCTAAATATAATATTTTACTTCGAGATGATAAAACATATCCATATATTTATATAGACTATTCAGCCAAATTTCCTAGATTTGAGATAACTAGAAAAATCATAAAAGCAAAAGATATAAAATATTTTGGTCCTTACTCCATAGGTGCTAGAGATATTTTAGACTCAGTTTATGAACTTTGTAAACTTGTTCAAAAAAAAGGCTCATTAAAGAGTAAAAAACTTTGTCTTTATCATCAAATAGACAAATGTCTTGGACCTTGTGCACTTCCTGTAAAAAAAGAGATTTATCAAAAAGAGATAGATTTAGCAACTTCACTTATAAAAAACAAAAAACTTCTCATTCAAAAACTTACAGATAAAATGAGTTTTTATGCAGAAGAGATGCGTTTTGAAGAAGCAGCAGAGTTGCGCGATAGATGTGAGCGAATAAGTCGTTCAGAGATTAAAAGTGATATTGATTTTGCCTCTGATGAGGACTATGATATTTTTGTGATTAAAAACTCTGAAAAACGTGCTGTAATTGTTCGGATTTTTATGCGGAATGGAAGAATAATCTCATCTTCACATGATTTTATACAATTAAATGAGGGTTTTGACATTGATGAACTTTATCAAAGAGTTTTAATAAACTTTTACAAAGATGAAAAACCACCAATTATTGCACCTATTTTAGTAGCACAGAAGTTTTTACATGTAGAGATGATTGAAAAACATCTAAGTGAAGTGTTTTCTAAAAAAGCAACTATTATTATTCCGCAAAGAGGGGATAAAAAACATCTTATAGATTTAGCACTTTTAAATGCTGATGAACTTCTAAAAAAAGACAAAAATAAACCTGATACAAAAATACTAACTGAGATTCAAGAACTGTTTAATCTACAACGATTGCCTTCACGTGTAGAGATCTTTGATAACTCCCATATGTCTGGTGTTGCAACCGTTGGAGCGATGGTTGTTTTTGAAAATAATAGATTTGATAAAAAATCATACCGTACTTACCATTTAGAAGCAAAAGATGAGTATGCACAAATGCGTGAAACACTCACAAAAAGAGTTCAAAGTTTTAGCAAAAATTCTCCACCTGATTTATGGATTTTAGATGGGGGAGCAACACTTTTAAAATTAGCTCTTGAGATACTTAAATCAAATGGTGTATTTTTAGATGTTATTGCAATAAGTAAAGAGAAGATAGATGCCAAAGCACATCGTGCAAAAGGTAAAGCTAAAGACATATTACATGTAGAGCATGATATCTATAGGCTCAAAGAGAGCGACAAAAGACTTCAGTGGACTCAAAATCTTAGAGATGAAGCTCATAGATCTGCTATAAATTTTCATAAAAAAACCAAACTAAAGCTAGATCAAGAGAGTAAACTTTTAAATTTAAAAGGGATAAGCCAAGCAAAAATCATAAAATTACTAAATCATTTTGGAACATTTGAGGAGTTAAAAAAACTAACAATTGAAGAGATAAGTATGATTTTAAACGCAAAAGATGCACAAATTATTAAAAACATTTATAAATAAGTTTTTCTTTAAACTATTAATGATATATTAGTGCAAATTATTATACATCTATCTGTAAAAAAGGGTTTTTATGAACAAAGTTGTACCAACAGATGAGGAATATATTTATGAAGGCAGGGTTGCTATTAGTCAGACTGATTTAAATGGCATTATTACATTTGTAAATAGAAAATTTAGTGAGATATCTGGATATACAGTTGAGGAATTAGTTGGTAGTAATCATGATATTATTAGACATCCTAGTGTACCTCAAGAGATATTTGATAAAATGTGGACTGCACTAAAAAATGCTCAAGTATGGAATGGAATGCTTAAAAATCTAAGAAAAGATGGAAAGTTTTACTGGGTTGAAATGGAAATTACCCCAATATTTGACAAACAAGAGCAAATCACTGGATATATCTCAGTAGGTAAACCTGCTGCAAGAAAAAATATTATTGAGAATGAAAAACTTCTTGAATCTACAAACTAAAGGAACCAAATGTTAATCTATAATTATAAAAAAGAGTTTTTAGGGATAGATGAAGCTGATTTAAATGCTTTAGGATTATCAACACTAGCTGATCTTCGTGCAGAATCAGCTGATTTTGCAGATTTGTTTGTACGTACACCTGGTTGCATACATAACTTTAAACATGTTCACTGGATTGATTATGTTCTTGATAAAAATGGTGCTGAAGCAAAAGTAATTATACATGTTAAAAATAAAAACTATTCAGCAACTTTAAGTATAAACACTGCATATCTTGTTGATAGCCCTGCTAAGAAAGCATTTTTAGTTGTTTTAAATAATCTTAGATTACTTACATCTTCTCAAACTGACAAGCTTTTAACTGATATAAATTCTAAACCAGCTCCAATTCCAGCAAGTGGTCCAACTGAACTATTTACTACTCCAGGATCAGTAATAGAGCCAGGGACACAAGTAGAGATAGATGCTGAAACAGGCACTACTGTATCTGATCCTTATGAATCATCTGTAGATAGTTTATTATCTGTTGCAGATGTATATGAAACAGAGATTGAGGTAGAAGACTTAACTGCTGATGATGCCCCTCATGATGAAGAGTTAGAAGCGATGAAATATGTAGAACCTGAAGAACAAGAGGTTCAAGAAGTTGCAGAGGCCACACCAGTTGCTACAGAAGAAGCAACAAATACAATTATTGAAGAGGGTGAATTTGCTAATTATGTTTATAACCCTGAAGTAGCTTCTGAAGAACTTGGTCTTCCAATTGATTTGATTGAAGAGTTTATTCAAGATTTTATATCTCAAGCACTTAGCTTTAAAGATGAGCTATATACATCTATTGAAAATGAAGAGTTAGACAATATTAAAATTCAATCACACAAATTAAAAGGTGTTGCAGCTAACTTAAGAATTGAAGATGCACTTGATGCATTAACAAAAGTAAATACTTCAAGTGATTATGAAGACATAAAAATGAATCTAGATAGATTATATATAATGATTGATAAACTATCTGGTAAAACACCACAAGCTAAAACTGAAGAGGAGACAACTCCCCAAGCGATAGTTGAAGATGATGAAGATGAGTTTGTTTTATCTTTCAAAGAAGAAGAGAATGAAATTACAGATGAAGATGTCCCAGATACTATCGCTGTTGCAGAACTAGCAGATGATGATTTTTTAGCAACTGATGTTGAAAGTGATAATGTAGAAGAAAGTTTATCTATCTTAGATGAAGCAAAAGATGAAAACAATGAAGCTAACGAAGAGGAAACACCAGATTTAGAACTAGAGTATGATAAAGAACTAATCGCTAATGATATTGGTATTGATATAGCTAGTTTTAATGAACTATTTGATGACTACATTAAAGAATCACAAGAACTTGTTCAGACAATAGGGCAATCTGCTGATAACAATGACTTAACAATATGTAAAAATTTATCAATTAAAGTAAAAGGTATGAGTGAAAATATGCGTGTACATAAACTTGATTCAGACCTAGATGATATTATAAATACTACTGATACAGATAAAATAAAATCATCAGTAAAGAAGATACTATCGAAGTTAAATAAAATTAGTGCACAGGAGTAACAATGCAGTTTGGATTAAAAAATAGACTTAGATTAATATCATTACTACCTATTATTATTCTATTTTCAATGACGAGTTATTATGTATACGAATCATTTAACAATTATGTAGCAGCAGATCAACTTAAAGATAGACTTAATCAAAATGCTAGATTGAATGAAATAGTTGGTAACATTGCTCGTGAACGTGGTATGTCTGCTATGTATCTTGGTAATAAAGAGGGAAATATCCTTAAATCATTATCAAAACAGAGAAAAGTTGTTGATGAAAAAGTTGCAGCTTACCTAGCTAATGATGAAAAAATATTACATACTCATGATAGCTCAAATGAGCCTTGTTTAGCTTGTCAAAATATTGAAAATGTAACATCCGTATACAAAAAGATAAAAGAAACAAGACCTTTGATTGATGAACATAAAATAGAGTTTAATGAGATGTTTATAGGTATATATAATTCTGCTCAAAAAGTGCTTATTGAACAACTTCAACAAATCACTAAAACTCAAGTGGATCAGGATATCTCAGAATTATATTCTCTTTATATCTCGATGGTTAACGCAAAAGAAGCATCAGGTATTGAGCGTGGATATATGTCTTATGTAATCTCTCGTTCAACTGAACTTACAGAAGATGACTTAAATAGATGGATTGGAATTATTGGTAAAGCAGATGCTTTGTCATATACTAGAATACATAATAAAAAGTTAGTTTCTAAATTTGATGCTATCTTTAAAAATGAAGAAGCTAAAGAGCTTTTTGAAGATATTAATGCAGAGCGTACAGCTATTATTATAGCTTCATCTACTGGTAAATACGATATTTCATCTGGTATCTGGTTTACGATGCTATCTGAAAAAATTAACATTATATCTGAAGCAGAAAAAATTCTTATTAAAGATATGGATAAAAGAGCAGCTAAAGTAAAAGAGGAGTCTCTTCAGATTCTTATTATTACATTTACTGTTTGGATTGTAGCTATTTTACTAGCAGTGCTTGGTTTTCTATTATCAAATGAGATTGCAACAAATATCAAAAACCTTGAAAACGTACTTAAAACAGTTGCAGATGATACAGACTCTAAAGATATTGCTATAGATTTACATACGGCAGAGGGTACAAACAAAGCTTACGAACTTCTCGAAAAAGTTATTGAGCAAACAAAAAAAGATAAACAGTCTGCTCAGGAAGCCTCTGAAGCAAAATCAATGTTCTTGGCAAATATGTCGCATGAGATTCGTACACCACTAAACGGAATTGTTGGATTTACTGAGCTTCTAAAAGACTCTGGTTTAGAAGAGGAACAAGCAGAATTTGTTGATATTATTGAGAAATCATCTGAAAACCTTCTTGAAATTATCAATAATATTCTTGACCTTTCAAAAATTGAATCTAATAAACTTGAGATTGAAGATATTGCCTTTAACCCTATTGCGGAGTTCGAATCTGCAGTTGAAGTTTATGCTGTTCGTGCAGCAGAGAAACATATCAATCTTGGTTGTTTTATAGATCCTCAACTTGAGTTTCCACTAAAAGGTGATCCAACCAAGATTAAAGAGGTTATTATTAATCTTCTTTCAAATGCAGTTAAATTTACAAATAATGCCGGCGCAATTAATGTTGACATTAGAAAAGTTAAATGTGACACTATTGGTCGTACTCGTATCAAATTTGAGATTCAAGATAGTGGTATTGGTGTTACTAGTGAGCAAAAAGCCAGAATCTTTGAAGCATTCTCACAAGCAGATACATCTATTACTCGCAAGTATGGTGGTACTGGTCTCGGTCTTACAATTTCGTCTAGCTTTGTTGAGTTTATGGGTGGAGTTCTTGAGCTTGAAAGTGTTCCAGGTGAAGGTACTACATTCTTCTTCACTATTGAGCTTGAAGAGGTTGAAACACTAAATGAAAGTTCACAAGATAGTTTCAATACTTTAAATGCTCTTATTTTAAGTGATTCTCTAAAACTTAAAAAACAAGATAAATATTTAAGAGAATATCTTGACTTTTACGGGGTGGGATATACCACATTTAAAGATGTTTCTAAAGTTGCAATATTACAAAAAGATACAAACTATAATTTTGTTATAGTCGATTTTGATTATGTAGATGAAGATACTCTTGAAGAGATTTCTAAACTTCCTCAAAAGTTAATTGTTCTTACAAAATCTAACTTAATGAGAAAAATTGATTCTTACGGTCTTGATATATTCAAAACTTTATATGAACCATTGCACTCAACTAAACTAAAAACTACACTAGAGGCTTATACACAACATACTAATGTAAACAAAGTTACTAAAAAACCTATACATAAGAAATTTGATTCTAATACATCTAAATTCCTTGCAAATGTTTTAGTTGCAGAAGATAATATTATTAATCAAAAACTAATTCAAAGAACTTTAGAAGATTTAGGTTTAACTATAACTATTGCAAACAATGGTCTTGAAGCCTTCCAAAAACGCAAAGATGGTAATTTTGATCTAATCTTTATGGATATTCAAATGCCATTCCTTGATGGCATTGAAGCTACACAAGAGATTATTGACTGGGAAGAGGATTATGAACAAATCCATAAACCAATCATAGCTCTAACTGCAAATGCACTAAAAGGTGATAGAGAAAAATTCTTAGCTGCTGGTCTTGATGAGTATACAACTAAACCATTAGTTCGCTCAGAGATTATTTATCTTCTAAATCAATTCTTATCTGAGTCTATCGTTTCAAATGATAAATATCAAGCTCGTATTGCACAGCAAAGTAAAGAAAATGAAGTGATTGAAGAGGTAAATACAAAGAAATATAAAGCAGATATTTTATTAGCTAAAAAGTCTACTTTTGAATCAAAAATGTACACTAAGATACTAGATAGTATTGATGGTCTTACGTATGATATTGCTAGTGATATCGACGAGTTTAAAACTCTACTAAAAGATAACTCTTACCATGTAGTTATGTTTGATGCCGAATACAAAGGTATAGATTTAGAAAAATGCACTAGCAGGATTAGAGATATTAGTGATTTCAATAAACTTGACACTAAAATCGTACTTATTGATGATACTTTAGAAAAAAACACTACAGCACATGAACAACATGTAGATAAAATTATTAAAAATGAAGTAAATAAAGATCAGTTAAAATCTCTATTTGCTAAATTAGCTTAAAAGGTAAACAATGTCAAAAGATTTAATTATACTAGCAGTTGACGATGATATAATAAACTTAAAATTATTAAAATCGATGCTTATGAAAAATGATAACGTCATTGAAGTTATTGAGGCAAAAAATGGTTCTGATGCTATTGACTTCATTAAATCTCGTCCAGATATAAACTTAATGCTTTTAGATATTATTATGCCAATTATGAATGGTTTGGAAGTTCTAAAGGTAGTTCGTTCAGATGAAAATATTGAGCAGATACCTATTATTGTTCTGACAACTGATGAAACAAAAAGAGCAAAGGCACTTGATTTAGGTGCTAATGGCTTTTTAATGAAACCAATCAGAAAAGCTGCTCTTAATAATAAGATAAATTCACTAATAATCTAATATATTTTAGGTTCTAAACAAAAATTTGTTTTAGAACCTCTTCTATTCTACTGACACCTACAATCTCTACAGCAGCTTTAACTTCATCTGGAATATCTTCCAAGTCACGTTCGTAGTTTTTCTGTGGTATTAAAACTTTTGTCATTCCAGCTTTATGTGCTGCAATTAGTTTTTCTTTTAGTCCACCAATAGGAAGTACATCCCCACTAAGTGAAACCTCACCAGTCATAGCAATTTCAGAACGAATTTTATTTGAAGATAGTATAGATGCTATTACACTTACCATTGCAATACCTGCTGATGGTCCATCTTTTGGAGTAGCTCCATCTGGAACATGTATATGTAAGTCGTAACGCTTATACACTTCACTTGGATCAACTTTTATGCCATCTTCTTTCTCTTTAAAAGTTAATGGTACATTTTTCATATCTATTTTTAATACTCTTGTATCTATAAGCGTTTTAACCACGCTATAAGCTATACGAGCTGACTCTTTCATAACATCACCAAGAGAACCAGTAAGAGCCATTGTACCCTTACCTTTGATACGTATTGACTCTATTTTTAAAACATCTCCACCAACCGCTGTCCAAGCAAGACCATTAACTACTCCAATGATTGGCTTTTTATCTGTTTTATCTATCTCAAATACAGTCTTATCAAAATAATCTTTTAGATTTTTAAGAGTTATTGATACTTTTGTAGTCTCTGGATGTTCTAAAATTTCTCTTGCTACTTTTCTAGCCATATTTGCTAAACTACGACGGAGATTTCTAACTCCAGCTTCACGAGTATAAGAGTGAATAAGCTCTTTTATAGCTGGTTTAGAGATATTTACTTCACGTTTTTTAAGTCCATGTTTTTTAAGTTCTTGAGGAACTAAATAACGAGTAGCAATTTCAAATTTTTCTTGTGGAGTATATGAACTTATATGGATAAACTCCATTCTATCACGAAGTGGTGCTGGAATACGTCCAACATCATTTGCTGTAGCTATAAAAATAACCTTTGTTAAATCTATGTTAAAGTTTAGATAATAATCACGAAACTCTTTATTTTGCTCAGGATCTAGTATCTCTAAAAGTGCAGCAGTTGGATCTCCACGACCTGACTTTGCAACTTTATCTATCTCATCTAAAACTACAACAGGATTCATTTTTTTAGCATCTATCAAACCTTGAGTAATTCGTCCTGGCATTGCACCAACATATGTACGACGATGTCCCCGAAGCTCATTTACATCTTCAAGTCCACCTAAGGCAATTCGAACTAATGGACGCTTAAGAGCTTGAGCTATTGAGTTTGCCAATGATGTTTTACCAACACCTGGAGGTCCTGAGAAACAAAGAATTGCTCCAGAAGAGCCTTTAACTCCACGAAGTTCCATCAACTCTTTTACAGCAAAAAATTCTGTAATACGCTCTTTTGGTTTTTCAAGTGAAAAATGATCTTTATCTAACTGGTTTTGTACATCAGATATTTTAAGTGCACGCTTACTCTCTTCTCCAAAAGGAATCTCTAAAACCCAATCAAGATAAGTTTGAGTCATTGAAGCATCTGAAGAATCTGGATGCATTCTCGAGAAGCGTTCTAATTGCTTACTTACTTCTTTGTAAGCTTCTGGAGACATCTTTTTCTTTTTTTTATCTAACTTATCTTTGTACTCTTGCAACTCTTCATCTCTTGAAGTATCACTTCCAAGCTCTTTTTGAATCTCTTTTAATTGTTCTTTTAAGAAGTACTCTTTATTTACTTTTTCTATATGTGTATGAACTTTTGAGCGTATCTCTTTTTGAAGTTTATTTGCTTCAATCTCATCTATAAGAAACTCAATTAAATCTAAAAATCTTTTTTCTGTATCACTCTCCACAAAAAGCTTATAAGCTTGCTCTTTTTTCAGTTTTACAGTTGAGCATATTAAATCAATTATACGATTATGATCATGATTTTCCTCAATTGTTCGAAGTAAATCAGGTGGAAAATAATTACTTACAGCAGAAAGTGTACGAACTTTTTCACGAAGTATCTCTAAAATAGCATCAATTTTTAATGAGTTTACATTTGTAGCCTCAATGATATTTACATCAGCCATAAGTGGATTTTGAGACACTTTAGCAAAAGTTTTAGCACGAGCCAATCCTTGAAAAAGAACTTTTACACGACCATCGGGAAGTGATACTTTTCTCATAATAGAACCAACTACCCCAGCATCATATAAAGACTCAAAATCTCTTTGACTCTCATGTCCTGATTTTGTTGGACATACTATAACCAAAGAACCATCTTCAATAGATTTTGTAGCTGCATCTATATTGCTATCATCAGATAGAAAAAGTGGACTTATCATAAACGGATACAGAAATAGTGAGTCCTCAGCTATAACAGGTATAGTTGCAGGAAATTCTCCATAATCACTTAGTTTCATGTTTTTCTTTCCCTTGTGCTTTTTGTAGCACTTCTTTATCATTTTTAACTGAGTTTCTTGAAACAACTGATTGTGTATCTGGAATCATAAATTCATACCAAGAAGAAGTTCCATCACCCTCAAACCATTCTCTATACCAAGGAGTGTTTGCTCTATCTATATCTTCCCAAACTATCCATGGTTGTGGTTTTACATTTCTGTAATATTTGGCACCCCTTGGTTTATCAATACGCTCATATAAAGAAGCAATTGTCTCATTTAAAACGGCTTGTGCTAAATAAAGTTTAGTTAACATAGTATTTACAAGCTCTAAATACATAGAGTTTGGATAATTCTTTTTAAATTTTTCACCAGAATCGATAGCTTCATCAATCAAAGCTTGATCACGTCTAGGGTTTGGAAGCGCCATATACTTTGCACGAATCTTTAAAAATTCAGCCTCCTCTTTTTCATTATTAGTTGCATATCTCTTGATATACTCATCTAAAAAATGCTCACTTAAAAGGTACTCTTCAAAGTACATATGTGCGATTGCTAAAATCATAGTTGCTTCTGGTAGTAACGGAGAACCAATATGCTCACCTTGAAGTGATGAGTAGTACCCATCAGCACGTTCTAAATCACCATTAGATATCTGCTGTACAATTTTTGAATACCAGTACATTGCTGGTTTATTATACTCATCAATCTCTTTTGAACAAGATGTAAAAATCATCACCATTGCCAATAAAGATGCGAGTAAAGATGTTTTATATTTCATTAAATACTTTCCTAATTATAAATAGAATGTTATTTTAGCTAAAACTTATATATGCTTCATTAATCTAGCTAAATTTTGTGCTTAATATGTCGATATTGTGGTACAATTACAAAATTCACAAACAAGGTTTTTTATGAAATTTGATATGCAAGTGCCTATTTTAGGCTTTGAAGACATAAAAGAAGTTACATTAGAAAAGATTGATGATATTTTCATGAAGATGCAATCTAGTAATAATAAATATGTATCTTTCACTATGATTGATCCATTTGTTTTAAGAGAATACGATTTTGAAATTTCTGATAATATTCAAAAGATGCTAGAGATAAATGATGATTCAAATATTATTATCTTAAATATTGTTCTAATTCAAACACCTATTGAAGAATCAGTAGTTAACTTTATAGCACCAATAGTTTTCAATACTGACAACAATAAAGCAGCACAAATAATTTTACAAGAAACTTTAACTTATAATGTTGCAGAAAAAATTTCTAGCTTTTTAAAGAAGTAGTTCACTTCTTTAATTTCTTATCAAAAAACCAATAAAAACTCATCATTACACCAGTAGTTTTTTGATAAGATTCATCAAACATAAATATTCTTGCTTCTTCAAGTGGGATATAAATAACTTCTATCTCCTCCTCTTCTAAACCACCACCATCATTCACTTTCATACTATCTCTACATGTAGCGTAATAAAGTGTTTGATGTGTTCCAGAGATTCCAACACTTGTATAAAAAGAGCTAATTTTTTCTAAGTTCTCAATTGGAACATCATACCCACACTCTTCTAAAATCTCCTCTTTTACAATTTGAGCATTTGTTGTATCTTTATCAATTATTCCAGCACAAAGTTCATACATCATGCCATTAGTTTTATTTTTATTTAAAACTGTTGCTCGAAGCTGTTTGACAAGTATAAAAGCGTTCTTTTGTTCATGGTAAAGCAATACAGCAACACTATCATGACTAATAACTGCTTCCCATTTTTTAGCTACTCCATCTTGAGTATAGTTTATAAGTATGGGTTTTATAAATTTTGGATTTTGTAGTTTTTCTGTTGAGTCTATTTTACTCACAATGTTTTCCATTATTATAAAAATAGCAAACAGTATCTGGTTTTGATGTTTTTATAAATTTTGTTTCATTTTTTAAATGAAGATTTATACTCTCATCATAATTTTTTTTCAATTTTAAAAAAGCTTTTTTCTGTTTACCTTTTAACTTTTTAGTAGTAACTTGAACTACTCTAAGTGGATTTATTGCACGACCATGTTTTCTAAGTTCAAAGTGTAGATGAGGACCAGTTGAACGACCAGTTGTCCCAACATAACCAATAGTTTGACCTTTTTTAACATGCTTTCCTCTATACATTCCTCTACGAAATGACTTCATATGAGCATATCTAGTTTCATAACCATCAGCATGACGAATTTTTACAAGATTTCCATAACTTCCCATTCTAGAACAGTAACTTACAGTACCACTACCAGCCGCTAAAATAGGAGTCCCTCGTCTTGCAGCATAATCAACACCAAGATGTGCCTTCCATTTTTTAAGAATAGGATGCCATCTTCTTTTTGTAAAACGGGATGAAATTCTTGCACCACGGACTGGACGAGCGAGTAAAAAACCCTCAACCTCATGAGCTTTTTCATCATAAAATCTTCCATCATCATTTAAGTATATAAAGTGCTTTTTCTTTCTCATCTCTATCATTGCTACTTTAAGTGTAGGCATTGAAAAAGGTTTACCAAGACGATATTTTTGATCATAAATCATAACCAACCTATCACCTTTTCGCAAATCTACTTTAAAATTTAATGAGTATTTAAACGAACTTACAAAAATCTCTGCAAGTTTTTTACTTCCTGTAGCTTTTATGATGTCGTAATATGGTGAGTGATTAATTTTTATACTAAAAGCTTCTGTTTTAGTAGAGCTTACTATTGGGATTGCTTCAAATTTATATTTATCATTTTCTTTATATATATGGATTTGAAGTTCATCATTTAGAGGAAGTAAAAGTTGTAATATATCACCCTTGTCATCTTTTAAGACACTACAATGAATCCCAGCACGCATCTCTTCAGTGAGTCTTTGATCATCTTTATCTAAATTGTAGTAAAGTGACTTCATTGGTAATTTTTGTTTTTCTAAAAAGATTAAATAGCTATCGCCATTAACCCAACGGAAGTTTTCTACTTTTGCAGAAAAAAGTGAAGTAGTTATTAAAAAAAATAGTAAAAATTTTATCATATATAAACCTAAAAAATAAATAATCGTAAAACCTTATCGAAAATTAGCTTACTTCCGCTATAATCGCGATTATATTATTAAAGAAAGAGATTATATGAGATATATATTACTAGTTTTAATTTTTACAGCGACACTTTTTGGCGGTGTATTAAAATCTACAATACTAAGCGTAAATGAAGATAAAACAGAAGCTACAATCAAAATAAGCAATATTGACATTGGAGTAAACGGTTTTGTTGTTCACAGCATAGAGGGTGATCACAACATTATTTTAAAAAATGCTGTAGTTATAAAGTTTGACAAAAATACTAAAATTGCAACATTAAAACTTAGCGAATTCACTGCGCTTAAAAACAATGCACTACCATCAGGTAAATGGAAAGTTCAAATTGGAGATAAAGCAGTACTTGCTTTTGGATATACAAGAGGTTTACTTATAGCTCCTAGTGAAGAGATTTACTACCGTATTACTAGACACTCTAAACTTCAGTGGGTACATCCAGACATCTTTGCAACTATTCTTTCATTTAATGGTCATCCTACACCACTTAGAGAAGATTTCACAAAACTTAGCATCACCTCTTCTGTTGGATTGATTTACATATTTTTAGATAAACAACTTTATACTGTTGATTCTAAAAGTTTTAAAATTTTAACAGTTATAAAAGCTGACTTGCTTCAAGATGAAACACACCTTCCTTTTTATACAAGAGTTCCTGAGATAGACGCAAACTGGTTTGGTGAAGGTAGTGATGAGTTAGAGTATTACGAACCATATTATTACAAACTACTAGCAGAGGCAAACTCAAATAACAAAACACTTTATAAAATCATAAAAGATTTAGACACACAAGCAAAAGCTGATGAGGAGAGTGGAAAAGAGGAGTTTGAAGATTTAGATGAAGATAGATATGAAGATGCCTTAGAGTATTTTAAAGGGATGGATAAATAATGATAGATTCTAAATATTTAAAACACTTTTCAAATATTGTTGGTGATGATAACATCTACTCTGATAAAGCTCATCTGATAGCATATTCATACGATGCTACTCGTGAACATTTTGAGCCTGATGCAGTTATATTTCCTCGTAATGAAGAGGATATATCTGAGATTTTGAAGTACTGCAATGAGCACAAAATTATTATCGTTCCTCGTGGAGCTGGAAGTGGTTTTACAGGTGGAGCATTACCAAGTTCTGGTGGAATTGTTCTTGGCTTCGAAAAACATATGAATAAAATCTTAGAGATTGATGTTAAAAATATGGTAGCAGTTGTTCAGCCAGGTGTTGTAAATATGGATCTGCAACGTGCCGTAGAAGAGATAGGTTTGTTTTATCCACCAGATCCAGCAAGTCAAGACTACTCTACTCTTGGTGGAAATGTAAGTGAAAATGCTGGTGGTATGCGCGCGGCGAAATATGGAATAACAAAAGACTATGTTATGGCTACTCGTGCAGTTCTTCCAAATGGTGATATTATCCGTGCTGGAAAAAAGACTATTAAAGATGTTGCTGGATATAACATAAGTGGTATTCTTATTGCCTCTGAGGGTACTCTAGCAGTACTTTCAGAGATTACTCTTCGTCTTATCCCAAAACCAAAATTAAACAAAACAGCAATGGGAATTTTTGATACTGTAAGTGATGCTATGAACGCTGTTTATAAAACAATAGCGAGTGGTGTAACACCAGTTGCTATGGAGTTTTTAGATAACTTAACAATCCGTGCAGTTGAGCAAACTTTCAATAAAGGTCTTCCTGTTGATGCGGGTGCCTTACTTGTAACTGATGTTGATGGAAACTTAGAAGAGGATTTAAACTTTCAACTTGGACAAATTGAAAAAGTGTTTCGTGAAAATGGATGTTCTGAGTTTAAAATTGCCAAAGATGACAAAGAGGCAGCAGACATTTGGTTCGCTCGTCGTAATGCATCTCCAGCATTAAGTGTATATGGAAGTAAAAAACTAAATGAGGATGTAACAGTCCC
>Ga0256842_1001598_pt1 | contig 17857 bp, 17 predicted proteins | sample 4559240metaG_FD_185973 | JGI IMG/M metagenome (GOLD analysis project Ga0256842, IMG submission 185973) | Hydrothermal vent microbial communities from Guaymas Basin, Mexico - 4559-240 | ecosystem: Environmental > Aquatic > Marine > Hydrothermal vents | place: Mexico: Guaymas Basin | collected...
GGGCCTGGGCGACCGGTCCGTTGCCCAGGACGAGGGCTCGGGAAGAAGACCCGTTTGATGGGGCGGGGGTGTAAGCGGGAAGGGAAACCGACCCGTTCAGCCTGCCGCTCCCAACAGCCCGAGTGCCTCCGGGCGGGGCGTCTGAGAGGCCAGCTCGCCTATGCACGGCCCTTGTATGACTCATCACTTGTTGCCTTTTCTGAACACTTAAAACTTGGTTATAACCGTTGTTATCATTTCAGAAACACTCGAAGTTTTGCCGAGAGTGGTTTTGGTCATTGAGTTCCCGTACTTTCATGTAGTTCTCTCCAAAAACTTTAAATTCTCCTCTCCCCTTTCTCTCTCCATGCTTGGTGGTCGTTTTTGGCTTTGGTGAAGTCCCTCTCTTCTGCACCGCCTTAATCACGAGTTTCGTTTCCACTGGAAATGGAGGTGTTGAAATTGGAGTTTAAGGTTACCCCCTGGGATGTTGAGGGTCTGGTGGACTACGACAGGCTGATAGAGCAGTTCGGAACAAGCCCTCTAACAGATGAACTGCTGGAGAAGACCGCAAGACTCACGAAGAGTGAACTGCCGATATACTTCAGAAGGCGCTTCTTCTTCTCCCACAGGGACTACGACAAGATTTTGGAGGACTACGAGAGCGGGAGGGGTTTCTTCCTTTACACCGGCAGGGGCCCGAGCGGGCCGATGCATATAGGCCACATCATCCCGTTCTTCGCAACCAAGTGGCTCCAGGAGAAGTTCGGCGTCAACCTCTACATCCAGATAACGGATGACGAGAAGTTCCTCTTCAAGGATAAACTAACCCTTGAGGAGACCAAGCACTGGGCCTACGAGAACATTTTAGATATAATCGCGGTCGGCTTCGACCCGGACAAGACCTTCATCTTCCAGGACAGCGAGTTCACGAAGATTTACGAGATGGCCCTTCCGATAGCCAAGAAGATAAACTTCTCGATGGCTCGCGCCGTTTTTGGCTTCAACGAGCAGAGCAAGATTGGGATGATTTTCTACCCTGCCATACAGGCCGCACCGACCTTCTTCGAGAAAAGGCGCTGTTTAATTCCAGCAGCAATTGACCAGGATCCTTACTGGCGCCTACAGAGGGACTTCGCCGAGAGCCTCGGCTACTACAAGACAGCTGCGCTCCACTCGAAGTTCGTCCCGCCGCTGACGGGCCTTGAGGGGAAGATGAGCGCGTCCAAACCCGAAACGGCGGTCTATTTGACGGACGACCCGGAGGAAGCTGGAAAGAAAATCTGGAAGTTCGCCTTAACGGGCGGTCAGCCTACGTTAAAGGAGCAGCGCGAAAAGGGTGGAAACCCCGAAAAGTGCGTCGTCTTCAAGTGGCTGGAGATATTCTTCGAGCCCGACGACAGGAAGCTCATGGAGCGCTATCACGCGTGCAAAGCTGGTGAGCTGACCTGCGGCGAGTGCAAGCGCTACCTCATCAAGAAGGCCCAGGAGTTCCTGAAGGAGCACCAGAAGAAGCGCAAGGAGGCCGAGAAGAAGGTGGAGAAGTTCAAGTACACCGGCGAGCTGGCGAGGGAGCAGTGGGATAAGGCGATTCCGGGGCCGTTAAAAGGCTGAATCTTTACCAATTCCCATTATAGATGCACGCTACGACCCTCTAAAGAATCTGAGCTGGGATGATGTGAGGGTAGGTAGCTGAGCCGTGATGAGCTAATCGGCCCCTGACCGGTTCTTGTTAATTTCTTTCTTTTTTTTATTGAAGGGTCAGCGGTAGAGCGAGTTTCCATGGGCATCGATCGCGACTATAAGTGGGAAGTTCCGAACCTCAAGAATCCACACTGCCGCAGGGATTCCCAGCTCCTCCAGCCAGTGGATGGCTTTAACGCGCTTTATGCTCTTGGCCGCGAGCGCTCCGGCCCCTCCAGTGAAGGCGAAGTAAACTGCGCGGCCTTTGAAGGGCTCGGTATCCATACCTTCTTTACCTATTATTCCCCTGATTCCAAGGCTTAAAATCCCGTCTAGGTAGCGGTTCATCCTCGCGCTAGTCGTCGGCCCTGCTGACACTACCTCGTAGCCCCCTCGGGTTTCCCTCACGACCGGCCCGCAGTGGTAAATCACAGCACCCTCCGGGTCAAAGGGAAGTTCCTCTGGAGGAAGGCTCAGAATCTTCCTGTGGGCGGAGTCCCTCGCCGTGTAGATTGTGCCCGAAAGGTAGATTACCTCCCCAGCTTTGAGGCTCAGGACGTCCTTCTCGCTCAATGGGGTTTTGAGCTTCACTGCCACTCCACACTCCCGTCGGGGTTCCTCTCTCCAACTCTCCTCAGAAGGGCCTTCTTGGCCAGCAGGAGGGAGTAGTCGGCGCCACCGCCGACGCCGATGCCCAGGATTGCGGGAGGACAGGGTTTTCCTCCGCAGGTTTTCACGCGCTCGACGACATTTTTCTTTCTCAAGCCTCGCCCTTCAGGGCGGGGATGCAATAAACCACCCAACCGGCCTTTAAACAGGAAAGCAAAACTATTTTAAAGCCTAAAATTCATACCATACCTTGAAATGAAGCGTTCGATAACAGTAAAACTCCAGCCCTCAAAAGAACAAGCAAAAATCCTCTTCGAATTAGCTGACACTGGAGCAAAAGTCTGGAACAGAGTAAACTACCTGAGAAGACAACAATACTTCCAAGAGCAAATCGTGGACTTCAACAAGACAGAGAAAACCGTTTACGGAGAATTCAAGCGGGAAATCGGTTCTGCAACAGTCCAACAAATATGCCGCAAAAACGCCGAAGCTTGGCGCTCATTTTTCTCCCTCCTCCGCAAAAAGCGGAATGGTGAACTACCGGACTGGCTTAAGCTCAAACCGCCAAACTACCTGAAAGAAGGCGGGAGGAGAAAACCCTTAATCATCCTCCGAAACGACCAGTACAGGATTGAAGGAAACAAACTAATCCTCAAAGGCCTTGGGAAATTCAAACGCCTCGAAGTCCAGTTCAAGGGTAGAATTCGCCTGAAGGGGAAGCAGGGGCGGTTAGAGATAACCTACAACCCCGTTAGGAGAAAATGGTACGCTCACGTCAGCCTTACTGTCGGGGAAAAACTTGAGGATGGGGAGTGGGTAAGCGTTCCGAGAACGCCAAAGGGGAACCTTTCCGCGGGAATTGACTTGGGAGTGAATAACCTCATGGCCGTTTATGTGGAGAATGGAGAAAGCTTCCTCGTGAATGGTAGGCCATTAAAGAGCATTGACTTCTACTGGCGGAGAAAAATCGCCGATTACCAATCTAAACTCAACAAAAGTGGGGCCAAAACGGGCAGAAAACTCAAGAGAATGCACGAGAAGGCTAAACTACAAGCTAAACACTACATTAACACAAAAGTAAGGCAAATCGTGAGGAAACTCTACGATTTAGGCGTTAGTAGAATTGTCGTTGGTTATCCAAAGGGAATCGCCAGAAACTCTAACAAGGGTAAAAAGCAGAATTTCCTCCTCTCTCACGTTTGGCGGTTCAATACGGTCATTAAACGTTTAACTGAGGTTGCTGAGGAGTATGGTATTAGTGTTGTGGTTGTTGATGAGGCTTTCACTTCCAAGCTTTGTCCCGTCTGCGGGAAGCCTCACGAAGGGGCTCGTTTCGTTCGGGGATTATTTAAGTGTCCCGCGACGGGGCTTATCTTTAACGCGGACTTAGTTGGTGCTTTCAATATTTTAAAGAAGGTTGCGAAAACCATAACCCCGAACTTGGGCGGTTTGTACGCTCAGAGGAGGGGTAACTGGCCGGAGACCCGGCCAGAGGGGTTCGAGGAACCCGTTTTAACGGGTTCTCTAATGAGAACCCCTCAAACCTCCCCGTCGTTGGCGAGGGGTTAAAGCTAAACCCTCGCCCCAAAAAGTGGGGAGGAGGTCAGAGGGACGTCCTTGCCCGTGTTGTCCCCGGAGTTTTTCCCCGTGAGGACGTCAACGGCGTTGGGCCTGAGCGGGATTTCCTTGGTAGCCCTTCTTGTCGCCTTGAGGAGCCAACCTTTAACCTCACCCAAAAACGGGCTCTCAGCACCTGCTTCGACAAAGAATGTCACCGTGCCAGTGTCCTGGCAGACGAGTATGGAGTTTTCTTTTCCAATCTCTATCGCTCGTAGGATGTTTTCTAAGTTGAAGCGCGCTGTCTCGCTGTTCTCTCTGGCGTAGGCCTTCCTGAGAGCCGAAACAACATCTTCAGGAATCCTCGTAACGGCCAGCCTTATCGCCTCGACGATGGCATCGACAAGCAATCGGCACCCACCTGTTTAAGACTGGGCGTGAGGGTTAAAAAGATTGACGCGAGAATTTAAAAGCCATCTCCACAGCGGGACGGCCTTAACCGTTAGGTTGTCTCGCATTATTTTCCCCGAGTAGTCCCACGTCACCAGCGTCCCCCTCTTCACACCAAACAGTTCCATAACCCTGAAAAGGTTCTCCACCTCCTTTGAAGCTACTTCATCCTCACTTGAGGTATACGTAACCTGTATGAGTTCGGTCTCTCCTTTATCCCTCACGACAAAGTCCACCTCGCCTTTGGTGTCCCGATAATGGTAGAGTTCAACACTGGGTCTCTTGTAATATTTGAACCGTAGGAGTTCAATGAAAACTGCGTTCTCCATGAGTCTGCCGATGTTTTCCGAAACATTTGGCAGGACGGCGTTGAGCATTCCCGTGTCAACTGCGTAGACCTTCTTATCGCCCCTCACAACTTCTTTGGGCTTGAATGAGAACTTGGGAAGCTCAAAAATCAGATAGGCGGATTCAAGGTACTCGACGTAGTTCTTCACCGTCTCGACGTTGCCGATTCCAAGGACGTTCTTAGTCTTGCTGTAAGTAAACCTGCCCGCGAAGTTCGAGAAGAGATAGAACGCGACTTCCTTCAGCTCACGGACGTTTCTAACGCCGTAGCGGACTATAACGTCCCTCGTGATTATGTCGTTGTAGAGGTTCACGAGGTACTCCCCGCCAAAGCATAGTGCCTCCGGAAAGCCTCCGCGCTCGATGTACTCCGTTAGAGCTCTCTTTAACCTTGCCTCGTCCCGCGTAGTCAGTACCTTTGGCTTAATTCCCCTGTAAGCTAAGAACTCCCTGAATGAGAAGGGCAGAAGGGTGTAGCTCAGATACCTCCCGGTCAAATAAGTAGAAAACTCCCTCGAAAGCAGGCGGGCGTTGCTTCCCGTTACCACCGTTGGGTATTCGTCCCTGAGAACCGAAACCATTCTCTCCCAGCCCTCGACCTCCTGAACCTCGTCGAGAACCACGTAATCAAACTCACCAAAAAGCTCGTAGCCCGCCTGCATGAGTCCCCTATAGTCCCCAATCGAAAAGCCCGCCATCGCGGGGTCTTCAAAGTTCACATACAGTGGTCTACCGGGGAGGGTCGCCGAGAGAACGGATTTTCCGGAACGCCTCGGCCCGGTTATTATGTGAGCCGTTGGGCTGAAGTTTTCCAGAATCTTTTCCCTCAGCTCCCGCTCGACGATGTTCTCCCTTTCGAGCTTCTCTCTCAGGGTCTCCCACTGGTCAGCCAAAACCCTCTTGAGCTCTTCAACGTTCATAGGACAAACTAGTTCAAACTCCCACCACCATACTGGCAAATTTCTAGTCGAAATCATACCATCATACTGGTAAACTTTTCCGGCAAGCCAGTATAGTGGCAAAGATTTGCGAGAACCGAAGATGAACTAAAGTGAAAGAAGGGCATCAACCCTTGAGGATCTCGACTATCTGCTCTGCGACCTGAACGCCTGCTCTCATCTGGGCCTCAACGGTAGAGGCACCGATGTGCGGGGTCAGAACGACGTTATCGAGCTTGGTGAGTGGGTGATCCTCCGGCAGGGGCTCCTCCTCGTAAACATCCAAGCCGGCTCCAGCGATCCAGCCCTCCTTGAGGGCCTTGACGAGAGCTTCTGTGTCGACGACGGCGCCTCGGGCAGCGTTGATGAGTATAGCGGTTGGCTTCATGAGTTTAAGTCTCTCCTCGTTGATGAGGTGGTAGGTGCTCTCGGTAAGCGGGACGTGTAAGGTAACAACGTCGCTCTCCTTGAGGAGCTCCTCCAGGCTAACGAACTTTCCTCCGACTTCCTTGGCTCTTTCCTCGTTCGGGTACGGGTCGTACAGGAGGACGTTCATGCCGAGGGCTTTCGCTATCTTGGCGACCTGATAACCTATCCTTCCGAATCCGATAATTCCAATAGTCTTCCCCTCAAGCTCGATTCCCATGCACTGCTTCTTGGCCCAGATGCCCTCCCTCATCTTCCTGTCAGCGAAGGCTATCTTCCTGGCGACGGTTAACATGAGGCCCACCGCTAGCTCGGCGACACTCCTTGAGCTGGCCGCTGGACTGTTGACGATCTTAATGCCTCTCTCCTTGGCGGCTTCTAAGTCTATGTTGTCGAGGCCGACGCCGGCCCTTCCAATGACCTTGAGCTTGGGAGCGTTCTCGATGACCCTCCTAGTCACCTTCGGCTTGCTCCTTACTATAATCGCGTCAACATCGCGGATGAGCTCAACGAGCCTCTCCTCGTCGGGATACTCCTCGTAAATTATCTCAAAACCGGCTTTTTTCAAAACTTCCAAAGCTTTCTCGTGGAGTGGCGCCGCAACGAGAACCTTCATGTTTTTCATCCCCTCCTTTTTATTGCCATCAGCATGACCTGGTCGGAGGCGTCTTCCGCGCGGTCAGCTATGTCTCCGATTTTTGTAAGAATCTGGTTCCATATTAATTTTGCGTAGGTCGTAATGGTCTCGCTCTCAAAGACCTTGCCTTTGACGTTGTACTCAGCTTTATCCGCCTTTTCTTCGGCGTCCTCAACTGCTTTGGCAAGCTCTATTGCTCTGTCAACGTCTGAATTCATTGCATTTACCGCTTGAACTAGTGTGGTGTAAGTCTCGATGGCGGCCTCTACAAGCTCCAAGATTTCGTCTTTTAGCTCCTCAGGGACTTTTGGTTTGGCCAGCAAAAGGGTATGTGCCGCGCTCTCTGCAGCATCTGCGACTTGATCAATAAGCTCGCTCAGTCTCACGTAGTCCCCTCTATTGGCAGGTAGAAATGCTCCCTCATAGAGCATCATTTCTATGCTTCTTCTGAGAGTGTCGGCCTTGCTCTCCAGCTGGTCAACCTCCCTCTCAAAAGCCTTTGCCTTTTCTAGGTCGTCGTTCAAATAAGCGGTAACTAGCTCTCTGAATGCCATAAGGCACTCGTTGACGGCCTTGAGGTGTTCGGCTATGGCTTCAAAAACACTACTCTCTTTACCTCCAAATATGGACACCTTTGATCCCCCGTTCTAAAATTCATTCCTGGGGTTTATTTAGGTTTTCCTTCGCCTTGATGAGTGCCCATAATATCTCATTTCTTGGAGCCTCAAGGCCGACTGAGTGAGCGTATTCCACGATTTTGCCGTGTATATAGTCCACCTCCGTTCTCTTCCCGCGCATTATGTCCTGCAGGGTTGAGTTGTAGTTGTCCTTTGTCCTCTCTATCGTATCCCAAAGGAGCTCGAGTGGGTTAACTTCGAACTCGATGCCGAGTTGCTGGGCGATTATACAGCCTTCCCTCGCTATTTCGATGGAGATTTTCTCAAGCTCTGGAACCTCGCGGAGAATCCCGTTTTTGACTTCCAGAACCGTTCCCAGTCCGTTTATCACCGAGTTCACTATCGCCTTTGCCCACTTCCATCCGATGGCATTTTCCGTGACCTTAGTTTCTATCCCTGCCTCGTTAAAGGTCCTCGCGACCCCCTTAACGAACTCTGCCTTCCCAGTTGGGTACTTTCCGATGATGGTTATTCCTTTCCCTGCCCACTTAACGACCCCCCATTCAACGAGCATGGCCCCGTTGGTAGTTATTCCGCCTATCACCTTCGGCGTCAGCTTTAGTGCCAGCTCCTCGTTTCCGAGGCCGTTCTGGACGCTTAAAATCCACGTGTTTTCCCCTATGCACCTTCTCGCACATTCCAGAGCCGTCTTTGTCGAGTACGATTTGGTTGTCAGGAGGAGCAACTCGGGGGGCTCGTTAGGGGCGTAGGTTGTCGCCTTTACACTGACCTCGAACTCTTCGACCCCTATGACCTTTAGTCCCCTCTCGTTGATTGCCTTAGCCTGCTCCTCTCTCCCTATGAGAAGGACGTCGTTACCCGCCCTCGCCAGGAGGGCGCCGAGGAGAGAACCAATGCTTCCGGCGCCAAGCACGTAGACTTTCATTTCCTTCACCTTAGGAGCTTTCTAAGGTGGTTGAGTGAGTACAGAAGCAGGATGGCTCCTATTCCAAGGAAAACATTGGGATTCATCTCACTTGTCCCACTGATTGCTATGCCGATGAAGAGGGCCGAGGATGTTACGAGAGCCCCTCCTGAGATGGACCTATCGCTTGAGATCAGCCCAAGGACGCTCAGTATTCCCACGACCTTAAACGAAACGTCCTGGTAGACTATGGAGACATATGCCATCGTCCCAGCTACTAACACGTTCAACAGCCGCTCCCAGAATTTTACAGGTTGCTTTTCAACCCGGAGGGGCGTTTCAAGTATGGCAATTGCCATAACGATCAATGCGATGTAGTCGTGGAGCAACACCCATTCAAGGAACGCTAGGGCAAAGAGAGACGCGGCTGCAAAAGGAAAACTCTTGCGTTTGATCCCGGGTATGAGCATGAGGACATAGGGGACGAGGTAAACTATTGAGTCGCGGGGGATCTTGGGGATAAGATACGCGGCGAGCACTATTCCAGCTGCAAAGGGAATGAGTTCATGCCTTTTCCCCATTCTTCCACCGGAAGCCTTTAATGTGTTGTGTCTTTAACCCTTTCGTCATGATGCTCTCTGTTGTTCTCGTCGAACCGGAGGGGCCAGCGAACATAGGGATGGTGGCGAGGACTATGAAGAACTTCGGCTTTTCGAGGTTAGTCCTCGTGAGGCCGAACCTGACCGAGGAGAGCTACGACTATGCAGTCCATGCAAAGGACGTTCTCAAGAATGCAATCATCGTGGAAACTTTTGAGGAGGCCCTTGAACTATTCGACCTGACCGTGGGGACTACCGGAAAGCCTGGGGCGAGGTTCATCCCGTACAGGGCCCCCATGTACCCCTGGGAGCTTAGGGAGACCCTCAAGGGCTACACTGGGAGGGTTGGCCTGTTCTTTGGCAGGGAGAGCATTGGACTGAAAAACGAGGAACTTGAGCGGCTTGATATAACGGTCACAATCCCTACGAGCGAGGAGTACCCGGTTATGAACCTCGCCCAGGCGGTTGCCGTTATCCTCTACGAGCTCTCGAAGGGCAGACTTGAACCGGCCGTTGAGACCCTTGAGCCCGCAACCCTGAGAGAAAAGGAGGAGCTCGTCAAAATCTGGGAGAAGCTCTTGGAAGCACTCAACTATCCGAAAGACGAGGAGAGGAGGGAAGTTTTCGTCAAGGTGTTTAGAAAGGCCGTGGGGAAGGCCTTCCTCTACGGGAGAGAAGTCCACACTCTCATCGGCCCGTTGAGGAGGGCAGTTAAAAGGCTGGAGGAATGCTGAATGCTCGCCATAGAGAGGTTCCGGGTTGGAGATGAGAACGTCTGGATTGGGGTAATCTTTCACGGGAGAATACAGGGGATAAGCTTTGCCTTCACGAGGGGCGAGCTTTTGGAGGGAATCAGAAACCTCGCCGGGTTCCTGAGGAAGAGGGGAGTAAGTGTTTCCCTAGACGTTCAGCCGAGCAAATACCCCGAACTGATCTACAGAGTCATGGTTGGTGAGCTCGACAATTACAGGGCCCTGCCCGAGCTCTCCTTCGAGGGTGTGACGCCCTTTGAGAGGAGCGTTTACGAATGGCTCACGAAAAACGTTAAAAGAGGCTCTGTTATAACCTATGGTAGCCTTGCAAAAGTCCTGAGAACCTCACCGAGAGCTATCGGCGGGGCTATGAAACGGAACCCATACCCGATAATCGTCCCCTGCCATAGGGTCGTTGCCAGCGACGGCATCGGCTACTACAGCTCTGGGATTGAAAAAAAGAAGTTCCTGCTTGAACTTGAGGGGGTGAAAAGATGGATAAATTGAAGGCCTACATAATCGGCTTCCTGGTTGTGGTCTTGGCACTTGCTGGTTTCATTGTCCATAAATGGGGATGGCTCAAACTGCTGCAGGTAATTCTCGCAATAGGGTTCGTGGGCTTCACGCTCGCACTGCTCTTCTTCACGGCTTTGGCATTCTACGCCGAGAGCTGGAAGTATGGAGCAGTCTTGGCTATCTTGACTGCAATAGCTGGCTACGGTTCATATCTCGTTCTCACATGGCAGAGTCTCAAAATCGTTGGCGGGATAATTGTGTTCTTCGTCCTGTTATTTGCCCTTGGCATCTGGTACATCAGTGAACCCGATCTAAGCATAGCTGATCGCTTCCGCTCTGCTGAAAAGCTTGAGAATATTGGTAAGTACAAGCAGGCCGCAAGAAAATACGAGAAGGCAGGTAACTATGAAAAGGCCGCTGAGATGTACCTCAAGCTCGGCTGGCTTGAGAGCGCTGCCTGGGCTTATGAGAAGGCAGGAAAGTATGAGAAAGCGGCTGAGCTCTATGAACAGCTTTACGAGAAAGAGAAGGACACTTACTACCTGAAAGAGGCCCACGAGTACTGGAAGAAGGCTGGGGACATGGAGAGGGCAGCTAAAGCCCTTGAGCGCTATGCCGAGGAGGAGCCGTGGTTCTGGGAGGACGTTGCGAAGCTCTACGAGGAGCTGGGCAACGAGGAAAAAGCGAGAGAAGCTTGGGAGAAGGCGCTGGAGTACTACCAGAAAGAGGCAGAGGAAGAGGGTGTCTTCTGGGAGGACGTCGGCAACATAGCGAGAAAGCTTGGGAAAGAAGAGCTCGCGAGGGAAGCTTACCAGAAGTTCCTCGAGTACTGCCTTAAGGAGGCCGAGGAAGACCCGATGTGGTGGAAGCACGTCGCAGAAGCTTATGAATACCTTGGCGAGAAGGAGAAGGCGGAGGAGGCTAGGAAAAAGTACGAAGAGTACAGGGCAAAGATAATGAAGGCCAACGAGGAGAGTTCGCACTTCCCTGAACATAAAAAAGACAGTAAGAGCTAAAAAGCTTCTTTTAATCTTCTCACCAACCTTTTTAAGACTCCTTAACGAACCATGAAGGGTGGTTGAGATGATGGGAATGAACCCAAGGCAGATGAAGAAGCTCATGCGCCAGCTCGGTATAAGGATGGAGGAGCTTGAGGGGGTTAAGGAAGTTGTTTTAAAGCTTGAGGGAAAGGAGATTGTTCTCAAAGAGCCCACCGTGACCGTGATGGTTGTCCAGGGCGAGAAAACCTACCAGATTGTTCCAAAAAGTGAGGAGGTAAGGGAAGCCATTGAAATACCTGAGGAAGATATCCAGCTCGTCATGGAGCAGGCTGGAGTTGACAGGGAGACTGCCCTCAAGGCTTTAAAAGAAACGAAGGGAGACATAGCTGAGGCCATATTAAAGCTGACCGGGGGAGCTTGATCCCTCCTTCTTGAGCTTTATTAGGTCGTCTATGAGGTCTATGAGCGAGGCGATTATATTGTCGTATTTCCCGCCTTCGCTCCCGTATATTTCTTTAAGCACGTTTTCCAGCTGGATTAATCCTTCATAGCTAAAATCCATAAGCTTCTGGGCTTCTCTTGCCATAAAGCGGAGGGTCACGGATCTGCTTTCTGGTCTCCGGAGGAGATCAGAGACTATGGAGATCATTGCTTTCTCAAACTTCGGCGTCGGAAGACGGTGCTGAAGGGCATACACGAGCTCAAGGGCCCCTTCAATATCATTTTCCTTCCCAGACTTCAACAGTAAGTCAAGGAGGGATGTAAAGAACTGGGCAGTTCCTGGGTAAAGGGTGTAGATCTCTGCCATAGTTTCTGCCGCGGTCTTTCTTGCCCAGGGATTCCTGCTCTTCAGGAATTCTCCAAGAACAGGTAAAACGGAATATGCATCGGTTGGGCTCAGCTGAGGGGTCACTTTAGAAAGCACCCACAGAGCGTCCATCCTCCTCGTGGGATCCTCAGATTGGAGCATTTCGAGTACCATTGACATTACTATCGGGTCCATCTTGGCCAGCTCAGCTACGATATCAGCCTTGCCAGCGTCCAAAAGTCTTTCCACGTCTTCTGGCCCGTATTCGCTTATTTCAAGCTTCTTTTTGATGTCTTCTCTGGTAATAATCTCTTCTTCTTCGCTGGTTATCTTTTCAAGTTTCTCTAGGATGAGACTGGCTTTTGAAGTCAACCGGACATCGCTGCTGAGGTTCTTTATTTTCTTTATGGCCTTGATCTTGGTTCTCTTTGTTAGCATCTCAGCGCGGGACAGCATTCGGTCAATGGCCGAGAGCGCTCTGTCTTGGATGTAGGGGTCAATGTGATCGAGGAGATCAGTCATGTTGTCAAATATCTCGTTGAACAGTTTTGGATCTTCAGTCCTGACTGCCATCTCTGTCAGTGCGGTTATTGCAGCACTCTGAACCTGCCTGTCCTCGGAGGATCTTATGAGGGAGAAAAGTAGCTGGATCAACTTCCTTGCTAGTCTTATAACTTTTGCCCCGGCCTTTCCAAGTCCTTCCGATGCGTATTCGCTTAGCAGGGGTGCACCCTTTTTGATTATGTCTATAAGGGCCTCTGTTATGAGTTCGTATTGCTCCTCGCTCAGTTCACCTTTTTCCAGAAGAAGGTTAAGAACTTCGATTGCCTTTAAGGAGACCCTTTCATTTTTGTCTTTTGTCAACTCTACTATGTCCTCAATAATTTTTGAAACCTTTTCAGGGGTTAAAGTGTTCCTTTTGGCCATCTCCTTTATTACAACGAGGGCATTGGTTTTCACGGTGGGGTTCTTATCCCTGAGAAGTTCTTTGACGATTTGAAACGCTTTGTCATATTCTTCAGCGAGGGCAATAACTTCCTTGATGTTCCATGAAAGGAGATCTCTCCTAATGCCATCTTTATCAATTATTATGCTCTCTCCCCCCATTTAAAACCCCAAATATTTTCTTTCCTCCCACTGGATTTAAGTTTTCTGCTACAGTATCCCCTTAAGCTGGCTGCCATCAAAGACTGGCCCGTCCCTACATACGAGATACTTTCCGAGGTTGCAGGAGCCGCAAACTCCTATTCCACACTTCATATAACGCTCCGCCGAGATCTGGACGTTTTCATATTCCATGACTTTCAAGACACCCTTCAGCATCGGTTCTGGACCGCAGGCATAGACTTCGTCGAACTCTTTTTTCCTCTCTGCCAGGACATCAGTGGGAAAACCTTTCCTTCCTGCGGAGCCGTCATCCGTTGTCAGTATTACCTCGTCCACGTAGTTCTCCACATCAAGGAGGGCCAACTCGTCCTTTGAGCGGGCTCCGTAAATCAGCGTCACCTCTTCGAACTTATCTCCCCATATCCTCGCCAGCGCGTATAAGGGGGGGATTCCGATTCCCCCGGAGACGAGGGCGATCCTCTTCCCCCTCCTTTCAAAGCCTCTCCCGTATGGTCCCCGAATCCAGAGCCTTTCTCCTTCGCTTAATTCGAAGAGTTTAGATGTGAAAGATCCTACACGCTTGATAACAAGTAGATCTTTCCAAGCCAAGCTGAAGGGCTTCTCTCCCACTCCGGGGAGCCACACCATCACGAATTGCCCAGGTGTAAAGTCGAATTCCTTCGAGAGCCTGAACGCCTTTACGTTCTTCGCAACTTCCCAAGTTTCCTTTAGCTCAACCACCTTGTACATGTAAGCGAACCCCCTCCGGTTTTCCTACAACTTCATCCTCTTCCATAGCAACTTTTCCGTGAAGAACTGTCATAACAACTTTTCCTTTTAGCTTTCTCCCTTCCCAGGGGCTCCATTTAGCTTTGGTGTAGAACTCTTCCGGCTTGACCTTCCACTCTCGCTTTAGATCGACGATAGTAAAGCTGGCGTCGTTTCCGACGGCAAAATCCCTTCCCTCGATTCCGAAGACCTTGATTGGATTGTCGTGCATCTTCTCAACTATATCAAAAATGCTCATTAGCCTCCTGTTAACAGCATCGAAGAGGAGGGCAACCTCTGTTTCAAGCCCGGGGATTCCTGCTGCTCCTGCCTCTTTGTCTTCAAGAGTGTGTGGGGCGTGGTCACTCGCTATTATTGGGATTCGCGGGAAGTTCTCCCAGAGCACTTTTCGATGCTCTTCATCTCTCAGGGGAGGATAGACTTTGAGGAGCAGGTTCTTTTCATAATCCTTCTTTGTTAGGAACAGGTGGTGGGGTGTAACTTCAAAGCTGACCCAGGGAAGATTTCTGTTAAGTATTGCTTCTGTTCCCCCTGCTGTAGAGACGTGGCAGATATTGAGGGGCTTTTTCAACTTTTCTGCCGCGTCCAGTGCCCTGTTTATTGCCCTTACTTCTGCTTCGGGTGGTCTCTCCGGGTTTTCTTTTATAACTTCGGCGTCTTCCGCGTGGACACTCAGGACACCGGGGGAGCAGGCGTAGTCGCTCTCAAAGTTCTCTGAGTAGATCCCTCCAGTTGATGCTCCCATGAATGCCTTATAAAAATCGGCTCTGGCTTTTTTCGCCTCTTCACAGTTGCCCTTTAGTAAAAAGCCGAGTGCATAGTCGGCATAAGCCTTCCGCTGTAAGAGTTCAAGGCGTTTCTGAAACGTCTTTGAGTCAATCACCGGTGGCTTTGTGTTTGGCATGTCAAAGACCGCTGTAATCCCCCCGTGCAGGGCGGCCTTTGTGCCGCTCTCAACGGTTTCCTTTCTCTTCTCTTCGAAGTCTCGGAGGTGAACGTGGGTGTCTATGAGCCCTGGTAGGATCAGGTATCTGGAGAGGTCAATTTTTCGGTTGCCGGGGATTTCATGGATTGTTATCGCCGATATAATCCCGCCATCAATTCCTACGCTTCCGTGGATGAGTTTTCCATCGAGTATGAACTTTCCCTTCAAAACAAGCTCGTGCATTGAAGCCCGCCCTAAATTGGTTTGGTTCGCTTAAAAAGTTTTGTGCTGATATCGACCGTCAGCTTGGTTCATTTCGGCATTGCTGCTTAACAGGTTCATCCCTGCCGGTGATAGCTTTCTGCGTATCGTAATACTTAAAAGGTATGAGATGTATAAATTAATGCTGCCATGCCTAGTGGCAGACCACATAACTGAGGGGAGGCAATGCAATATGAGCAGAAAGATTTTTAGTTTGTTTATAATGGGTTTGATGTTGTTTAGTTTGGCAGTGACGCCGGCAGTGAAACCAGTTGCTGCTGCGGGCAATGATGAGGTTCTGAAGACCGTTATTTATTCATCACAGGGCGCCATCTTCATGGGCGTCTGGAACCCAAGCTCCAGCGGTTACAGTGATACATATTCAAGAAGGATTGCCGACCTGGTTTTTGACAGCGGATTCCCCTACGGTGTTGAGGGAGTTCCCGTCCCCTACCACTGCCGTGTGGTCGAATACAAGCAGGATGTAACCGTCCCAGATGATGCAGTAATATTCAACTCAACGACCAAAACTTGGCAGGCCGCCCATGCCGGCGAAACCGCCAAAACCTACGTTAGGATTGAATGCGACAGGCCCTACTTCCACGACGGCCACAAGCTCAGCGCCGCAGACGTCATGTACAGCCTCGCCTGGGAATGGGAGTGGATCCACCTGGACGGCGATGACGACCCGTACTACGATGAGAGCGAAGCCGACTGGATGAGTGACTTCATGGATACTATCCTCGGCATCAAACTCGTTGAGCAGACCGACGACAGAATGGTGTTCGACGTTTACCACAACTACTACTTCCCGCCGAGTGAGATAATAACTGCCACCTACGTCGTCCCCTTCACGGGAACACCCTGGCAACTCTGGTATGCAATGAGTGAACTCGTCGCCCACAATGACAAGTACTCCTGGAGTGAATCCACTGAAACCGTTGAACAGCTCGACCAGATTAACCCGAACCACGCTGAAGCCATAAAGGAAGAGCTCATCAAACTCAAGGACTCTAAACCAATTCCGGACTTCCTCAAGCCGTACATTGAGGACGAGAACGAGGCTATTGCCGTTTACGACAAGATAATCAACTTCATTGACGAGCACCACCATGCCGTCATCGGCCAGGGTCCATACTACGTTGACGAGTACCAGCCCGAGAACCTCTACGTTAGGCTTAAGAAGTTCGACAAGTGGCAGGTTCCGGCCTTCGCCGAGGGTAAGTACAAGGTTAAACCGTACTTCGATACTATTGAGGTTTACGGCCTCCAGAACCAGGACACTGCAATCCTTGATGTTGCCAAGGGTACTTACGACATCCTCTGGTATCCGTTCCCAGCTTACAAGTTCACCGGTCTCAGCCAGGAGCAGAAGAACGCGATTGATCTCTACAAGAGTACTTCCGCGTTTGGTGACCTTGTCTTCAACCCTGTCCACGACAAGGACAACCCGTACGTGATCACCGTCGGTGATAAGAAGTACTTCAACCCGTTCACTGTGAGAAAAGTCAGGTTCGGTATCGAATATCTCATAAGCAGGGCTTACATAACCCAGAACATCTTCCAGGGCAGTGCCGGACCGATATACACCCCGTGGGTCTCCAGTGAGACTGGATACCAGTACGTACAGTCGGTGGTTGACGCGTTTGGCCTGTCCGAGCAGCCGGACGTCGAGTATGGAAAGCAGCTTGTCGAGGAGGGTATGCAGGAGGCCGCCGAGGAGCTTGCCAAGATGGGCTACACCCTCGAGAAGAAGAACGGCCAGTGGTACTTTGAGGGCGAGCCGGTCGAGATCATAGGTCTCGGCCGTGTCGAGGATGAGAGGAAGGACGTTGCGATATACGTTGCTCACCAGGTTCTCAAAGACCTTGGATTCAAGGTATCCGCTGACATTGTCGACAGAAGAACTGCAAATAGCATGGTTTACACCAGCGACCCCAGCTCCTACCAGTGGAACTTCTACACCGAGGGCTGGGTCTCCTCGAGCAACGTTAAGTACTCAATAAGCAGGATTATCCAGTACTACTCGAGCATCTGGTTCGCTCCGGGTCTCGTTGGCTGGAAGTGGACCCCGGAGAACACTAAGAGGGCCACTCTGAAGGAGGTTCTTGAGTTCCTTGGTGATGGTGACATTCAGGCGGGTCTTGACAGCCTCGGCCTCGACTATTACACTACCGTTGACAAGATCCAGCCACTTCTCAACTGGACAGCTGATGACTTTGCCCTCGTCATATACAAGGGTGAGAATAAGGGTGTTAAGATGGACAGTGAGGACAAGTACTGGGATTTCAACAGGCTTGGCACTGCCATTGGTATCTACGAGAGTTACAGGGTGTTCCTCTACGAGAACTGGGAGTTCTATGCTGTGAACAAGAGGATTAAGCTTGATCAGAACCTCGTGGATCCGGTTGCTGGCTTGGCTTCGCACTGGGCCATCAGGAGCGCCAGGCCCGCGACTACAACCACGAGCACAACGACTACGACGACCTCCCAGCAGACTACTACGACTACCACTACGACCACGACGACTACGACGACTAGTTCAGCAACTACGACGACTACTACAACGACCACGACTGGTTCTACTACCACAACGAGCACTACCTCTGAGGGTGGTGGTGGAATCTGCGGTCCAGCGGCCCTCATCGGCCTCGCAATAATCCCACTCCTACTCAAGAGGAGAAAGTGACCCTTTCCCTCTTTTTGTTTTCCATCAATTCCAAGACAGGCTTTTACTGGGAAACGCTGAAACTTTTCTGATGGTACCATGCACGAGCTCTACACCGTTCTGGCCGAGTACTACGACGCGATTTATAGGAGAAGGGCCAAGCGGGTTTCTCGGGAGATAGACTTCGTGGAGGAATTATTTCAGAATGAAGCCGAACGAAAAGTGAGGAAAATCTTAGACCTCGCCTGCGGAACCGGGATTC
>Ga0256842_1001599_pt1 | contig 17847 bp, 15 predicted proteins | sample 4559240metaG_FD_185973 | JGI IMG/M metagenome (GOLD analysis project Ga0256842, IMG submission 185973) | Hydrothermal vent microbial communities from Guaymas Basin, Mexico - 4559-240 | ecosystem: Environmental > Aquatic > Marine > Hydrothermal vents | place: Mexico: Guaymas Basin | collected...
TAAAGAATTTTACAATAAAAATTGGACTGGTGATATAGAAGATTGGATAAAAAAAGGTGGAAAAATAAAACTCTATGGAAGAATAAAAGCAAGAGAAATTTTGAAACTAATTAGTGAATCTGCTTGGAAAAGTGCTGAACCAGGAGTTTTGTATTGGGACAATGTGATGAAATACACTCCTTTTGCAAAAATAAAAGGATATGAACCTAAAGGGATGAACCCGTGCATAGTTGGAGATACTTTAGTTGCAGTTGCTGATGGAAGAAATGCTGTGAAAATTAAAGATTTAGCAAAAGAAAATAAAGAATTTTTAGTTTATTCTGGTAAATTTGTTCAAGGACATTGGAAACCAGAAATTAAAAAAGCAATTGCATTTAAAACAGGAACTAAAAAAATTTTAAAAATTGTTTTGTCAGATGGAAGTTATTTTGAATGCACTCCTGACCACTTGTTAGCACTAAAAGATGGTGGATATGTTGAAGCAAAAGATTCTAAAGGAAAAAAATTATTAAAATTTAATTTAAATGAGAATGAAGATGTTATTGTTGTTGATGTAATAGATGAAGGAAAAGTTGAAGATGTTTATGATTTAACAGTTGAAGATAATCATAATTTTTATATTATTACAAAAACAACTGATGAAAAATATTTAAATTCATCAGGTTGTTTAATTCATAATTGTGGAGAACAAATTTTACCAAATTATGGAAATTGCAATTTGCATGCAATAGTTTTATACAAATATGTTGAAAATTCTTGGAGTAATCTTGCTAAATTTAATTTAGATGAATTAAAAAAAGATTTAAAATATATTTATGAGTTTGCAGATTATATAGTTTCAATTAATCAACATCCGTTAGAAGAACAAAACAAGATGGATGAAGAAATGAGAAAAATTGGTATTGAATTTACAGGACTTGCTGATGCTTTAGCAATGTTAGGATATGAATATGGAAGTGAAGAAGCAATTAACTATTTGGATAAAATATTAAAAGAAATTACTAATTATCTTTGGGAATTAAATTTAGAATTAGCAAAAGCAAAAGGAAAAGCACTTGTTTTTGAAGATGAAGAGAATTTGAAGAATTTTCTTGAATCAGAATATTTTGAAAGAGCAGATGTTAAAATTGTAAAAGAAAAACGAGATGAGATTTTAAAATATGGATTTAGAAACACAGCAATATTGAATAATGGTCCGACAGGTTCTGTTTCAATTATTGCTGATAATTGCACTTCAGGAATAGAACCATTATTTAAAATCTCTTATATGAGAAATTCAAGAATTGTTGGAAAAGAAACAACATTAATTCATTTACCACTGATGAAGTGGTTATTTGAAAATAATATTGAAGATTTAGATTTATCAACTGATGAGTTGAAGAAAAAATACCATTATGTTGAAGCAGAAGAATTAGATTATCATCAACGAATAAAAATGCAAGCAATATTGCAAAAATATTTTACAGATTCTATAGCATCAACAATTAATTTACCAGAAAATATTACATCAGAAGATATTGCAAAAATTTATTTGGAAGGTTGGAAAGAAGGATTAAAAGGAATAACAATTTTTAGAAACAATAGTATTACGGGAGTTTTAAATAAAGTAAATGAAGATAAAGAAGAGAAAGAAAAAGAAGATATTAAACAACCTAAAGCAAATGGACAATTTGCTTTTGGAGATTTATATAAAAAAGATTTATTTAATGAGGAAAAAGCAATAAGATACATTGTTAAGTGGAAAGGAATAAAAGTTTATATCATTGTTGTTTATGATGAACTTGATGGTATGCCACTTGAAATTTTTGCACAGTTGCCAATTGAAGCAGGATTTGGTGAAGATGGAATTTTCCATCAAGAATTATATATGGAAAGATTAAGTTATTGGCACGCAATAAGTAGATTATTATCTTTAGCATTTAGATATTCTATTCCTTTAGATGAGATTAAAAAACAACTTAAAAAATCTGCTTATGCAATAACATATTTACCGTCAATTCTTGTGAGAATTTTAAACAAGTATCCTTTAGAATCTGTTTTTGATGAAGAAGATGAAGAGATTGAAATAACTGAAGATAAATATATGAAATGTCCTATTTGTGGTGAAATGAAATTAATCCGTGAAGGTGGATGTGAAAAATGTTTAAATTGTGGTTATAGTAAGTGTGAATAAGAAAATTAATTTGTTGTGTTTAAGGAGATAAAAATGTCTAAAAGTGTGTTTTCAGTTGATGAGATAAAAAAATTAATTGAGATTTATTATGAATATGTTGATGAAGATTTTGGACTTGAATTAATTGAACCTTATATAACTGAATTAAATGATTTTGCTTTAAATAAATTAGGAAAATTACTTCTTGGAGTTTTGCAAGATTATGTTGGATATGAAACAATTCGATTAGATTTAGATAATTCTCTTGATTATGAATATTCTGAACAAGAATTAGATGAGTATTTAGGAGAAGAAACTGCTATTAATACAACAACTAACATTGCAATTTTACCATCAAGAATCCCATCACCAATTAAGAAAAGAAAAGAAATTGTTAATCTAACCAAAAAACGAGTTAAAAATCAAGAAGCATTGAATAAAATTATTGGAAAAAATACATTACCAGAAGAAGCAAAAGAATTTATTGTTAAACTTTTAAAAAGATTGTCTTTAATAGGTGATACAAATGTATGAATTAGATGAATTGAAATTAGATTTTATAAAAATAATAAATTTTCTTTTATTACATCCTGAATATGAAAATGAAATTGGATTAGAATTTTTAAAAATTTTAGCACCAGATTTAGATGATGATTTAGTTGCTTTAATAATTAATGATATTTTTGAATATTTTGATTTTGATGAAGATTATTTAGAATTTCCTGTTTCAGAAGATATTGAAAAAGAAATTGAAAAATTAGTTGAAAGTGGAGCATTACATTATAAATCAGTTAAAGAAAGACGATTATTAAAAAAGAAACAAGAATTAAAGAAAAAGTTGGGAAAAAAAGCAGAAAGTTTAGAATTTAAGAGAAATTATTATTTTGATAAGAAAAAAAGACGATTTGTTAAAAGGAAAAAACCACTTGATTATAAAACATTAAGAAAAAAAGCAAAGATAATGAAAAAATTACATAAAAAATCTGAATTTAAAAACAGAATTAAGCGAGCAAAAGAACATTATAAACATTTAGGAGTTTAAGATGGCAAAATTTACAGAATATAATTATTTGTCAGGTGCTGAAACTGATTTTTACAATTATCTTCTTTTTGAAGCATTTTTGAGTGAAAAAACTTATTTGGGATTTGCACGACATGATATTCCGTGGGGACAATGTGCTTTAATAAAAGTAAGATTTCAACCAAATATTTTTCTAAATTATCCACAATCTATGATTGGATATGAACACACTGCTGATTATTCAAGTAAGTATTATGATGATAATTCATATAGAGTTTTTTCAAATCCAACACAAGATATTCCTGCAGGTGGAAAAAGATTATTTATAGCAAGAATAAAAAAAGATGAAACTGATGTTGAAAATATTGATAAATATGAATTTTTAGATGAGAATGAAATTGGACAAATTTATATACATTACATAAATGATGGTTGGATTTTAGTTGAAGGATTAAATCCAACTTTTTATTTTAAAGATAAAGATACTTATGATTATTATGTATTTAACTTTAATAAAACAATTGAAACACGAGGATTAATTGAAGAAATACGATTTGATGATTATTCTGGATTAACAATTCCTGTGAAATTAGCATATTCTTTAACTGATAGATATAAACCTTCAACAATAGTTGAATGTGGAAGTCTTCAACGAACAGTTAATACACTTGGAGAAATTTATATTTCAGGATTAGACCCAAATTTTGAACCAGATATGAATATTTTTAAAAATGCTTGGTTTTTTATAATTGATTCAAATGGTGTTGTAATTCAAGATGGATTACGATTTTATGATATTCTTGAAGATGATGAAGAAAAAGCATTAGTTTTTGAATATGCAACAATAACAGGTGCAATTGCAAAGTTAACTATTACAACAAAAACAAAAGATTATGAAGAAATTTGTTTGTGGAATGAATCTGTGCCTTTACCATACCTTTCAACTCCAATTGCTGATAACAATCCTCCAGGATTTCAAGTTACATATCTAAAACAACCTATGGTTTCAAAGTCCATATTTGATATTCGTGGAATAAGTAAAATAAAAAAAGAAGAAGTTAGTTTTTGCAAACAAGTAAAAAATGAAGAAGAAGAGAATTTGTATTCTTCTTATGGAATAGAAATACAAACAATTCAAGTTGTTCAAAATATAAATGAAACTATTGAAGTTAAATTTGCTGTAACTAAAAACCTTGAATTAGCACTTGAATTTGGTTTTGATTCAGTTATGATTGATAAAGAATTACCTAACAATGTTCCAACTGAAGATGTTTATCGACAATTATTTGTATGTTTTATGCCAAAAGACAAAGATGGTAATCTTTGCACTGAAGATAGTTATAATTCTGATGATTTATTCCAAACTGAAAATTATTATGGATATGACCCAGGAGTGGTTATGTATATAGCAAATAAAGTTCCTGTATATAGAAAATACATTGATGGAACTGAAACATTTAAAATAATAATTTAATAAGGAGATTTAGAAATGGGAATTTTATACAATGTTATTGATAGTGCGTCTTTAAGTAATTTTGAAAAAACATATAATAAGTTTATTAAAAATAAGTCTCAATATTCAAGTTATAATTTATTAAAGAATAATAGATTTCAATCAAAATATGAGAATATAATTCCACATTGGCAATTATTACAAAATTTAAGTTATGAATTAGTTGATGGATTAAAAATAACAGGAAATGTTAGTGCAGGAGAATTTTTAAAACAAGAAACACAAAGAAAGATATTTTCTGATAAATTTTATACATTTTACATTCGAGTAAAAAATCCAAATTCAAATTTTTATATAGAAATTGAATATCCTGAAAATGATGTTGTAAATGTTGATGATTTAACTGCAACAACAAAAACTGTTATAAATTTAGATGATGCTGATGGTGTAAAAGAATATAGGGCATATTTTAAAACTTCTGACAATGATAATATTAATAAAATTACTGTAACATTTTGTTCAAAAAGTAATGTAAATCTAACAAAAGAATTTATAATTCAAGAAGTATCTTTCTATGAAGGATATTTAGATGTTACAGGAATAACAAATGAAAGTTTATTTGATTTAAGTGTTGAATATGATGATTATCAAAAATATTGGAAGTTAACAAATGATGGTGAAAATTATTATAGAATTTTATTAGATGATACATATTTTAATGATAAAATTCAAACCCAAATTGATAATTCAATATCTGGAATAACAGGAAATGATATTTTAACCAAGATTAAACAAGTTGATGGAAGTGGCAGTGGTCTTGATGCAGACTTGTTAGATGGACATGATAGTTCTTATTTTGCTAAAAATGATTTAACAAATGTTGATGATGAAGTAATACTTAATAAAATAAAACAAGTTGATGGTGCAACTTCTGGACTTGATGCTGACACTTTGGATGGATTGGATAGTTCGCAATTTGTGAGAAGTGATGTTGATGATGTTGTAAATGGAAATATTGAATTTAAAAAGAATGTAACTGTTGATGGCAGTGTTTCTATAGTAGGAAATTTAGAAGTTTCTGGAACAACAACAACTGTAAATACTCAAGAATTAACAGTTAAAGATAATATTATAACATTAAACTCTAATCTAACAACAGGAACACCACCAACAACATTAAAATCAGGAATAGAAGTTTTAAGGGGTGATAGTCCTAAAGCAACATTCTATTGGTATGAAAATATTGAAAGATGGCAATTTGAACAACCTATAAATTTAAATCAACTTTGGTTTAATTATCCTGGAAATAATACTGATAATTTAGGAATTTATAGACATGATGTTGCTACTAATAAAACTGATTTAAGAATTCAAATAGGTGATGATGCTTCTGGTGATGACAAATTAGTAATCGGAACAGCACCATCAGGAAATTGGCAAGATTTATTTAAATTTTATAATAATGGTAATGCTGAATTTAGTGGAAATTTACAAGTAAATAGTATTTCTGTAAATAATAGTTCAACTGTAACTAATTTAAATGCTGACAAACTTGACGGGCATGATGCTTCTTACTTTGCTGATATTTCATTATCAAATGTATCTAACAATACAATACTTAATAAACTCAAGCAAGTAGATGGAAGTGGTAGTGGATTAGATGCTGATTTATTAGATGGTAAAGATTCAAGTCAATTTTTAAGAAGTGATGTTGTTGGTGAGGTTTTAACTGGAACTATTATAAGCACTAATAATGCTAATGTAGATGGTGATAACTTTGTAGTTGATACAACAAACAAAAGTGTTTCTTTATTCGCATTTGCTGTTAGGAGAAAAGGTCAAAATGTTGGAGGTATTCGAATAGATGGGACAGTTATATCTAAAGGTCATAAAGTTTGGACTGCGGGAAACGATGGTTCTGGTAGTGGATTAGATGCTGATAAACTTGATGGGTTACATGCTTCATCATTTTTAAGAAGAGACACTTCATCTTCTCCAACCCAAGATGAACAATTTGATTTAGGTAATGCAACACATAGATGGAAAAATGTATATGCAACAACATTTCAAGGAACAACTTTACAAGCAGAGAATGCTGACCTTGCAGAAAAATATACTTGTAAAGATAAAGTTGAACCAGGAGATATTGTTCAAGTGTCTTCTAATTCTAATTATGAAATTGAAAAATGCAATGAAATTGCATCTTTAAAAGTTGTTGGTGTTGTTAGTGAAAACCCAGCATTTTTAATGAATAAAGAAGAAAATGGAATTCCAATAGCACTAAAAGGAAAAATAAAATGTAAAGTTCTCGGACCGATAAGAAAAGGAGAACCAATAGTTTCTTATGAAGATGGTATAGGAATATCTTATTATAATTTAAGTCAAGAATTGTTGCCACAACACATTAAATTTGTTGGAGTTGCTTTAGAAGATATAGAACAAGATGAAATGAGGAAAATATTAGTAATTCTTTAAATAAATTAAACAAAAATAGGAGAATAACGATATGCTATTTAATATTCTTGATTTTGAGAATATAGATTTTAAATCTTTAAGCAATGAACAATTACAAGATTTATTTGATAAGTTAAAATCATTAATAGATTCTGGAGATGAAGAATTAAAAAATAAAATTTTAGATTTAATAAAAGATATTGATGGTTCAGGAAGTGGACTTGATGCTGATTTACTTGATGGACATGATAGTTCTTATTTTGCTAAAAACAATTTATCTAACATTCCTAATATTATAATACTCAACAAACTCAAACAAGTCGATGGATCAGGAAGTGGTTTGGATGCTGATAAACTTGATGGGTTAGATAGTTCACAATTTTTAAGACGAGATGCTTCATCTTTTCCAACTCAAGATGAACAATTTAATTTAGGAAGTCCTACAAATAAATGGAGTAATATTTATGCAACAACATTTCAAGGAACAACTTTACAAGCAGAAAATGCTGACTTGGCAGAAAAATATACTTGTAAAGATGAGTTAGAAATTGGAGATGTTGTTTGTATAAGTAATGATGAATATTTTGAAATAGAAAAATGTAATGAAATTGCATCTCATAAAGTTGTTGGTGTATATTCATATAATCCAGCATTTTTAATGAATAAAGAAAAAGATGGGTTTGCAATAGCACTAAAAGGACGAGTTCCTGTTAAAGTTATTGGAAAAGTAAATAAAGGCGACCCATTGGTTTCTTATAAAGATGGATATGCTATTTCAGTTTTTAACAAAGAATTGTTAAAAAATATTGAATTTAATCCATCTTTTAGTGTATTTGCAAAAGCATTGCAATCAACAAATAAAGAAAAAGATGTTATTGAAGTTATAATTTTATAAATTTTAGGAGGAAAATGAATGATAAAAGAAAGTCAAGATGTGAGAGATGAAAATATGGAATTTAAAACAATTAAAGGTGATTTATCACAAATTAATAATCAAATTGAAAAAATGAATACAATAGAAAAAACATTACAAGAATGTAAAGATGTAATGTCAAATGTTGTTTATTTATCACGACTTGAATCTGCTTTAGAAAAACCATTGAAGGTTATTGATACTGAAAAAATGAATTATATTGTTGAGAATGCAAAAGAAATAAATGATAAAATTTATAATTTCTCAAAGTCAAACACTCAAGCAACTATGAATTTAATGTCTTTAACAATGTTATTTCCTGCAGATACTGTTTATCGACAATTACAACAAATTTTAGCACAAATAGAATCCAAACAAAATGCATTAACTGAAAATATTTTCAAAATAAAAAAAGAAAATATAAAGATTAAAAAATTCAAAATAAAAATGAAACAATTAGAAGAACAATTGAAAAGAACAACAGATGAATTAGAAAAAGAGAAAATTAAATTAGATATGGAACAATTAAAGATTGAAATTGACAAATACAATGTTTCAGTTGCAAATACAATGTCTTATATTGAAGCGACAATTAAAGAAATTGGAACTTTGATTGATTCTTATAAACAAATTAAAAAAAATAAAAATGTTCCAGATGATTGGAATGAAAAAGATGTTGAAAATGCTGAAATAAAAACAAATATCAAAAATGCTTTTAGAAATGCAGTTAGAGATTTTCTTGTAACAGGAAGAATAGGAATGGGAACTTGTGAATATTTAGAACAATTTGGAATTTCTCCATTGGAAGCATTTAAAGATGTTGCAAATTTTATTAATAGTAATCAAGATGATTATGAGAGTTTTTATAAATTTTTAAATGATATGGCAGAGAAATATAAAGATAATTATAAATTGGCATTGGAAAAAATAGGATTAAATGATTATAAAAATGAAAAGTTTTTAATAGGGGGAACAAGTGACAATTCCTAAAATATATTTTGATAATATTGAAGGAAAATGGTTTGTCACAAATAAAAAAGGAGATTCTGGTGCGATTTGCTTTGGAGATTGCAGTGGTTCAAGTGGTGGAAGTGGTGGTTCAAGTGGAAATTGCACAGGTTCATTACCTTGTGGTGATACAGGTGTGTTTGGTGGTGGGTATGGTGGTGGTTATAAATCCACCATTGATTACATCACTATATCCACACCTTGTGATGCTACAAATTTTGGAAATTTGAGTGTTGCAAGAGATGGTTTAGCAGCAACTTCTAATGCAACAAATGACAGGGGTGTGTTTGGTGGTGGGTATGGTAGTGGTGATAAATATCTATCCACCATTGATTACATCACTATATCCACTCCTGGCAATGCTCAAAACTTTGAAGATTTGAGTGTTGCAAGAGATAGATCAGCAGCAACTTCTAATGCAACAAAAGATAGGGGTGTGTTTGGTGGTGGTTGGAATGGTAGTAGTTATCAATCCACCATTGATTACATCACTATATCCACACCTGGTAATGCTAATAATTTTGGAAATTTGAGTCTTGTAAGACGAGATTTAGCAGCAACTTCTAATGCAACAAAGGATACAGGTGTGTTTGGTGGTGGGTATAATAGTGGTTATAAATCCACCATTGATTACATCACTATATCAACACCTGGTGATGCTCAAAGTTTTGGAAACTTGAGTGTTGCAAGACGAGGTTTAGCAGCAACTTCTAATGCAACAAAGGATAGGGGTGTGTTTGGTGGTGGGTATAATAGTGGTGATAAATATCTATCCACCATTGATTACATCACTATATCAACACCTGGTGATGCTCAAAGTTTTGGAAACTTGAGTGTTGCAAGACGAGGTTTAGCAGCAACTTCTAATGCAACAAAGGATAGGGGTGTGTTTGGTGGTGGGTATGATGGTAATAATCTATACACTATTGATTACATCACTATTTCTACACCTGGTAATGCACAAAATTTTGGAAATTTGAGTGTTGCAAGATGTTGGTTAGCAGCAACTTCAAATGCATAAAAATAAAAGTTTCAAATAGAGAAAGGAGATTTAAAAATGGCAAAAATAAAATTTATATTTCTAAACAGATTTATACCTTTAGTTGGTGGTATTATGCCACCTGAAGCAGAAACTTTAAATGCATATGAAAATTACTATTTAGCAGAAATTGATAGTTCAAAATTTCATAAAATTAAATACTGGGAACCGATGCCTGTTGATGATGAAGTGGCAGAAGGATTTAAATTTTTAGGTCAAGATGAATATGCAGAAATAACCTTTGATGAAACAACAGGTGAAGAAAAAATTACAACTCGTCCATTTACTGATGAAGAATTAAGATTAAAAACTAAAGCAGAAAAAGCACTAAAAAAATTAGAAATTAGATACAAAATTAGTGCTGAAGTAAATGATATTTATGACATTGTTGCTGACTTGTGGAAAAGAGTAACTCTCAATGAAAGATTACTTTTAAGATTAAGTAAATTTATTATGGATAACAATACAAACTTGCCAGAAAAACTATCAAGTTATAAAACAATGGTTGAACAAGCAATATCTGATATAGATGCTGGAAATTATAAAGATAGAACTGATTTAGAAGACCCATCCACAATATATGCAAAATTAAAAGAAAGAGGCAATAAGATTACACAATTAATTGAAGAATATATCAATTATCCATCTACAACAAATACCGAAACAAATAATTCAACTGATACAAATTCAACTAACACAAGCACTGAAACAAATAATTCAACTGATACAAATTCAACTAATGAGACAACATAGTGTAAGGTAAAAATGAAGATTATTTTAAAATTATTTTTACAATCATTTTTTTCTTTATTATTCTTTTTTGTTTTAATTTATAATGTTCAAGCAAACTCTATTAAAAAAATAGTAGTGATTTATTCTTATTCAATTAATAACCAATCTGAACTTTTTTTAAACTCATTTATTCAGAAGAAATTAAAATTAAAAAAATATTTATTGCTTGAATATTATTTGAAAAGTGATATTCAAAAAGATTTTTACTTTAATAAACGATTTGCTTCTGAATTAATTCTAACTGATTTAAAAAAAGAAAATTTTGATTTAATCATCTTGGTGGGTGATGAATCTAATTATTTTGTAGGAATTCAACATTTGTTCACTGGATTATCAAAGATTAAAAAACCAATCATTGTAATTGATTTTTTTAATCAAAAATATATTGACAACAATCACATTTTATATTTTTGTAATTTAAACATTGAAAAAATTATAAATTTTTTTCAAAAGTTAGATTTTAAAATATATCTATTATATAACAACACTTTATTTTCAAATGGAATAAATCGACAGTTAAAATCATTAAAACAATATGGTATAAAGATAAATTCAATTTCTATAAAAAATGTAAAAGATTTAAAAGATTTTAGAAATAAAATTAATAAAGAACACACAATAAACATAATTATTAATTCTTTAATTTATATTAATGATAATATCGTTGGAAATTTAGACAACAAACAAATTGCTAAATATCTTTATAAAAATATAAATCATAAAAATTTTATTGTTAATTTTTTCAAATGGGATTTTAATTATTCAAGTTTTGTAATTTTATGTGATTTTAATGATATGGTTGATTTAAAAATTATTCCAAATTATGATGATTTATCTGAAAAAAATTATATTATTCCAGAGGATTTATGGAAATATTTGGAATAAAATTTAGCAAGAATGAAGTTGTTTTTATTTTTATATCATTGTTTTTAGTAATTTTATACTTCTCTATGAATTCAAATAAATATATAAAGAAAATAAACTCACATTATATTTGCACTAAAAAAATTTGTATTGATTACCCTTATTATACAAAATGTATCACTTTTGATAAACCAGAAGTGCTTGTTTGTGAAAAAATAAAACAGTATGGTTCTTATCAAATAATTTTTAAATCAAAAGAAAAGGAATGCAATGTTAGACCAAGATAAAAGAAAAATTCTTGAACAAGATAAAATTATAAATTTAATAAATCCAATTTTTCAAGAATATAATAAAACTTTAACCAATCACGAAGTTAAAACTTTAAATGCTTTCAAAATTGAAATAAAGAATATTTTATTAAAACAAGAAAAAATAACAACAAATATTGAAAAGTTTACTGATGTGTTAAAGCAACAAATTTCAACTGAACAAAAAATACTCACAACAACAAAACAACAATTTGATAATTTAGGAAAATTATTTGTTGAGAATAATGATAAAATAATAAAAAATTTAAGAAAGTTTTTTAATGAATATCAAAAACAAGGTGATTCAAAATCTAAAGCATTCTTTAAAAGTATAATAGCAACATACAAAGAAAAGAAATTAGGAATTTCTCATCTTTATAAAATACAAAAAGGTGATATTGCTAAACTTATTGGATTAAAAATAACTTCAGGATTATTGCATAGTGCTGGAATTCTTGGAATTGGAACTCCATTATTAAACATTGCCGCAAATAAAATAAATGATTTTTCAAATAAAATTATACAAGAAAAATATCAAAAAACTAAAGAAGAATTTGAAAAATTAATTAATGAGAATAAACAACGATATGAAGAATTAGCAAGTTCTTTAATAAAGAAATATGAAGAAATAAAATCTGAAAAGAAAGATGAATATAAAGAAAAAGAGAAAAAAGGTGAAATAAAATTAAAAAATATTGCTTTAGAAAAAGCAAAAAAAGAAGCACAAAATAGAGAGTTTAAAAATCAAAAAGAATATAACGCATTTATTAAAAAACGAAGTGAAGAATTATTTGAAGAGTTAAGAAAAAAATTAGAAAATGCCTTTGAAAAAAAATTAGATAAAGAATTAGATGAAATTGAAAAAGAAAAAATTGAAAAATTAAAACAACTATCTCAATTAATGCGAGAAGAAACTATAAAACAAATGCACCAAATAAATAACCTTTTAAAACAATCTAAAAAAGGTGAAATTGATATTGAGAAAGGTGCTAAACAAATAACTGATATAACTGAAAATATTTTAAGAACACATTTAGAAGAAAAGAAAAAAGAATTAGAAAGTGAAAAATTAATTCATATAGTAGAGTTAGAATCTGGAAATTTAAGCAAAGAAGAATTACTTGAAAAAGAAAAAGAAATTTTAAAAATAAATTCAGAAATTGAAGAAATAAATAAACATTTATTAGCAATAAGAGAAAGTGAACGCAAAGGAACAACTGTTGAACAAGAATTAACAAAAATAGAAAATCCCAAAAATATGAAAATAGAAATAAAACAACCAGAATTAAAAGAAAAAATCAAAAACTTATCTAAAAAAGATTTTCAAGAAATAATAACTAAACCTTTAAAGAAACAAGAGAAAATCTTATCAACAGTTGAAAAAGCAATAAAAACATTAAAAGATATAGATAAACAAACACTAAAAAAACAAACTGAATTGTTAAAAACTGAAGAACAAAATTTAAAACTAAAAAAGAAAGAATTTGAGTGGAAAAAAGCAATAGAAGAAAATAAAGAATTATCAATAAATCCTGAAATTAGCAGAATAAAATCTCCAAAATTAGAATTACAAAATTTTAAATTATCAAAATCAGGATTGCTATCTAAATTAAAAAATATAGGAAAAGAAGGATTAGTTGATAATATTTTAGACTTTGTAATGAATAATGCAATTTCATTAATGTTATTTGGAAAAGCAAAATCAATTTTTAAAATTTTAGGAAAAGGAAAAGGATTAATTGGTTCTGCTTTAAGTTTTGGAAAAAACATTTTAAGTAAAGGTGGAAAAATTTTATCACCTGCACTCAAATTAGGTGGTGGAGTTTTAGAAAAAATTGGTGCTAAATCCTTATTAGGATGGGGTCTTAAAGGTGTTGTTGGTGCTTTTGATTTATCAAATCCTATTGGATGGGCAATTACAGGAGTTACTTTATTATTAGATGAACATGTAAGAAGTTTTCTTGAAAAAATTGGAAAAGGAATTTGGAATGGTGTAAAAAGTATATTTTCTTTAAAACATTTAAAATCAATTGGAAAAGTATTATTTAAATATTCTCCATTTGGTTTAGTTTACACAGGCATAACAAAATTTTTACATTCTAAATTATTAGAAGATGCTAAAAATGAAATAGGAAAAATTAAAGATAAAGCAATAGAAGTTAAAAATAAATCTATTGAATTTGTTAAAAATAAAATAACTGATGTAAAATCCACATTTAAAGATTTTGGTAAAGATATTTTTCATTTCTTCTTTAAACCAAGTTCAACTGAAAAAGTTAAACCTGTAATTAAACATGAGAAAGAAATAAAAACACACACAAAAGAAAAACATCAAATAGAAAAAGTTAAAGAACAAATACATCATCACTATAATAACTCTCAAGTTATTCAAACTATTCATCAAATAACTAAAGGTGAAGAAGTTAAAGAAGTGCCAACTGAAACAAAAACAATTCCAATACCAACAGGAGTAAATCAACCAAGTTCAACAGAAATGCCATTAATGAAAATAACAACTGGTGATGAAAATTCAATTCCAAGTATTTTATTCAAACATTTTTATTTTATTGGAGGATAAATTTTGGCAGTTGTAAAATCAGAACCTAAAAATTTTGATAGTGAAAATATATTTAAACCAAAATATGAATATCCATATAATTCTGTTAATGAATTAAACCCATATTTATTGTTTCACGCATTTGAATATAAATTATTAAAACCTTCTGAAAATATTATGTCAATTGATATATCAGCACATTTAGGAACTGTTAAATTATATGTTCCTGGTGGAATTACATATACAATAAATAATAATTATTCTGAAGAATCTTATGTATTAAGTTTAGGACATGTTTTTAATGCTATAAAAGAAAAAGTAAAAGAACATGTTTCTTTTGTTCCGCAATTATATCAAAGAAAATCTGGACAAGCAATATATCCTTCAACTGTAAAAATTTATCAAAACACTGCTTTAAAATCATTTTCAATTTCATATAAATTTGTTCCAAGAAATAAAGCAGAAGCAACTGAAGTTGAATCAATTATACGATTTTTTAATTATTGTTCTTTGCCTGCAAAAACAAATGCACAATCAAAATCACAGTGGTCTGTAAAACCACCTGCTTTATTTGAAATACAATTAGGTTATTCTGGAAAAGGGCAAACATCATCAGCAGTTGAATTATTACATTATAAAAATATGCTAATTTCAAACATCACAGTTACATATTCTCCTGACAGTGAAAGTTTTCTAATTTATGAAGATGGAACACCCGTTGCTATATCCTTAAACTTGTCTTTTGATTCAATGACGCCTGTTGAACCAATAGAAAGGAAAATTTAAAATATGAAAGAGAATTTTTCATTTTTAGACCAATTTTTAGACCAAGAGATAAATTTAACTGATTATTTAAAAAGATTATCTGAAAAAAATAATGTAAATTATACTTTTACAAGCAAGCAACCAATAATAACAACAATTAAAAATTTATTTTATCAGGTTGATATTATAAACAACTATAAATCTAACATTTTATTTTTTAATAAATATCAAGTAAAACCAGGAGAGAAAATAGAAAATGTTGCTTACAAAATCTATGATGATGTTTCTTTATGGTGGGTAATTGCAATTTTTAATGATATTAAAAACCCTTATATTGATTGGGTTTTTACTGATGAACAATTAAATTATCTTGTTGATATGTTGGTTAAATATGAGAATAGATTTCCAAGAAAAACTTATTTTAAATTTTTAGAAGAACAAAATGAAAAAAGAAGAATTTTAAATATTTTAAAATCTGAATATATTTCAGAATTAATTTATGCTTTTATTAAACGAATAAAAGGTGAAATGTAATGCCAAATCTCCCAGAAGGTAAAATATTTTTTCAAAAATTAGCAATAATTCGACAAAGTGATGGAAAAATTATAGATATTGACACAGCAACTGTAAATGAATTAAAAATTTATGAAGATTTAACTTTTCCTGGTATTTTAGGTGAAATAAATCTTGTTGATTGGTATGATTTTTTTAAAATACATGAAATTATAGCAGGAGATAAATTAATCTTACAATTTTTCACTGAAGGAGAAGATTTATTATCTCTTGAATATACAATATATGCTTCAAAAAATAATATAATGTATGAAGGTGGAAATTCAAACTTTACAACTTTTTATTTTTGTTCAGATTGGTTAATTAAAGCATTTGGAACACAATATTCAAAATTTTATGATAATCAATATATTCATCAAATTGTAGAAGATATAATAAATTATTGTGGAAATTCTTATAAAGAATATGAACCAACTTTAACAAAATATGAACATTTTGTTTCTCCACTTTGGACACCAATTCATACAATAAAATATCTTTTAACATACACTCAATCAAAAAGTGATAAATCTCCTGCTTATTTTTTATATCCTGATATAAAAACTGATAAAGTATATTTTAAATCTTGGAATAAAATTATAGAAGATGGATTAAAAAACTATGATGAAGAACACCCATTTGTAATTAAAGCAAAAAACACAGTTTATAAAAATCGAGTTTTTCAAATGTCTTTAGAAGATAATTTTGATTTAATTCAATATTTAAATAAAGGATTTTACAAACAAGAAATTTTAAATTTTGATGAAGACCATAAAAAAATTTACAAAATTGACAAAGATGTAAATCAATATTCTGATTTATTTTATCATTTATCAAGATATTTACCATATCCAAAAGAATATGAAAAATCTGAATATAAAACTATTTCTGCTATTTGGTTGTATCCAAATAGAAAATTTGTTCCAACAAACAACTGTTATAAGGATATGATTGATGCTTATCAAAAAACTTTATATACTCATCTTTTCTCATCTTTTATAAAAATAAATTTATTTACAAATGGAAGTTCTGATAAACGAATTGGACAAATGGTTAAAGTTGTTGTTCCTGGTTTAGATAAAAATAAAACAAGTATAAATGAAGTGATGACAGGTGCTTATATAATTAGAAATATTTTACATGTTTTTAAAGGTAATAATTATTATCAATATTTAACAGTTGTTAGTGATGGTTATAAAATTTTAGAACGACAAGATACAATTAAGTGGAATGGTTCTAAAATAGTTCTTTAATCTGCATTGTATTTTTCATTTATTCTTTTCCAAATTAAAAAGAAATCTTTTGCATACAATTTGTCAAAATTATTAAAAAATTCTTCTTTTAATGAATTTTCTAAATTTTCTAAAATTGAATTTGTATTTAAAAATTTTGAATGCTTTTCAAGGATTTTTTCAACTTCTTCAATTATTTCATTCATTTCTTTTTGGTAAAATTCAGTCCACACTTTTTTTAAAGTTTCTAATACTGCAATAAACCCAAAATCTTTTTTCTTTTCAAAAAAATCTAAAACTTTTTTATAGTTATCAGTTCGTAAATTGAAATAATAAAATAACCCTCCAATGCTTTTATCATTAAGACTTAATCCTATTTCAAAAATTTTTTTAATTTCATCCCAACTTAATTCTAAATTATTTGTTTCTTCTTTTATGTTCATATCTTTTTCAAATTCATCTAAATTTATTTCTCCTTCTTGCACATCTAAAAATCCTTGTTCATCATGAGTAACATATTCTACTTTCATTTTATTTCTCCTTTCTTTTTCAAATTCACTAAAATCCCATTCTTCTTCAACTTCTTGTAAAATTCCCCTATCATCATGCGTGTAATATTTTACTTTCATTTCACTTTTCCTTTCTTTCAAAAATTTCTTTTTCTAATTTAGTAAAAAACTCTTCAAAAGTTTCCTTTATTTCTCGATTGTATTCAACATTATTTTTTTCCAAAAACA
>Ga0256842_1001600_pt1 | contig 17838 bp, 21 predicted proteins | sample 4559240metaG_FD_185973 | JGI IMG/M metagenome (GOLD analysis project Ga0256842, IMG submission 185973) | Hydrothermal vent microbial communities from Guaymas Basin, Mexico - 4559-240 | ecosystem: Environmental > Aquatic > Marine > Hydrothermal vents | place: Mexico: Guaymas Basin | collected...
AAAACCTGGAGCACCTCACAGGTACTCCACATGCTACGGTGACTTACACTCATACACAGCGACACTAACATCAGCACTTATATCCTATGCTAGGGCTCATGAGCTTGGAACCAATATAGCCAGAGGAAGAGCGAGCTTGAACAAGTCAGGAATCGGGAAGCTGATCAGTAACGCAATCAGAAATAATCGAAAGAGGGTCTCGGAACCCCCGATGCTTGACTATCACTTAATAATGATACCCGTGGTCGCAGCTGCTGCATATTCCATTAAACTTTGTGACAAGGTCGCACTAAACACATTCGCGAAAGGGTTGAAGGGACTACTAATATACAGTGGGTCAGAAGACACTCTACTTGTCTATGAGGCCTTAAGAGGCGTTAGTGGTAAGCTAGGTAGGGCTGTGGCTCTGAGCGACTTAACACCAGGACGCATAAGGATGGAGAATATGAGTCTCATGGACCTATTTGACGCCGTGGGTAGAAACTATGTTACCCTAGCATATTTCGTGAGGCATCACACGAGCTTAGCTGAACTAGCAGAGAAATTCATAGATTTGCACCTGAAGGGGTTCAGCCTAAATGATGCTGCCGTAACTATATATTCTATACTGCTAAAGGACATTGCCAATATTCAGTGCTCACCGATACCGAAGAGTAAGGAAGACTTCCTGAAACTCTTAAAGCTCGATAAAGAAGTATGTAGGAAGGAGAAATTCGATTACTTAATACCTCTGCTATCCGTTCCTCTCTTTATAGGAATGTTGAGCATAACGTAAAAATTTAGCCTTTAGTATCACTACTTGGTATATGCGGTGGTTATACATAGGTCCCGTAAAGCCTCAGGAACTCCTTATATCTTCTTGCAAGTCTCAATAACCTCTTATTTACAAAGATAGGAAGACATGCCATACCTCCTAGGAAACCCCCTATATGAGCCCAGAACGCTACCCCGGCTGAACTCCAAAGTGTTAATCCCATCACGAGTTGGTATAAGAACCATATGAATATGTAGAATTCCGCCGTCATTAATATGGGGAAGAAGTAAAATATCGCAATTATCTTTGCTCTCGGGAATAACACCAGGTACGCGCCTAACACTCCGCTGATGGCACCCGACGCACCTACTGATGGGATTAACCAAGGCAGAATATATTCTTGAACTTTGCTGAGTAAGTATGATGAAGGCAAAACCGCTACGCTTAATGTATTGAAGATATCTGCTACTATACCACATACTATATAGAATGCCAGGAACCTCATCCTGCCCATAATTTTCTCCACATCCCGTCCGAAAACATAAAGAAAAATCATGTTACCTAATAAATGAAGCATATTCGCGTGTAGAAACATCGATGTGAATACCCTATAAAACCTTGTAGGGTCGAGAACGTCTGAAGGATAGGTCCCAAAGGCTTTAAGGACATCATCATAGCTACTGAAGCCAAGTGCCTGATGAACCGATGAAAAAACTGCATATACTATAACGTTCACTCCTATTAATAAGTATGTGATCACAGGACGCCTGCCTATACTTTCTGGCACTTCCTCAAGACTTACTGGTAGCCCCAACGTCACCACCAACGAATGTTAGTAAGGTTCTCCTAGGTCTTGCCTCAATAAGCGTTATTCCCTTTCTAGCAGGAAGGGAGACATTATACACGCGTACTGAGTCAAGGAACGCTTCAACCCTCCGAGCGTTGTGAGCATGCGCATGAATCACTATCTCAGGTTTAACCTCACGTATAACTCTCTCCAAGTCTCTCGAGCCCATGTAAGGATAGACCTTCTCCGGCTCTCCTTTCACCGTAAGGAATGTGGGAGCATAATGTGAGATCAGAACAACTATGTCGGAATACTTCCTTACCTCCATTATCAGTTTCTTGATTATCTTGGGTCTTTCCTTGTACACTATTTCTAACTCAGGCTTATGTCTTCGTTGCCAGAACGTAAGCTTCTCTAGGGCTCCACGGGTGCCAACAAAGCCTACGCGAACACCATTCAGTGTTAGTATTGCTGGCGTGTCATTAAGCCATATTACCTCAGGATACCTTTTGAGGAACTTGTTTTCAAGCTCGTGGTATTCTTCATTGCCGAAGACAGCTACTATAGGTATTCCAGGGAATTTCTCTCTAACTACTTTGAGTATGGGGTCTAAGTCATCAACCCTGCCCTCATCGACCATGTCTCCCGCGAATATGAAAACATCCGGTTTGAATCCGACTAATGCTTTAAGGGAAGCAGTGAAAATACTGAAGTACCTACTACCGTGTACATCACCGACCGCACACATTTTCACTATAGTCATCTTCCCAGCCTAAAGCATACTGTGTGTAACAGATTAAAGTTCTTAGCATGTTATTGGTGAAGCTCCTTTCCAACGACTACTTCCAGAGTGAACCTTATTAAGCGAATATCAGTAGTAGGTGGGGTGTAGGGTATGAGCACGCCGAAAGGCATAACTGCGGGTGGACATTTAGGGTGGGCTACGAAGAGATGCGCTATATGTAACAGACGAATGGTTGTTGGGAAGGACATTATTTACTATTGCCCTAAGTGCAGTAAAGGGAATGAAGAAGTTTACTTCTGTTCTGGAGACCACAGAGCGCTTCACGGAAGGTGCCCATACTGCGGGACAGAGCTGGAGCCCTTAATCTAGGTGATACGCTTAAAACAATAAATACTTTGAAACATTTTCCAAAGAATCATACAATCGAATTTCACTGTAACATTTCAGGGGAGGAATATATGGAATGCCTCTAGTAATGGAGCACGTGGTATTCAAGCACATTAAGGTAGTATGTGTAACAGAGGAAGGGCTAACCGATATTTATGGGGACTTACCGGGCTTGCCTTCATGCTTCGATAACCTAAGTTGCATATCCATTAGTGACGGTAAGTCATGTCTCTCTAACTGGATAAAATTAAAGGACATGAAGTTACGGTTCGTGATCTCCCCTGTGTTTGGGGAAGATAAAGTTACAGGATTCCAGATAATATCAAACGAGAATCTATGCAGCAGGGATCCGGAAGATATTGTGTTAAGCGTTCTTAAGATCTTAAGTAAGTTATGTGGATATGATGCCGGTTCCTTCATTAAGACTTGAGAAGAGTATTTTATCATGACACATACTTTCAAAGTGGTTGACATTCGATGATAAGGGAAATTTTGGCTAAAGGTTTAACTAGGGAGGATAAGCTGGAAAACATTATCAAAACATTAGCTAAGGAGATAGGCGCGAAGGTCTCGTTCAGCAAGAACGATGATGTATACTTAGTAAGTTTAGATTTTCAGCAAAAACATTTGCTTGACCTAAGAATTACGAGGCATACCCATGAGTTTTGCTTGGAATGCTCCGACGTGAACCTCCTGAAGGTATTGAACCTCGTGGGGTTTAATGATCTCTATGAGATACTTACAAAGCATGACGCCCTACCAATGAAGGTAGTGATCTCGAAATCAATAGCTTCAAGAAGTCTCTATATCCTCTTAGCGGGACGGGAAGGCATTCCCAGCCTACCTAACATTCGTGTAGCTATAAGAGAAGCTGAAGAGAGCGCCACATCTAGCTACTGTAGAATATCCAGGGATGAGAACACATGCGCATTGCTTAGCGACTTAATTAGCTTGGGTAGAGAACTCTGGAAGGAATTCTTTGGGACTATGCATGAAAACACTCACTGAATCCTTACCTGCAACCGATCACTTGAATTATGACCTTCCTCTTATATCGTGGTCCATCAAGTTCGAAGACCATTATCTCCTGCCATGTGCCACGAATTACCTCCCCATTAATTATTGGAAATGTGCGGGACGGTCCTATTATAGCTGAGGCAATATGGGCATGTGCATTATCGTCGATCATATTATGTCTCCACCCGCCCTCAGGCGGTACGTACCTCCGTACCCACTCGATGTAATCTTGAATGATGTTATGCTCGTATTCGTTAGCTATGACTGCTGCTGTGGCATGAGGTACGAAGACCTGCACTAGCCCGTTCTTTATGCCAGATTCTCTTACGGCATTAATAACTTCGTCAGTTATGCGTATGAGCTCGAATCTCTTCTTAGAGGATATAGTTAACACTTTAGTGTATGTGAAGCACTCATCACCCATCACGGTCTACCATATTCACCCGTAATTATACCCTTAAATAATGTGAGTCCCTTAATACCAACGCATCTTGTTTCTCAGCTGGTTAATAATATTATATATGTAATTATTGAGGATTCTCACATGATTACGTGGTAGTCATGTTATATGAGGGGTATTACCTGAGAATTACCTTAGGGGCTTAGGATGGCTTCCTTAACAATCACTCCAGAAGGGGTTAGTGATTATGACTATGTGGACTACGTTTTAGCAAGTGAGTTAGCTTACGACCTAATGATAGCTATTTCATCAGCTAAGATTCTAGACAAACTGAATTACAGTGAGTATTCCAACGAGTTACTGGCTATTAGTAAGGCTTTAGCAGGTGAGATCTCATTATTGCTTTACACCGGACATTACGTAGATGGTCTTGCAAGCGAGATATCTGAAGCTATAGATTATGATTGGATCGATACGTTCAATGACGTGGAATTCCTAGAATTACTTCGTAAAGCAATAGAGCTAAGATACCTTATTGATAGGAACATTGCATCGAGCAAGCAAGCCCTAGACTTTCTAAACTTAATGACGAAAGTGTTTAGAATGAACGCAATCTGCGAGAGTTCAACACTACTAGGTAAGATCTGCAGAAATCCTGAACCTAAGTTAGTTCTCCAACTGTTTTGCACTGCATTAGTAGTTGCTTTAGGTGGTTTAAGTGAGGATGGGGGTAAGGTTGTCCAGGATTGAATCACTTGCGGAAAGACTGATAGAGTTCACCGCTAGGCGTGCCTCAGGTATTCAGCTTGATGTAGAAAAATTGCAGGCAATAACCGGGCCCTCTATGCTTGATATAGCCTTAGGAACTATTGATGCTGTGGCAAGAGAGGTAACAAATATAAGGAGAGGACTATTGTACTGTGGTCTTTGCAATAAAGGACCCTACACGAAGCGGGGGATGTATCTGCACTTAGTTAGGGTTCATAGATACGAGTTAAAAATAATGCTTTTAGATGAGCTTCAAGCACGGATAGATAAAGCACGAATGCGCTAAAGAAAGAACTAAAACCGGTCGAAAGGGATGGTTCCGATCATCCCTCACCATTGGAGTCACATCTCATCCCGGCCATCTAATATGTTATAGTAGAGCTCAATAAAGTTGCGTTAGTAGAAAGACACATCATAATGGGGGTAAAGGAGCCGGGAAGCACGTGGGTGGTAGCCGGGCGGGGATTCGAACCCCGGTCACGGGGGTTCTCCCCGTGTACTTAGGCCAGAGCCCCGCATCCTTGGCCGCTAGACGACCCGGCTCCGTTTTACACTCACTTTAATCTTGAATTTAAGATTTTCTTCGCAACACTCCCTAGGATCTGCTAATAGAGAAGTATTCCCCTACGAGAATTATAGGGGTAGTGCCGCCGCGGGGATTCGAACCCCGGACCTCCGGATCTCCCAGGGCGGGCCGTATGAGTCCGGCGCTCCACCAGGCTGAGCTACGGCGGCACCAATAAATGGCTATATTGCTAGTTTTTTAAGCTTTAACGCTTCAAGTCTCTTTAAAGACCAATACGTTGACTTACACAGGATAGGAAGGAAAAGAAGCGGCGGGACCCCAACTTGAGAGAGGCTGCGAGGCCTCGCGGACCTCACTGCCCCTCCCAACGCGGTGGGCTTAACTTCCGGGATCTGACGAGTCCGGGTGTTTCCCCACCGCTATGGTCGGGGCCGCCGTACTTTTTATGTTTGAGTGGTTTTTAGGCTTTTCTATCCTTATCTTAAGCTGGAATTATGCGTGATGTTTCTTAGCTGAGTATATGTTTCGAAGCACTACATCCAATACTTCCTCACGGGTTATCGAGAACCCGTAATGAAGGTTTACTAACTTAAACGCTCCTCCTAGGAGGGGGATTTCCATTGATGCTAGGATAGCCTTTATTCGTTCTCCTTTCTTCAGTATATTTCTGAGGCGGCGTGAAGTTGAGTCATACGTGCCTTTTATTGTTCTTTGAGTGTTAGTGTCTAGAAGTACCTTGATTTTCGCAGCGAGCGAGGGGTCCGCTTCTAGGTACTCTCTGAATTCCCTTTGCAGAATGTCAATGGACTCTACTGCTACGTATGTTTTGCCTAAGTGTGTGTAGATGTAAATCACGTCGCCGTGCTCCATCATTTTCCGAAGCGAAGCCCTCAGTATATCCTCCGGGAGTTCTAGTACTTCCTTTAACCACTCTAGCGGCATAGGTTGCTCCTCGAGGACACTGAGTATTTTGGCGCGTGTGGTCCTCCTCCATAACTCCTCGATTACTTCCTCACTAACAGGCACGTCGACTCCTGCCTTCCGTGCCTGCTCTATAGAGTCCACAAAACTATCTGTATCGACGGTGTTGGGGGTTATAATGTAGGCCACAAATTTCGGGGGCCCACGCACAGTCGTTGCCCTGAGTATCCGGCCATGCCGCTGAATGAACCTTAGCGGACTAGCAACACTACTCCAGATTACTAAGAGGTCTGCCTCAGGGAGGTCTAAGCCCTCCTCTCCAGCACTTGTTGACACTATTACTTTAACGGCATTAGACTTAGCCCTCTTCAGCACTTCCTTTATGTTTGCATCAATGTTCGATTTCCCACATATTAATACAGAATTGTATATCCTTAATTTTGAGGTAACGTACTTTGCCACCGCAACCCTCTCTATGAAGATTATTGCTTTGCGGAAGCCCTCATGGTCGTTAAGAACCCTTACTAGCGAGTCCAACTTGTGGGCCGGCCTAACGCTAGCTGTTAAAAATGAACTAATATCTTGCAGTAGCTTAGCTAGTTTCGTGGGTTTCCTCAAGCTCTCCGCTAGCGCTAGTGCGCCGTCCCTTACGAACCACCTTATCGCTAGTTGAACTAAGCCTCTTTCTCTACCAGTTAAGTTATTTCTCTTTTTCTCTAGCTCCCGCAGCAGTTTTTCTTCAGCGTTATTCAGTTCAGCTTCGTAGACTTCACCTATCCAGCATGGGACGTAAGGCCTTATTCGCGGATCGTTCCATCCCCAGACCTTGATTTCCCCTATGTACTCCCTTATCTCGGCTGCCCTACTTGGTGGTATGTAGGCGCTGAGCCCTAACCTTCTCTTGAATATGTTCCTCGTTACACGAATGAACTCTGCGTACGCGTCCTTACCTGTGGTATGGTGACACTCATCAATCACGATCGCATCGTACCCGGAGTCCGTTACTTCGCTAACGTCATTTAGGGCTGTTTCGGGGGTTGTGACCGCTATAGTTGCTCTACGCCATAACGTCACCCTATGCTTCTTAGGCACTATTCCGTATATTGGGGTGGCTTCTAGGTTAGCAACGTCTCTGAAATACTTAGAAACCTGCTCTACTAGCACCCTAGTGGGTTCCAGAATTAACACTTTCCTTATTTTGTGTTTGGAAAGTAGTTCCTTAACCCACATTACCGCTATTAATGTCTTCCCTGAACCTGTGGGTAGTCCCAGTACGGCACCATCATGTGCAAGCGCCCACTTAAGTGCCTCAATCTGGTATTCCCTAGGTCTAAGCCGCAGGCGAATTCTGGCCATTCCTCAACGACCTACCGGTAAAGTGAGGATAGGGAGGGTAATTACCCCTCTAACCGCTAGTTTAATGTAAAAGAAACCCTTAGTCTAATTCATCCCCTGCTTCATAGGTGTTGAACTACTCTCTTCATGATTTCTGCATACAGTGCTATGGAGTCCTCGTACTTAGTCTCAGGTACGCCAGTGTAGATTAAATGCATCCTTAGTGGCAGCTCTTTCTCACGTACTTCCTTAATCATGAATCTTGCTAGGGCTTCAGCTAGGGGACCTACGCTGGGGTAACCCTTGCCTAGTGGGACTCTCTTCTTCAGTAGTCGGCGCCCGAAGTATATACCGGTTACCTGCGCGAATCTTAGGCTTAGGAATCCTCGGCTCAGTGGTAGTGCTCTCTTAAGTATGTTTGTCCAGAAGTTCACGTCTACCTCTGCGTCAGCTCTATGAAAGTTTCCGTGTTCGTCGATGCCAGTTTCATACATGAACACATTTTCGAGCTGAAGTGATATTATTACCCTGTCACTGCCTACGGATTCGATTATCGCCCTTATCTCCTCAATACTTCCTAACTGCCTTTTAGTATATGTTGTTTCCAACGAGATGTAGATATTCTGCGGCGCACCCTTTAATAGTTCCTTAATGAACTCAGAGGCAATCTCTATGTCCTTGTCCCCTCCAAAGGCCTTCCAACCTAGGTGAAGGTTAAACACCTCAGCACCAGCGAGCGCAGCATTCCTCAAGGCCACCTTCATAGCCTTCAATACTTTCTCACTAACTGACTTGCTAAACGATACGACGTTATAGTATGGTGCGTGCGCGGTCACCGTCGTAAATGCCTTACTAGCAAGTTCCCTGTAAGACTCAAAGTATTCGGGCCCTCTACTCCTTCTCGAGAAATCCGCTGGCGGTATTTCCGTTAACTTCATACCAAGGGTAGAGGCCTTGTCAAGGGTGTGCAATGAATTATAAGTGCCCCAGTCAAATAACAGCATACTTCCCACCAATAACTTTTGAATTAAGTAAATAATAAACGTCACCCGCTGAGACGTAGTAAAATATTGAGAGAAATTATTTAGATACCACGAAACTCACTACTAGTAAAACTCATGTCCTTAAAGTAATCATTATTGAGGCTTAATTTCAGCATGTTTTATAGAAGACCCTGGCACATTAGCTAGCCTCTCATTTAATGCCAGTGCTAGTAACAATTGGAACAATTGAGTAAAAATCAGACTTATTTTCCATTTACCCATTTAAGAGTTAGTGAAAAGTTGAAAAGCGTACAGGGATGGCATCAAGGATAAATAACTAAGCTAATGATGGAGTTGCTAAGGCTAATTGAAATGCTATTATCGTACCGTAAATGATCTCTAATTCTAGGCCAAACACTATGTTAAGCCTAACTTATTACTTCTGTATTCTTGGAGGCTTACTTTGCTTAGGCATACTTACCCCAGGCCCGAACCCGGGAATATCCTCAACCTCCTCGAGGTAAATCGCGTCAACTAGTAACTTGCCGCCACACTTAGGACACTCGCCCGCTTCCTTGCCTACGTAGTCACCTTCTTTGAATTCCCTTCTTTCGCTATAATCGCAGCTGTTACACTTGAGCTGAGTTACTATCACTTTCTTCTTAATGAGTTCCTGCCTAGACTTCATAGCTGAGACCGCCATGTACGTTACGATGAAGGCAAGGACAGCCAGAATCACTATCATCATGGGATCCAACAGGGCCTACCACCTCCTGTGCTAAGTTATCCCTATGGTGTTTCCTATTCCTACGACCACCGTAATTCCGTCCCTCGGCACCTTCTCTTTAATTATCTTCTTGACTATTTCTATGGCTTTCTTCACGCCCTCGAAGACTTGCTTAGTCATAGTGTTTATTGCTTCCTCGTTAGACATCTTTATGACTACCGCATCAAGCGGTATCCCGTACTTTGTTGCTGCTCTCTCTATAGCTATCTTTTCTGGGCCCGGATCACCTATGGCGGCACCCACCCCGTAAGCTACCTCGCCCGTTTTCTCACTCTCTAATTTCAGCGCTGCGTCAACCGTTATTATTCTGGAGACTCTGTCTCTTAGATCGTTAATTATCTTTTCAACGGCCTCACCTGGCCACCCAACCGTGGAGCCTGGGCCTTTGGCCTTCACCACATACACTTTTCGTCCTTCTATTTCAGTTACGTAGTACACCGTCTCCTTCGCTATTTCTACGGGCTCTGCGCTTCCTTTGAGATAATATGCTACTAGTGGACCAGCACCGTCACCAATAGGTGTTCCTTTCATAAATGAGTCCATGGCGTCATCATAGGCTTTCGCTAACTTGACGACCTGTTGTAACTCTAGGGCAAGCTGCATCATTAATACCCAGTTATTATACTTAAGACCCAGCTGGAAGTAATGCTTGGCTACCTTGTTTACATATGCAAGAGTAGAGGATATCTCCAGTAATGCTTCGGCGTTCTGCCTCTGAACTGAGGTTGCGTTAGGGAGGTTTTCCTCCACATACTTCCTTATTAAGTCATCCTTGGTCCTTATTAGATGCCGCATTCTTCGTATGATGTCCGTTGGCTCTTTGTCAACTGGCGAGATCATAAAGAAGTTATCTATGAATCCCTCTAAGACTTTCCTGGGATTCTCCACATTGAGTCTACTAAGGTACTTTATGACTTTCCTCTTGCTTTCATCCTCTATTTCAGTAAGTTGAATTATCTTCTTTCTAATGTACGATGAGTACCGCCATAACTGCATTTTCTGGGGTATGTCTGTGAAGTTAAGTAAGAATGACCCAAGAATTAGAAGCGTTAGTACTATGGAGGTCCAGTCGTTGCTCCCGTCCATTTCCTTACACCAGCTCCGTCCTCGTTCGTTTACCTTCTACGCCTTTTAAAGGATTCACTCGATTGCTATAAGTGGATTTCGGGGTTCGTGGTTACTATTACAGCGCCATCATTCGTTATTAGTATGGTTTCCTCAAACTGCGTTACTAGACCCCCTCCTATCTCAACGAGTACCGGGTATTGATTCAAGTAACCCTTATGTGCTAGTGAAGTTAATGAAGCACGCAAGTCCAGCGTAGAGCCTACGTCGGCTAACCATCGCTCACAGAAAGGAAGTGTCTTAAATCGTTGTATAATCTCGCTAAGTATCTTATGTTCAGACTCGTTAAGTGGCTTGCCTTTCGTCCTTTTTAATGAATATATCTGGACTTTCCCCTTGACTTCCTTAACCATACCCTTGCCTGTGGTTATGAAGGGCTCTATCGCATACGCCCCACCCGCCCTAAACCTTCCTAATATGAAGGGGTCATTATAGTTTGGGATTACTTCACCGCTATGTATTAAGTAGTGACCAAGACTATGGCCTGATAGGTTCTTAATTACCTTGAACCCTGCTTTTCTGGCGGTTGTCTCTATTGTCTTGCCTATATCCCTGAATTTAACTCCTGGTCCAATAACTTTTAGAGCTTTCATTAAGGCGTTCCGAGCGGCTTCAGCTAACGGTATTAATTTATCATCTAGAACCACAGTTACTGCTGTGTCCGCTATATAACCATTAACATGCACCCCTATATCAACCTTAACTGCCGACGCGTCTGGGATAACTTCAGTGTCATTTATATAGGGAGTTCTATGGGCCGCTACTTCATTTATTGATATATTCACAGGAAAAGCTGGAAGCCCTCCTAGTTCTCTGATCTTCCTCTCTATTGATTCCGCTACCTCAAGGATTTTCACTCCTGGCTTCACTAGGCGGGAAGCACTTTTCTTAACTCTGTAGGCTATTTCACCTGCTTTAATATAGTACTCAACTATATTGCTGGGTTCCTCTGTGTTCATATGTCTTACCACTTAACTAGTAGTGCTGAAGTTTAATACGTTGATTCCTGCCGGATCCAAAGTTAATGCTTTATGGTCGCCAGTTAATAGTTATCGGGGTGACATCTATGGTTAAGGTTAAGTGGTTTGGTCACTCAGCCTTCGCAGTCAAGATAGGGAATAAGGTATTCCTAGTAGATCCTTGGATCACTAATCCTAAGTCACCTATCAAGGACCTAAGCGAATTAAGTATAGAGCCTGATTACATCTTAGTGACTCATGACCACGGTGACCACCTAGGTAATACCGTGGAGCTGCTGAAGTTATATAAGAAAGCTAAAGCAGTCGCGATCTTTGAGATTGCTAATCAAATAGCTGAGAAGCTAAGTGACCCTAACAGGATCATTGACGGAAACATTGGAGGGCCCATACGGTTGGGCGAAGGCTTCTTCGTAGTTCTGACGACCGCAACTCACTCCAGCGGTAGCGGTTCGCCGACGGGCGTAGTATTCGGTAGAGAAGGTGAAGTCGTGTATCATGCTGGTGACACAGGGCTGACTTACGATATGAAGCTTGTGGGCGAGCTCTACAAGCCTTTGGTTGCGTTACTACCCATAGGGGGGCATTACACTATGGGGCCTAAGGAGGCGGCTAAGGCTGCAGAACTAATAAAGCCTAAGTACGCTATCCCAATGCACTATGGTACCTTCCCTGTCCTCTGGGGCAAGCCAGAAGACTTCAAAAATGAGGTTGCTAAGCTAGCGCCTGAAGTTGAGGTAATAATCCTGAGTCCAGGCGAGGAAGTCGAGTTAACTTAAGCATGGGCATCAGACCTGCGTGGGTCCATCATCTTTTTAGTCATACCTTTCGAGTCTCATCACATGCCCGCTAAATAATTATGTCCTTTTAGTGTAAATTAAGGCTGGTGAGTTAAGCCTTTGCGTGTCGCCGTCATAATCACAGGAGCCAGCGGCATAATCTACGGGGTTAGGCTCGTTGACGTGCTTGCCTCAATGAATCATGAAGTTTACGTCGTCTTAACTAAACCTGCGTTAACTGTGATTAAGCATGAGTGCCTATGTACGGACAACCTAATCAAATATCTTAAAGGAAAAAGTAAGGAGGTCTTCTTTGATGAGGATCTTTCATCCCCTCTCTCATCCTCATCCTTTATCCTCGACGTCGTTTTCGTGGCGCCCTGCTCCTTACGGACCCTGTCAGACATAGCTAATTCAAGACAAGATAACCTAGCAACTAGGGTTGCGTGTAATGCGTTGAGATTGCGGCGCAAGCTGGTGCTACTTATCAGGGAGACACCCCTCTCAACTCTAGACATTTATAATATGCTGAAGGCGTCAATAGCTGGGGCCATAATACTACCTGCATGTCCCGCTTTCTACACGTGCCATAGCAGTGTTGAGGAAATAATAGACTTCATCGTCGGTAAAGCTTTAGATGCTGCTGGAATAAGTAATGACCTCTACAAACGATGGTCCGGCTCTACTCCAGGAACTCCTCTCTGCGCCCGACTTTTCTGCTCAGAAGACTCCGCACCTTCTCGTTAACCTCGTCTTTCTCAAGTTCCTTAAGGAAGTCGTCCCCACTCTCGCGGAACCTCACCGCAAAGGCACACCTACCATCCGGGAGTAACGCTTTCCTCTCACAGTAAGCGAACTGACAACTCGCACCTAGGCACTGGTCACCTATCCATCTACACATCGCTACTTTCTGTACATGTCCCTTAACTACCTTGTTGACAGTGACTAGGGCGTTCTTAGAGCATTTAAAGAAGGGGCATAGCGGGTTACACTTGTCCTTGAGGGGCATTGGCCTTAGGTCGCGGCGTTTCTCACGCTTATCCAGCATTGGACGCCCCTCGTATATTCGCCTCCCGTAGCGCCTTTCGTGATCGCGGTAGCGTGGTTTATATCTGCGTTCGTGGTCTGGCTGTCTTCCTTGCGGAACCAACGCTAATCACCAGTTGAACTGATGAAGATGCTCATGATTTACTACGGCTTCAACCATTTAAAAGTTATGTAAGACCTAGTACCTGAAGGGTACGTCACGGCGAGAAGTAACTCTTTCCTCACGCTATGCGAGAGTCGGCCCCACCCTATTAAGTCGCCAGGGTCTATCAGCTGGTCGTAATCAAGTACCTTAACTAGGTAGGGAGCATGCTCAACGCCCGGCATTGCCTTGTATACGGCGAAGTCAGCGCCATACTTTAATGCCGAACGCACTATGAAGCCAACATCCCTTAACTCCTTATATGCATTATAAAGCATATCAAAATCCTTGATCATCTTCCTTGCAAATGCCTTCAACCCCTGGACATCGACCTCCGTCCCTTCCCTGAGCACCTTAAGTACTCCGGCCTCGGTAAGGTACATGGTTTCAAGCAATGATAACTCTATGGGTCTACGTATGTCGGTTGTCTTAGGTTTTCTAATTCCGACAGGTTTACCGAAGTAACCTTTGCTGAAAAGACAGCGAGCCTTATCTATGTCAAATACAACTGACTTCGATCCTATTAGGTAGGCCCGTACAGGAGCACAGACCCTAACGCTCTCAGCGGTGTAGGGATATGTACCTGATATAAGTCCCCACCCTCTTAAGAATGTCGGCCGCATCCTCAAGCTTATCGAATAGCTCCTTTATCAATATCAGTGTCCCTACGTCATTGCTGTAGTTCTTTATGGTCTTTAAGCCGCTCTCCCTGTAAAGTTCATCAACAGAGTTCTCCTCCTTCATTAGCTTTAAGTAGAGTTCCCCGACTTGCCTGTGGTTAGTGCTTACCTTCATCAGCATTTCAGAGTTCGTCTCAACCATCTCTATTAGCTTCCTCAGAATGGCATCAAGTATTGCGTACAGAGTGTCTGGTAACCTCTCGAATTCCTTACTACTTAGCAGTAAGTTCCTGTACGCAGCCGCTTCCCCATGCTCGGCCGCCCTAACTAAGTCTTGGATAATGGTTACGTATACATCCTTAAACATTAGTGCCGGCGATACACGTATAACGTACTCCATGAGCTTTATTCCTGCCTCCTCGACCGAGTCTTTTACTGATTTGATTTTCTTGTATCGTCTCTCCACCGCAACATTCTTCCCCTCATCTAGGTCTTTAAACATGTAGAGTAATTCCCTGTATTCATCGGCAACGTTACGCATCATGGCCATTAACTGTTCCATTATTTGCGACTCGGCTATGCTTTCTCGTTCCCTCATTCCTCCCTCATCGAACCTAATTGCCTCTTCCGCCATGACTCTTTCTGCCCACTTGCTTTTTCAGGTAAAACTATTTAATTGTTTGGTTACCAGCCTGCATAAAGGCTAGACTACTAACTTTTGTTTGTAAAACCCCGCTACAACAGTCACGGGGCTTGAATGTGATTTTATTCGTCTCTTAAGAGAGAATTTCCTTAAGTTTTCCTTTGAGATTCTCCACACTCGCTATTTCCTGTTCGATAAAGTTAAGTTCATCCTCGTCCGTATCCATGGTATTCAGTTTCTGCCTGATCTCTTGGAGGATTTCGAGCTCCTCCTCTGCAGCTACTAATAATGAAAACTCCAGCAGCGTATTAATTAACTCTTTATACTCCTCACTCACGTTACCTCGTTCCACATTGCCCAAAGTTTTAAGTAATGCTTTACGTAGGCGACTTACTTCCTTCAGTGCTGGTTTTAGTTTCTTATAGTACGAGGTATTGCCTTTGAGCTCGTCTACTTTTTTCCTTAATTTTCTGAGAAGCCTATCACGTTTTATTGTTAGATCTTCAATGTTTTTAAATAATAGGGAGTCCTCCACTCATGCACCCCTCACGGTGGCCAAACTGTTGTCAGCCACCCCCTTCTCACGCATTAGTTCTGTGTTAACCCAAACTTCATTTTGGGGTATGGATTCATTTAGGACAGGCTTAAATGACATCCTCTTCTTGCCTGGCACTGATAACTCTACCCTTTCCTTAACACCTACAAATTTAGCCAGGCTTGGGGATAGATGAAGTTCTTCAGGCGGGATATTATCCTTTAACCTGACCCGTATGCGTTTCTCCCTTACCTTAGATCCTTCCTTATGCATTAGTTGCGATGCAGGCGGTATAACCGCCACTAACTGCTTTATATCCCTCTTTTTCTGTGATTTCTCTTCTCCTTCGCCCAGGGCTGACACCTCGGCATGATCGAATTCGTTACTAGGGCTTATTATCTTTCCTTCTTCAAAACACATTATCAAGGCACAAAATACTGTAGGCTAGGTAAAATCACGTCGTTTCAGAATTGAGGAGAATGCTAACGTATTTTTTCGAGAACCCACGGTAGGACATCGTTAATGGATATTCTTATCTGTTCCCGTGTGTCCCTGTATCTTACTGTTACTGTTTGATCTTCCTTTGTCCTATGGTCGACCGTGATGGCATAGGGCACGCCTATCTCGTCTGCCCTATAATATCTTCTACCGATAGCCCCGCTGGTGTCGTAGAGCGCGGCTATTCCCACATTTAAGAATCGCTCATATATTTCTCTAGCGATCCTAACTATTTCCACGTCATTGGTAACTAGCGGGAATACTGCCACCTTTATTGGTGCTATCTTAGGTGGCAACCTCAGCACTACTCTGTCCTCTTCCTTAGTATATGCTCGGTCTAGGGATACGAAGACAAGTCTCTCCACACCGAAGGAGGGCTCAACCACATGCGGTATGATCTTATCACCATGCACAACTTCTTCTCTAGTCACTACCTTCACCGCTTCCTTTGGTATTTTAAGTCCTTCAACTACAACGTATTTCTCTTGCGTCTCAAGGAGTTTTTTGACTTCCTCAGGATTCATTGTTTCTAGCGCCTTGATTACTTTTGCCGCACTTGAACCTAGGGTTCTTCCTATGATTGCTTTGTTAATTATGACTTTCTTGGTCTTCTTTTTAACTGGTTCCTCATACCTTTTGAATACTGTGAGGTCTTGGCCGGAGTACTTCTGGTGTCTTGATAGGTCATAATCACCTCTGTAGGCGTGGCCAGATACCTCTACCCATCCCCACCTGCTTACCTTAACTAGCTGGTCGAATGTTTGGGTTGCATAGTGTGCACGTTCCTCCGGTAGTTTCTCTTCGAAGAATGTTTCATCCTCACTTAGCCCTAGTTCCTTAACGAAGTCCCTGGACACAGCCATCCAATATGCCATCCAGGGCGACACGACTATACCTTCCTTGATCGCCTCATCTATTGTGTACTGCGAGGGTTTCTCCACGCCCTTAAGTCTATCCTCGGCTCGGAGGATATTTAACTTGCCGTTAACACCATCGGCGACCCTCTCAAAGGGTGGCTGCCCGGGATTCTCAGGGTCAAAGAAGAATTCCATTTCAGCTATCGTGAATTCCCTTAACCTTATCATACCCTGCCTTGGTGAGATCTCATTTCTCGCGACCCTCCCTATCTGCGCTATACCTAAGGGTAGCTTACCCCTCATTACGGTGTGTACCCTCTTAAACGAGATAAACATCCCCTGAGCTGTTTCCGGTCTTAAGTAACCGGTGTTGCCCTCGTAGGGCCCTATCGTTGTTTTAAATAGTAGGTTAAAGGTACGTACATCCCCTAGCGGGCCGCCGCAGGACGGGCATCGCAGGCCATTCTCCCTTATTATTTTGGTTAGTTCCTCGGGCTTCTTACCCTCTGCTCTAATCTTTAATTTCTCCTCAACAAGCTTGTCCGCACGGAATATGCTCCCGCATCTCTCACACTTGACTATAGGATCCGTGAAGCTCTCTAGATGACCACTGGCCTCGAAGACCCTGGCAGGATTTATTACGGGTGTTTCTATGATTGTCGCGATATCCATGTGGCGCAGGACGAAGTACTTGAGCCATAAGTCAGTGATGTTCCTCTTCATTAAAGTGCCTAGGGGGCCTAGGTCATAGAATCCTGAAACACCCCCATATATTTCGAAGGACTGCCAGAAGAAGCCTCGTCTCTTTGCTAGTTCCATGAGTTCCTCATACTTGTCTTTCATTACCTCTTTACTCAATGTCCTTAACCCCTCCATACCTTAATTAAGGGTTTTAATTCTTTAGAGTTCGGCGGTAAGGATGTTGAGTGAACTGTACCTGGTTAGGAGGCCTTACGCGTTCCTAGGGATCAACGGCGACTCAAGTCAAAGCTCCGTGAGTATCGTTGGTGTGCCCTTCGACTCCACGAATAGCTTCAGGAGCGGGTCTCGGTTTGCGCCCAGCAGGATTAGGCTTGTGTCACAAAGCCTAGAAACCTACTCCTTCAGATGCGGTGTGGATCTAGAGCTTCAGCCCCCCCATGATGAGGGAGACGTGGCAGTCTCTCATGGGGATACCGTCGCTACACTGAAGAATGTTGCAATAG
>Ga0256842_1001601_pt1 | contig 17825 bp, 14 predicted proteins | sample 4559240metaG_FD_185973 | JGI IMG/M metagenome (GOLD analysis project Ga0256842, IMG submission 185973) | Hydrothermal vent microbial communities from Guaymas Basin, Mexico - 4559-240 | ecosystem: Environmental > Aquatic > Marine > Hydrothermal vents | place: Mexico: Guaymas Basin | collected...
TAGTCCCTCTCGCCGTAGTGCTCTCTAGTGTCTGCAAAGCTTTCGCCGTAGCCGTCGCTTCCCCTCGGGTTGGAGAATATCACAACAAAGCCCTTGGCAGTCAAAACGTGGAACTCGTGCATGAATGAGTAGCCATAAGCCGTCTTCGGCCCCCCGTGAATCTCAAGGATAGCGGGATACTTCTTCCCTTCTTTGAAGTCAGGGGGTTTCATTATCCAGGCGTCTATCTCGACGCCGTCGCTTGCCTTAACCTTGAAGTGCTCCGGCTTGGAGAGGTTATACTCCTTTATCCAACCGTTGAAGTCGCTAACTTTCTTCTCTTTCCCGTCCCTAAAAATGTAGAGCTCTGTTGGAGTGACCGCGTCCTGGGCAGTGAATGCTATGTAGTCGCCGATTGCGAAGCTCTCAACGCTTCTATCGTCGCCGATGACGCGTTCTATCTTCCTCTCAAGATTCACGCGGAAGAGGTTCGCCCTCGGACCGTCCGTTGCCACGTAGTAAATCCAACCGTCCTTGAAAACAAGCTCGGCCCTTTGGCTTCCGCGGACGTCGCTGTTGAGGGAGTTGTATGCAGCCCTGTCGAGTTCCGCGGTGAGCTTCCTCATCTCGCCCGTCTCTGGGTTGTAGTGGTAGATGTGCGTATTTGTTGGAATCCCGTGCTCGCGGGTGTTGGCCTTGAGGATGAAAGTGCCGTCGTCGAGGGGAATGAAGTCGCTCACGCTCCACTTTCCTGGAGTTAGCTTTTTCGCCTTCCTGCCCTCCAGCAGATAGAGGTCGCTGACCATCGGCTTTTTCTCGCGGTCTTCTTGGGCGATGAAGTAGAGCTTCCCTTCATGGAACCTGATCTGCGAGACGTCGAGCTTCTTCGGCGTTACGCGCCTCTTCCTGCCCGTCCCGAGGTCAACGAGATAGACGACGCTCCTCTTCCCGTAGACCCAGCCGACACCATTGAACCAAAAGGGAATCTCCTTGATAACGTGGACATCTTCTTTGGGCTTCTTCTCGACGTCTATCGGAGTAACGACCGCTATGGCCTTTCCGTCTTCCGTAAAGCGGAGGTTCCTGATTCCGTACTTGAACTTCGCTAAAAGCCTTGCCTCACCGCCGTCCGTTGGGATGACGTAAAGCTCGGCCTCTTCGCGTTTGTCGCGCTTTGATGTGAAGGTTATCAGCTTCCCGTCCGGGGAAAATCTTGGGCTGGAATCCTTCTTACCCGCGGTGAACGGCTTAACCTTTCTGCCGTCATAGAGGTAGAGCTGGGAGAAATACTCGTTCTTTTCGAGGCTTATCGCGGTAACCTGAAAAACCACCTTCCGCCTGAAGGCGTCGATATTCCCAACGAGCTTGAACTTTCCGAGGTCTTTCTCGGTTATGCCTTTAACCACAGAAACCACCGGGTTAACTGGGTCTTTTTCGTATAAAAGCTTAGCGTTTCGATGATTATCGAGTTGGAATGATAGCAGCAATGCTTAAATATTTTCCGTGGAGACTATTGAGGGTGACTATTATGACAATTCTTATCATAAAAAATGGACAAATGGTTATACGGGTGGATGAATCTAACTTTGAAAATGAGATTTATCTTCAGAACTACATAGCTGAAAATCCAGAGCTTATCCCCTTGAGGAAATTCATTCAGAAAGTAGAAATTTTATTGTGACGATAAGAGAGTTTGGAACATCCTCAGGCCCTATTGATATCATAGCAATTGACAACGTTGGTGATATCTACATTATTGAAACTAAGCTTTCCAAGAATGCTGACAAAAGGAAAGTTCTTGCCCAGATTCTGGACTATGCTGCCGCATTATGGGAAGAGTACTCAGGGAATCCAGATAAATTCGTGGAGGTTCTTGGCATAGACACGAGTGATGAGGTACTCTCAAATATAACAAGGAACCTCAGCGAAGGTAATTTCAAGCTTATCGTGGCCATGGACTCTTTGGATACAAGGCTGAAAACGTTAATCCGCTTCTTGAAGTCCCATTCCACCTTTGACGTTTATGCATTGGAGTTTGATTATTATAAGCTCAGTGATGATGATAAGACATACGAGATATTTGTTCCCAAGCTCTTTGGGGTGGAAAGCACTGAAAAGAAACTTGGAACCACTCGGAAAAAATGGACGGTTGAAAGTTTTATGAACTATGTGGAGACCGAACTCCATGCCCAGTTCCCGGAGAGAGCTAAAGCGATTAAAGTTATATACCAACACGCTCGGGAAAAAAGATGGGTCATAAGGGCTGGGCAATCGAGAGGAGGCTCTATAAATTTAGTACCGCCCAATCCGTTAATTAGTGATGGCAGAAGCATATTGACAGTTTATGCTGAATATGGAGCAATTCAAGTCAGTTTTGGATGGATAAATAACAATGACATTGGAAATGTTGTAGCTGATATAATTGCAAAAAAGCTTCTTGAGGCGGAATTTGACTTGCCCTCCGAGTATAGAGGTAGGTATGTAGGAATTCCCGAGGAATTTTGGGTGCCCAATCCGAAACTTATATTGGAAATCATTGATGAAATAACAAAGCTAGCTACTTCCAAAGATTAGATATATCCTTGTTCCTAACCTTTTTAAGTCCCTTATCCTCTCTACTTTGGGAGGGATTACTATGACCGTCAAGGTTCGCTTTGAAAAAGATGTGAGAGAGTACGCTAAAAGCGAGAATGTTAAGGATGGGATTCTGAAGCTCACTGAAACAGCGTTAAGTCAAGCTCTGGAGAAATTTCACAGGCGAATGATTATAATTGAGGGCGATACTCTTAAAAAAGCTGAATTAGCAGGAATCCTGGCTGGAGCTTCCGCCAAGGTTTTAAGTTCAATCATTGGCGAGCTTAAAGAGAAAAAGCTTAGGGATGAAAGTGAGGATAAGATAGAGCTCCTCTATGCAACCGACGCGCTCGGCGAAGAAACTTTTGGGAGAAAGCGCTACGAGGCGTTTAGAAAGCACTTCGACCTCTTGGCTAAAGGGACTGAGGTTAAGGCGGTTACCTTCAAACACAGCCGTGACATCCTCGGGAGAACCTACGACCTCCTTGTCCTTGATTTGAGCTATGATTTCTCTCCCAATGACCTTGGAAGGATAATTGAAACGGTTAGAGGTGGAGGTCTAATATTTGTGATGACACATCCGTTTGAGAAGTGGAGGAATATGTGGACCGGCTTTCATAAGAGCCTCGTTACTCCACCTTACACCATTGATGATGTAAAAAAAAGATTCAACAGGCGGTTAATTCGAAAGCTCACGGAATATGATGGAATCTACATTATCACAGAGAACGGGAAAATCCGGAAAAAGCCGGAGAAGGGAAAAGCTCAGGCAAAACTGAAGGCAAGAAGCAAAGTAGAGATTCCTGTGGAAACAGTATTTCCCGGAGAACTTTATGAGCTGTGTTTAACAAACGGACAGGTTGAGGTTCTCAGGGCTTTTGAGGAGCTGGTGGAGAATGAGGGCATGGTTGTGCTTACAGCCGACAGAGGAAGAGGAAAGAGCGTCAGTGTGGGAATTGCATCAATAGGTTTAGCCCTCAGAATGAAAAAACGCTTTAGAATAGTTGTAACCGCTCCAGAGCTTGAAAATGTTCAGAGTTTGTTCCGCTTTGCGAAGAAAAGCCTTGAAAAGCTCGGCTTCAAGCCTAAGGTCATTGAGGAGCACGGCATGATCAGGGAGCTCTATGCAAGAAAGATAGGAATGCGCTATTACCTTCCGACTGAGGGATATAAAAAGAACGCAGACCTCTATGTTTTGGATGAAGCCGCTGGAATACATGTCCCAATACTCCATAAGTACCTAAACAAACCTCGTGTTGTTTATTCCTCAACGATTCATGGCTATGAAGGTGCTGGAAGAGGATTTTCTGTGAAGTTTTTGAAGAAAGCTCGGGAAAAGAGAGAATTCAGGGAGCTCCACATGGACGAGCCGATTCGTTATGCTGATAATGACCCAATTGAGAAGTGGCTCTTTGATGTTCTCCTGCTTGATGCTGAACCTGTTGAGCTCACAGAAAATGATTACGAACTCATCAAGCAAAAAGAGGTCTATTTCGAAGAGCCTGATTTAGATGACTGGTTTGAAAACGATAGAGAGGATTTAAGGAACTTTGTAGGCATCTATGTGCTGGCTCACTACCGCAACAGGCCAAGTGATGTGGCTCTTTTAGCAGATGCTCCGCATCATGAAGCGAGGGTTCTTCGCTTGAAGAACGGCAAGATTGTGACAGCTGTGCAAATAGCTAAGGAAGGGAACATACCAAAAAAGGTCATAGACAAAATGGCAAAAGGTTACAAACCGAGAGGCAACATTATCCCAGATATGATGGTCAAACACCACATGGCTAAAGAGTTTGCAAAGCTCAAGGGTTACCGCATAGTTAGAATAGCAACGCATCCAGATGCAATGGATCTGGGGCTAGGAAGTAAGGCCCTTGAGCTGCTCGAAAAAGAGGCTAGAGAGAAGGGATTGGATTGGGTAGGCTCAGGATTTGGGGCGAGTGAAGAGCTGATAAGGTTCTGGGTTAGAAATGGGTTTGCTGTTGTGCACCTCAGTCCTGCTAGAAATCCCGTCAGCGGAGAATACACCGCCATAGTTCTAAAGCCCATAAGCGAAAAAGCAAGGAAGATAATAAAAATCGCAAACGATGAATTCAGAATAAGGCTGACGGAGTGGCTTGGGGACACACACAGGGACTTAGAGCCCGAAATAGCCAGATGGCTTTTTGAAACTCCCTTCGGAGAAGCTGTTGAATATCCAACTTACCTGACTGAAATACAGCAGAAACGCCTTGATGCTTTTACAGGAAAGGTTCTCACTTATGATACAGTTGTTGATGCAGTTAAGCCCATTGTTAAGCTTTACTTTCTTGACGGTTGGATGAAGCCCTATCTTGATGAAAGGCAAATTAGGCTTTTAATTTACAGGGTGCTCCAGGCACACAGCTGGGAAGAGGCGGCTAACCTGATAGGCAGGACAGAAACATTCACCATGATAGAGGTTAGAGATATTATCAGGGGTCTCTGGTATTACTACAAAAGAATTCTAAAGTAAGCACTATTTTAACCTTTAACCTTTTATACTTTGGGTGCTTAATTTATCTGAACTTTTATCGATTGCACCGGTGACGCATATGCCTGGTGGATGGGAAAAAATAATTGCTATAACAAAAGGCGGAGTAAGGGGCATAGCTACGATGAAACTGAAAATTCAGAGAGGCAAAAAAATTGCTCTTCTCGTAGACGGCCCAAATATTCTGAGAAAGGAGTTTGGAGTAAAGCTTGAGGACATAATGAAAGCCCTCGAAGAGCTCGGAAATATTCGGGTAGCAAGGGTCATAATGAATCAGTATGCCCCACAGGGCCTGATAGAAGCTGTGGCTAACCAAGGCTTTGAACCTGTAATCGTTTCAGGAGAAACAGGGGTTAAACTGGCTGTCGAGGCAATGAGGGAGATTTATAATCCACATATTGATATTATTGCTCTCGCCACCAGAAATGCAGAGTTTCTGCCTGTAATACTCAAGGCAAAAGAAAAAGGGAAGGAGACAGTTATAATTGGAGTGGAACCGGGATTTAGTGCTGCTTTAAAACATGCGGCGGATTATACAATAATCCTGGAATCCAAGAGGTGATAGGGAGTGAAGAATACAATTTTTCGGATATTAAAACGAGGAGAACCTGAAAAAGAGAAAGGAAAGGAGAAAGAAACGGCAAAAAAAGTTAAAAAAGTACCAAAAAAATCTATAGGCCTAATAATAGATGGTCCAAATATACTGCGGAAAGAGTTTGGTGTTAGATTGGAGGATATTAAGGAGGCTCTTGAGAGAATAGGGAACATCCGCGTGGCTAAGGTCGTTCTCAATCAGTATGCCCCACAGGGCCTGATAGAAGCTGTAGTTAACCAGGGTTTTGAACCCATAATAGTCGCTGGAGATACCGATGTAAGGATTGCTATAGAGGCTATGGAGCTCATATACAATTCAGATGTTGAAGCAATTGCCATAGCAACTCGTGATGCTGATTTTCTCCCCATAATAAGCGAGGCAAAAAGAAAAGGAAAGGAGGCTATAGTTATAGGAGTTGAGCCTGGGTTCAGCGTAGCTCTGCAAAATGCAGCGGATTATGTTATAACAATGGAAGGAATCCATGAAGGAGAAACCAAATAGCTTTTAAAGTGCCACCGTCAGGGTATTAATGATGACAATGATACTTGAGTTAATATTATTTGCGATAGGTCTAGTTCTTCTCATTAAGGGTAGTGACCTATTTGTAGAGGCCGCCAGCCGGACTGCTAAGGATTTTGGGGTGAGCGAGTTTATAATTGCCCTCGTTCTTGCGAGCATTGCTACAACACTTCCTGAAGTTACAGTTTCAGCTCTGGCAGCATACAGAGGAGAGAGCGGTATTGCTCTGGGCAATGCCATAGGTAGTGCCCTGGCAAATATTGCACTTATTTTGGGAATTTCTGCGATGATAATGCCTCTGAAAGTTGATAAAACTGCCTGGGAAAATTCCCTCTTTCTCGTTGCTGTAACCTGTTATGCGACTTTAATAATGCATGATGGTATAATATCCCGGCTTGACGGCTTCAGTCTGATTCTGATATACTTTGGATTTCTCTACTATCTTTACAGGAAGCACATGATACTTGAAGAGGTCAGTGAAAGAGAAGGGGAGCCAAAAAGAGATATCCTTATCCTTCTTGGGAGTGGTATTGTCGTGGTTGTCGGTGCCAGACTGGTCGTTAACAGCGCTGTTACACTAGCAGAGGCTTTGGGAATCTCCGAGGCAGTTATAGGCCTAACTCTGGTTTCAATCGGAACTTCACTGCCAGAGCTAACGAATTCCCTGACGGCAACTCTCAAGCGGATACCCAACATAAGTGTCGGCAACATAATAGGAGCTGACATACTTGATATTCTCATTGTCATCGGCGTAGCATCGCTGATAAGGCCGATTCCGGTCGACTCAGAGACGTTTTCTGTAACCCTACCTCTGGCCCTGCTTGCAATGGTTATCCTCACGGTTTCCCTGAGGTTGAACAACAGGGTTGGGAGGAAGTCTGCCTTTTTATTTCTGGTGATATATGCATACTTCCTTTACCTGCTGTTTCACTGACGAATAGATTGATACTGTCAGAATAACTGTGAGAGCGCCTGATAATAAATTCAGTACTATTAAGCTTGACCTATCCTGACAGCATGTTGACTGTCCGCAATATTTTTAACTTCATAATATTACCGGTTTTTGAAAATTTAAAAATCGGTTGTGGAGGGTGGAAAAATGAAAAAAGCCAGTTTGATACTCGGCTTGATCATTGTGCTTTCACTGTTGGGCACGGTGCATCCAGTCAAAGCACAGGAGAACGAGCTCGTAATCTACGCATATGACAGCTTTGTCTCGTACGGGCTGGCAAACGCAACCATTCCAGAATTTGAAAAAATGTATGGTGTTAAGGTCAAAGTTATAACGGCTGGCGATGCTGGAGAAGTCCTCAACCGGCTCATACTTGAAAAAGACAAGCCTCAGGCCGACGTTGTCATCGGGATTGACAACAACCTTCTTGCCAAGGCCATTGAGGCGGATGTTCTGGAGCCATACAAACCAAAAAACATTAATGTGGTTCCGAAAGACCTGATTTTTGACCCCACATATCATGTCGTGCCCTTTGATTATGGGTTTATAGCGGCGGTGTATAAGAAAGATCAAGTAAAAAACCCACCACAGAGCTTTGATGATCTGACCAAGCCAGAATGGAAGAAGAGTATCATAATCGAAGACCCCAGAACCAGCTCAACAGGAATGGCATTTCTCCTCTGGACAATAGCTGTTTACGGTGATAAATGGCTCTACTTCTGGGAGAAGCTTAAGCCCAACATATATCAGATAACCAAAGGCTGGGATGCTGGTTGGGAGATGTGGGACAAAGGAGAGGCTCCGCTGTTTGTGAGCTATGCAACTGATCCCGCTTATGATGCGTATTACTACACAAACGGCAGCGAGCCGAATATCGGTGCTGTAATCTTCAAAGAAGGTGGTTATCCACAGATTGAGGGTGTTGGCATTGTTAAAAACTGCAGGCACCCGGAACTCGCTAAGAAGTTCATTGAATTTGTTCTAAGCGAGAAATTCCAGAAGGAGATAGCGCTTCACAACTGGATGTTCCCAGTAAACAAGAATGTTCAGCTTCCAGAGGTATATAAGTATGCTGCAAAAGCAAATAAACTCGTTACGCTCGATCCGAAAGAAATAGAGCAGAACTACAAGAAGTGGCTCGACCAGTGGACACAGCTCATGGTCGAGGGCAAAACACCTGATGAGATTCTGGGAAAAACCAGCACTTCAGGGTCAACCTGCGGCCCTGCGGCCCTGATTCTGTTGGCTTTGATTCCTCTGCTATTAAGGAGGGAAAATTGACCTTCTTTTGAGTTTTTAATTAACTTTATTTTGCAAATAATCTTTTGAGAAAAATTGCAAAAGCGAGAGAACTGAGATATGGTCTATTGAGTTTGAAGGTTTAAGTCAAAAAACAGCTAATTGATGATCTATGGTGCGGGGGCGGGGATTTGAACCCCGGAACCCCTACGGGACAGGACCCTCAATCCTGCGCCTTTGACCAGGCTCGGCAACCCCCGCGTCTGCATTTATTTCGGTGCCAAGGCATTTATAAATCTTTCTGTGACTTATTGGATACTGTCAGGAAGTCAGACCGGCCTATTCTGGATTTATTATCAGGCGCTCTCACAGTTATCCTGACAGTATGGCCTATTGGATACTGATAATTTTACTATTTTACGGGGTCTCAAATGCTAATCCTTTGTCTTGATACTATCATAACATACTTTCAGGAGGATGCTGGGAGATTTAACTTACCTAACACTCTCATTACCTCATACCGAAAAGCTTATAAAACTAATTTCAGCCGTTATAATTGGCTGAGGGCCGGTAGCTCAGCATGGTTAGAGCGCGGGACTCTTAATCCCGTGGTCGGGGGTTCGAATCCCCCTCGGCCCGCCATTCACATTCGCGGTTCTTCTCGATTATTTGAGTCCTGAAGAAACGCTTAGATTACTAGAAGGAGTTAGAGAAATGAGTTTTGAAGCTTTAGGGCTTTCAGAGAACACTCTGAATGCCGTTCGCAGAAAGGGCTTTTCCGAGCCTACAGATATTCAAAGAGAAGTTATACCCCGCCTTTTGGAAGGGGAGATGGATATAATAGGACAGTCACAGACCGGAACCGGCAAAACAGCATCATTTGCCCTGCCACTCATTGAGATGATTGATGAAGGGGAAAGGGAAGTACAGGCTATAATTCTCACACCGACGAGAGAGCTGGCCTTGCAGGTTGCAGATGAGATAAAATCACTTAGAGGAAGAAAAAAGATAAAGGTTTTTGCCGTTTATGGTGGCCAGCCGATAGGTCCCCAGATAAGAGTCCTGCGCAGAGGGGTGCATATCGTGGTTGGGACTCCGGGAAGGGTTCTTGACCATATAAGGAGAGGCACCTTAAGGCTTGAGGGAATCAGTTACTTCATCCTCGATGAGGCTGACAGGATGCTTGATATGGGCTTTATAGACGATATAAAGACCATTCTTAGGGAGACACCGAGGAATAAGCGGGTTATGATGTTCTCGGCCACGATGCCACGAGAAATAATCCGGCTGGCAGAGCGTTATATGAGCGATTACGAGCTCATAAAAACCTCGGAGGACGAGCTTGTTCCGGAGCTTGTTGAGCATGAGTACGTTGAGGTTGTTCCTGCGAGAAAGCTCTCCCTTCTGAAGGACATACTTGGGGATGGTTTTTATGGCATTGTTTTCTGTCAGACGAAGAGAGAAACAAGGGAGCTTGCCGGAAAGCTTGCCCGCGCCGGCTATCCTGCAGAGGCCTTGAATGGTGACATGACGCAGAGAGCAAGAGAAAGTACCTTCTGGCGCTTTAAGAAGAGGAAGACAAAAATTCTCGTGGCGACGGATGTTGCTTCAAGGGGAATAGATGTTAGGGACATAACCCACGTGGTCAACTACTCCCTTCCCCAGAACCCTGATGCATATATCCACAGGATTGGAAGAACAGGAAGAGCAGGGAAGAAAGGAAAGGCAATCACCTTTATAATGCCGGGAGAATACAAAAAACTCCGCTACATAGCTCAGGTTGCGGGAGTCCAGATTAACAAGTCTGAGCTTCAGGGAGAATATGACTATTATTCAGAGCGTGAAGCTTATGAGAGAAGAAACTACCCCAGAAAAAGGAGGTACAGAAGGTATTAATTATGGCTCATCTACCTATTTTCCTGCGTACAGGTATTATCGTCCGAAAATCATTCTTACAGCTAGATACCCAAGATGAGTGTTAATTAACCTTTTCTGCATGTGTAAATAGTGAGCTTTGTTGCTCCATTTTCATTTTTCATACTCAGCCAGAAGGCGGAGCCGGTCTTTAAATCGACTCTGGCATCTGAATCCGTAATTACCTTTATAGATAGCGCACAAACTGTTTGTGGAAAGCTGGATTATGGTAGCCAGCGAATTCTGGAAAGGTGTATGTCCATGCTCTGCTCTCCCTATACCTCAAGGCTAATTTCTCCTCCTTCAGGGATTACAGTGAGCTGTCCAAAGCTGAAAATGGTTTCAAGGTCATTTTTCCAGTAGATTATGAATTAGAAAATCCTCACCGCTCAATATACCGGTGGTTTTTACATCCCCTGTGCCATTTCTTTTCAGGATTTCATACACGGTGGCATTTAATGGTGTCATTCTAGTAGAGATAATATGCCCCCAAATCCATTGGAGAGAGATGCTGGTCTATAATGAAGAGCTATCCGACGATTTTATAGGCCGCTGCAGCATGTCCTGAGCATGTTGATTTCGGTGAGTAATTCATTGCAAGCAACAGACTTGGTGTTAAGATTGCATAATCCGTGCAGATGCCTTTTCTCTTACCGTTTCATACGGAGTCTGGATGGTGCTGTTAGCTCCGCTGAGTATTTTTACCGTACCGTTGGAATAAACAACCAGATGCGCACTTCTGCCAGTCGTAGGTTATATCTTCTCCTTCTTCGATGCTCTTTCATTTAAGCTGAACCGCCAGAGGTGGATTTTGGAGAGATTAGCATGCATGGAATTGCATCTTTTAATATATAGCGCCATAGAATTCCGGAACATGCAAGGGAGACGTGTGAAATTGAAGGAGAGTAACTCTGCGTTATGGGAGACGATGTGCCCTGAATACATCCAGAGACCATCAGGAGTGTGCTTCTGAGGTTCATGTGCAGGAATTAGAAAGACCCTTTTGTAGAATGTGCCAAAAACTCTTTAAATCATGGGGGATAGGGGTAAGCGGTGGAGATGATGCTCGAATCATTGTGGAACTTCATCAACCAGTACTTCTGGGAACCGATGTTCACGAGAAGCGGCTACAACGCATACAACACCTTTGTGTATGCATTTCTCTTCGGCTTTGGAGTCGTATGTTCATATAGATATATAATCAAACCCTTAAAGATTAAAGTTGATGAAAAGCTTTTCTGGGCTGTAACTCCCATGGTTATTTTTGGTGCGACGGCCAGGGCCCTTGTGGATGGTGGCGTTCTGCCTGAAAATCCATGGATTTTAACTCCGGGAATATTCTTCACGGCGTTTTTTCTCATAGTTCCGGCGCTGGCAGTCGATGCTAAACTCAAAACCTATCCCAGAATCACGGTGACATGGGGACTAGTCCTTGCGTTGGGTGTTAACTACCTACTGGTTACAAATGTTAAAAGCTGGCGCCCTTATGAGCTCACCCTGCTTCACACGTTTGTCTCATGGATTCCTGTTTTTGTAATTTACAAATACAGGTCATTTGACAGGCTTTACCTGTACCCTATTTTAGCTCATCTGTATGATATGGGCTCAACAGTCGTTGCTATACACTTCTACGGCTATCGCGAGGTTCACTGGCTGGAAAACATTCTTGTGGGCCATTTTGGTGCATACTTCTACTATCCATGGATAGCTTTTATTTTAGTAATTGTTTATTACGGCCTCCAGAAACTTGTTCCAGACGAAGAGGAGAGGCGTTTCTGGTATCTTGCCATCTACATCCTTGGCCTTGGCCCTGCAATAAGGGATCCTGCTCAGATGGTGCTACAGATTGCAGGTTAGTCTTTTCTTAACTTTTCTTCCCAACTTTTGAGTTAACATAAGAATCTAATGAGCGCACATGAGCGAATACGTCTTCGAGGGTTACTGCCTCGTTTTGAATATCAATGACGTCATAATTTGTCAGAACCGTAAGGATATCTTTTAAGTAATCTTGTTTAATGTAGATTTCCAAGTACGTGAAACCGTTTTGAGTATAAACTTTAATCTTCTCTGTTATCCCGGTAAAGTCATCAACTTCAACTTTGCCCTTGAGTTTGATCAACAGCTTTCTATCTATTTTTAAGGCTTGGAACTTTTCGACTAATTCTTTCGGCTTGCCTTCAGCGATTTTCTTCTCATTAAAGATTAAAACCCTATCGCACAACACTTCAGCCTCATTCAAATTATGTGTAGTTAGTATTATTGTTGTTCTAAATTCTTTAGAGAGTTCTAAAATGGCATTCCAGACTTCTCTTCTTGTAAAAACGTCTAAGTAAACTGTTGGCTCATCTAAAATTAAAGCTTCAGGCTGAATTATTAGCGGCAGTGCAAGATAAACTTTCTGCCTCATGCCTGCAGAAAGCTTTTGATACCATTCATTCCTCTTGTCCTTGAGATTCAAAAGCTCCAAAGCATAGTTAATCCTCTTTTCAGCTTCAACTTTAGAAATCCCCCAGAGCTCTGCAATAAATTTCAAGTTCTTCTCCACGCTTACACGCCATTGAAAAAGTCCAAACAAATCCCTCTCCCCACCAAAAATCGTGAATATTCTGCCCTTGATTTTATCATGCTCCTTCACTGAATCATAACCATTGATGTAAAGATTACCCCGAGTCGGAATCACCAAAGCATTGGCAATCTTACAAAAGGTTGTCTTTCCAGCACCATTAGGACCCAAAAGACCAAAAATCTCACCTTCCTTAACTTTGAAATTCAAGTCAATTAAGGCTGGAATTTTCTCTCTGGGTTTTCCAAGGAAGTCTCTCAAACTCTTCAGGTCAAAGAGCGATTTTATTGGTGAGGGATAATATTTAGTTAAGTTAACTGACTCGATCACTTAAATCACCCGTATGACATAAGTTTTTCCTTTCTTTCTTCGTTCTATCAAGCCCTTCTTTTCTAAGTCTTGAATAACTCTGCAAGTCTTAACCTTTCCAAATATCTTGCCAAGTTTCTTTTGAGTAACACCTCCATTCTGGAGTATAAACTCCAAGACATCTCTTTCTAACTCAGTTAATTCCACCTTGTACACATGCTCAAGGTCAACTTCTATTCTAAGGAACAGTATTAGTTTTCTCTCGCTTTATTAAAGCCCCAAGAGAACATTAAATAGCCCAAAAGTAACATTACTATTGTTATGACCAACATGTTAGTTAAATCTGGAAGAATTTGTCTTAAGGAGTATCCACCACCCATTGTTAATCTACCCATTTGGAGAATATACGTCTCCGGGTGAATTTTTGACAATGGTTGAAGCCATTTCGGCAAAGCCTCAGGTGGAAAATACAAACCGCTTACAAGCTGGGCAGTAATGTTAAAGAACCAGTTTAATGGATCTTGCGTTGCTTTAGTAGCAATCCTAAAGCCTGCCGAAAACAGATCGAGGGCAAAGATAAGTAAAACACCGCTTAAGATAACGATTACAACTCCAAAGTTAAGATGGATTGTTAATCCGAAAAAGATGACATAAATCGTGGTTATTATCAAAGTTAATCCCAAATTCCATAGAATTCGCCAAGCGTTAATTCCGATGAAGATTGCTGTTAAGGAAGCTGGTGAATTGTATAATACTGGAAATATTCTGCCTAAAACGAATGAAGAAATGCTACCCCTCGGAAGAAATACCAAGTTGTGGATTATTGAGCCAATGAGAAGATAGTCTAAGTAATTCGGGGTGCCATATTGTGAAATGTTTGCATTAATTGTTATAAGCTTTGCAAAAATCCCAATAAAAAGAATATTCAAGCCTAAGCTGATGAATTGAAGGAGCAAGTCAAATCTCCTTGAAAAGAAGACTTCTTTCTGAATAAAAACGAACGCTTTAATCACCTTAATATATTCCCCCAAGGGTTCGGTGGTGTGATTCCAATCTTCGCTGGAGAATTCAAAAAGATGGAGCTCATGAACGGATACCTAACGGTGTACTACACGGACATAGACGATGAAACTGCAGAGAAATATGCCAACCTTACCGCAGAGATTCTGGAGTTCGGAGTGAAACATTTTGGAAAGCCGGGATATGGGAAAGTTAAAGCTGTCTATCTCAAGGGAATAAGCATTTCAAGTTTAATGCTTGATACACTCACATACTCCCATAATCCGCTGAGGTACAGATACGGCTACACCTATGAGATAGCACACTGGTGGATTCCTGGAACGGTGACGTTTGACACGAACATAAGCCAATTCTGGTTCAATCTTGCCTTTCCAGCATACTACTCATTAAAATATGTCCAAAATCGCTCCAAGGAGGATTACCAAGTTTTGAGAAACTACTACATATCAACTTATCATAAAGCAACGAATTACGGAGAAAAAGACATTCCATTAACAGAAGTGTGGAAAGTATGGAAAACAGACATTAATCTCTACTATGCCGTTGGTGCATATAAAGGAGCCTTGGTTCTTGAGAAGCTTGAAGAGTATGCAGGCAGAGAGGAATTTTTCCAATCTCTCAGAGAGTTCTTTGAAAAATACAGATTTAGGGAAGGAGATTTAAATGACTTTGTGGCAATGCTGGAAAAGAACTCAGGAAAGCCCATTAAAGAACTCTTTCAGAATCTAACAACGAGCACCGGGCTACCTTAATTTTTGAGTTTGTTTTACCCCGTTCCCATCATGTTTTTAGTTGTGCATTGTGCTTAGTTGGATGTTCACACATAAGCAACCACTTAGTATTCCTACAGGCATCCAAACCAATTTTAATTTTGATGGGAGCTGGGGTTTTGTTTTATTATTTTACTCTCCCACATTACAAAGGCTGTTTGCAAACTGCATTTATTTTGAGTGTGCCTGCAGGAATTTAATTCCTAACTAATTCATGCTTTGCAGATCTGAGAAAAAGCTTTTTAATTTGTCTGACAAATGGACTAAATGGTGAGACAAATGACGACGACAGTTAAAGTATCTGCAAGGATACCTCCTGCTCTTGCAAGAGAAATGGAAAAGCTAATTGAGGCAGGTATTTACTCCAACAAAAGCGAGATTATTAAGGATGCTCTTAGAGAATTTCTGCTGAAAAAGAGGTACCTTCAAACAGATAAGGAAGAGGAGTATGTTAAAAATATGCTGAGGGCAGTGGAGCCAATTCTTGCAGAAGATTGGAACACTGGGGCTGACGCATATTGGGATGAGTACGGAGGAATTGATTATGAACCAGATAAAACCTAAAAGAGACCTCCAACAGTGGGAAATAGTTCTCCTCGAGTTTCCATTCACAAATCTACGCCAAAAGAAATTGCGACCAGTCTTGATAGTTTCCAATGATGTTCTCAACAAAACTAGCAACAGCGTTGTAACTGTTCAGATAACTTCAAACTTATCGAGCGGTTTTAGAGAGTATAACGTTCTGCTCTCTGACTCTGATGTCAATAGATACGCAGGAACTCAACCAATGTATCCAAGCCTGGTAAAGCCCTACGTAATCTTCACTATTGAAAAGCAATTAGTTAAAAAGAGAATCGGCTTATTAAAACCTCATAAAATTAAGGAAGTTAAAGAGAGCTTGAAAAAAGTTTTTCAGTCTCCTGATAACTTGAGCACCCATTAGTCTCTTCTTAACTTTCTCCCCTCCTCAAGCTCTCTCCTCAAAGTCCTTGCCTCAAACTCTGCATTCTTAACCCTAAACACCTTTGCAATCCTCTCAACTGCTTCAAGCTTCCTGATTATGCCGTCAAGCCACGTAAAGATATCTCCGGGATAGACTATCAGTCCGTAGACCTTCCTGAAATACTCGCTTATCTGAGTTGGATGCCTCCCTTCTCTTCTCAGCTCTATGATGCGGTCACTTATTCTGTGCATCGCATACTCAGTGCATTCTTTCTCTTCACACATAAAGAAATCCTGATAAATCGTGAAGAGCCTCTCTTGAGCATTTGGACTGAGCTCCGGGATGATCCTGTCGAGCTCCTCAATGATGGAAGCAAAGCTCGGTGAGAATACGTTGGCGCTTATCCTGCCTCTCACCGCACCTTCAAGCTCCCTCTGGAGCGTTCCGCTCAGGTAGAGGTTCTCGAAGGGCAAGAGCTTGACGGCTATCCACTGGGTGGGCTTCTTCCCGAGGTTCTCTCTTACGAACTGGGCCTCATTTGGCAGTAAAAAGCTCATGCTGACAGCTCTTCCGTAAGGTGTAACATTCACGAGCTTGCCTCTGAGTTTAACAAAATCGTACTCTTCAAGCTTTTCGAGAACCTTTTCCGCGCTCTGGTTGGCCCCCAAGCAACGCTCCTGAACCTCCTCGATGATGTCGAGCCTATTGAAGATGCAGGAATGGGCTAAAACGTTGTCCCCCTCAAGTTCGTCGCTCCACTCAACCATCACGGGCTCGATTGGCGCAGTCAAGAGTCTGAAGGCAACTTCATCCTCCGAGCCTTCCATCTGGGCGGAATACTTCCTCCCGGGCTCAACGATGAGGTAAACCTTTCCCTTCTCATGGTAGAGCGGCCTCCCAGCTCTGCCAAGCATCTGATGGAACTCCCGAACGGTGAGCCACTTGTTGCCCATGGCGAGGCTCTCGAAGATGACCTGAGAAGCGGGAAAGTCAACGCCGGCCCCCAAAGCCGCCGTTGTAACGACCACGTCCAGTCGCTGGGCCAAAAACTCCATCTCGGTGAGCTTTCTCTGCTTGTAGGGCAGACCGGAGTGGTAGGGCTTGGCTTTCAGGCCTTTGCTCGTGAGGTAAGCGGCAAGCTCGTGCGTCCTCTTGCGCGAGAAGGTGAAGACTATCGTCTGCCCCCTGTAACCCTGCCTCGACTTCTTCATCGCCTCCGCCCGGCAGAGGACCGCTATGTGGCGCCACTTTTCCGATTCATTGCGCGCTATGATTATATGCCTCTCTAAATCCACCGGTCTCTCGTCGTAGAGCACCAGCTTCAGGCCAAGCTCCTTCGCCAGTTCGCCGGAATTTCCTACGGTTGCGGAGAGACCGATGAACTGCGCGCTCGGATAGAGCTTCCTCAGCCTCGCGATTAGCCCGTCAAGCCTCGGCCCGCGCTCCTCGTCATCTAAGGTGTGTATCTCGTCTATAACAATGGTTCCAACGTTGCCGATCTTCCTCCCCGCCCTCAGCAGGTAGTCTATTCCCTCGTAGGTTCCAACTATGATGTCGGCATCTATGCCCGTGTCAACGACAACCAGCTCATCCCGGGTCTTTATGCGGCTCATTCCAACCCTTATCGCCACGCGGAGGCCGAGCTTCGAATACCTCCTCCTGAAGTCCTCGTACTTCTGGTTGGCCAGAGCGACGAGGGGGACAAGGAAAAGCATCTTCTGGCCCTTTATGGCCTTTGGGACACCGGCCAGCTCGCCGATGAGGGTTTTGCCACTCGCAGTTGCCGAAACCACGAGGAGGCTCTCCCCTTCAAGGAGGCCGTTCTTTATTGCCAGGCTCTGAACCGGAAGGAGCTCGTTAACGCCCTCAGCTTTGAGAACGGATTTAAACTTCTCGGGAAGCGGGAGCTCGTCGATGTGGATTTTCTTAATGCGCA
>Ga0256842_1001602_pt1 | contig 17823 bp, 20 predicted proteins | sample 4559240metaG_FD_185973 | JGI IMG/M metagenome (GOLD analysis project Ga0256842, IMG submission 185973) | Hydrothermal vent microbial communities from Guaymas Basin, Mexico - 4559-240 | ecosystem: Environmental > Aquatic > Marine > Hydrothermal vents | place: Mexico: Guaymas Basin | collected...
GCACGACGTCCCTCAGCTCCACCTTCGACCGCCCCTCGAGGACCGCGTGAGCCTGCGCCCGCTCGTACAGCCCGATCGTGGCCCGAACGCTCGCCGGCCGCTCGATCTCCTCGTGCTCCCGCGTGGCCCGGACGAGGTCCACGATGAACTCGAGCACGTGCTCCGGCACCTCGACGTCCAGGTCCTCGCCGCGCTCCAGGACGATCCGCTTCTCCACCTTCCGGGACCTCGGGTAGGTCATCTTCACGGTGTCGAACCGGTCCAGCAGTACCTCGGAGAGCTCCTCGGTGCCGGCGTACTCGTGCGGGTTCATCGTCGCGATCATGATGAAGTTGGCCGGGTAGTCCACCTCGTACCCCGCGATGGTGGCCCGCTGCTCCTCCAGCACCTGCAGGAGCGCGTTCTGCAGCTTCTCGGGGCACCGGTTGATCTCGTCGAAGAACACGACCCCTCGGTTGCCCCGGAGCAGCTTACCGGGCGTGAAGGCGCGCGGGTCGGTGGGCCCGTACTTCAGGGCCGCCACGGGGTCGATGTCGCCCAGCAGGTCCTCCGCGGTGAGGTCCGGGCTGCCCTGAATCCGCACGAACCGCTCCCGGCCCGGGATAACCTCGGTCTCCAGCTCCTCCCTTGACTTGGACCGGCAGAGCGGGCAGACGGGCTCCTCCGGGTGGCAGTGGAACGGGCACCCCTTCACCGCCTCGGCCGGGGGTAGCAGGTCGGCGATGGCCCGGGCCAGCGTGGTCTTACCCACGCCCGGCGGGCCCTCGATGAGCACGTGTCGGCCCGCGATCAGCGCGGAGAGTACGTGCCGCTTCACCTCCTCCTGACCCAGGATCTGCGGGATCGGGTCCTCGCCCCGACCGAGCTTCTCGAGCACGACCTCGCGCAGCTCCTCGTGCACCTCCCGCACGGTCAACCGCTCTCACCACCTCCGGTCGGGCAGCGGTCTCGCACCGGGCACTCCTCGCACCGGGGCCGGGATCGACACACGTCCCGGCCGAACTGTATGAGGGCCAGGTGGGCTTTTCCTCGTTTACCCTCGGGAACCGCCGCGTGCACGGCCCGCTGCACCCTCTCGTAGTCCCGGGACTCGGTCAGCCCCAGCCGCCGGGCGATCCGACGCACGTGCACGTCCACCGGGCACAGGTCGTGCCCGCCCGCGAACAGCAGGACCACGTCGGCGGTCTTGGGACCCACCCCGGGCAACTCGAGCAGCACCCGCCGGGCCTCCTCGATCGGGCGCCGGACCACCTCCCCCAGGTCCAAACCGTCCTCCACGATCCGCTCGCAGCAGGCCTTGATCCAGCGGGCCTTCTGCCGGTACAGTCCGGCCCCGCGCAGGACCTCCTCGAGCTCGCTCAGGCTCGCTTGAACCACGTCCTCCGGCGTCCGGAACCGCTCGAAGAAGCGCTCGGACACGCGGTAGGTGAGGGTGTCCCGGGTCCGCTGTGAGATGATCGTCCGGACGAGCACCTTGAACGGATCCTCCCGGCGCCGCAGCCGCTCCATTATGGGGTGGTCCTCGTAGAGGCCGATGATCTCCATCACCGGGTTCACGGCGCCCCGGCCCGCGAAACTCCTTAATACTTGATAAGTCGTGCCGTGGACGGGCCCGACCCCCGGCCGCCGCCACCGGGGTGGTCCCCGGGCCGGACTTCAGATCCGGCGCGCCCCGAGACGGGGCGCGGGGTTCAATTCCCCGCGGCGGCCGCCCCTCAATCGTTACGTGACCCATAACGAATGTCCCGGGCCGGGGGAACCAGGGACCGCACGTCCTCCACGACCCGCCGCACCATCTCCCGATCCTCCCGCACCTCCGGCCGCACGTACACCCGGAGGGTCGGGATCTCCCGCTCCGCCCGCTCCTTCAGCGTCCTCACGAGATCCGACACCTCCGACAGCGGCACCTGACCCTCCTCGGTCCTCACGATCACCCCCTCCGAGGACGGGTCGTACGGCACGATCTTCGAGGAGTCCAGCAGGACGCCATTCGGGTCCCCCAGGTGCTCCTCCGAGACCTCCTCCGCCCACCGGATCAGCTCCCCGTGCGTGGGCTCCTCCGAGGCCTTGTACTCGGCCACGCACTTGTACAGCCGGCGCGCCCGAAGCCCCTCCACCAGCTCCCGCGCCTCCGGGTGCTCCATCAGCTCGTGCAGCAGCCGGCAGTCGTCCATCTCCAGGAACGCGGCCCGCGCGTTCTCCTTCCGGAGCAGCCGATCCGGGTCGAAGGCGCCGAGGTCCAGGTGCCCGTCGTCCACCGCCAGCCGGATCGCCCGCAGGAGCATCGCGTCCCCGGCCCGGCACGTCTTGTGGAAGTACACCGTCCGGTACATGTGGTACCGGGCGACGAGCACGGATTCCGCCGCCTCCACCCCCTTCCAGTGCACCGTGATCCGCTCGCCCAGCTCCAGCGTGTGCAGGACCCGATCCAGCTCGATCCTCCCGTACTCCACCCCCGCGTGCAGGGAATCCCGCACGAGGTAGTCCAACCGGTCCACCCCCAGGTCGCCGGCGATGATCTGGTGCAGCATCCGCGTCCACCCCTTCCCCGGGCCGAACGCCGTCTCCAGCACCGCCTCCACGTCCATCACGTCCTCCCGCTCCAGCACCACCCGGGCCACCGCCGCCCCGATGTCCTCGTGATCCACCCCCAGCTCCTCCTCCAACAGCGGCTCCGGCACGTGGGAGAACGGCGGGTGGCCCACGTCGTGCAGCAGCCCCGCCAGCCCCAGCACCTCCTCCACGTACTCCCGGGAGAACCGGCCCACCTCCGGCACGTCCCTCCGCAACCGCTCCCAGTGGATCTCCAGGACCCGATCGCAGAGGCACTTCACGCCCAGGCTGTGCTCCAGCCTGACGTGGGTCGCCCCCGGGTACACCAGGTCGGCCAGGCCCAGCTGCCGCACCCGGCGCAGCCGCTGCATCTCCGGGGAGTCGAGCACCCGCTCGCTGACCCCGTCCACCTCCACGAACCCGTGCACCGGGATCCGCACGACCCTCAAGACCGACTCCCCAACCGCTCCTCCAGCCTCCGAACCGCCCTCAGGTACCGCCCCGATCGAACCGTCCTCCGGACCGTCTCCAGCGCCTCCCGGCACCGACGCTCGTGCTCCTCACCCAGGTGCAGCCGGGTGAACTCCACCAGCGCCTCCACCATCGCCCCCTCCCCCCTCACCAGCGCGCGGGGCCTCGGGTGCAACAGCCCCCAGTCGGAGACCCGAAGCTCGGCCCGGAGCACCCCCCGACCGTCCTCGGACGCCCGGACCCTCTCCAGGACGAGGAAGGCCCGCGTTCCCTCCGCCACCGGCACGCCGGCCCGCTCCCGCACCGGCAGCTCGTCGAAGAGGGCCCGCAGGAAGTCGATCGGGTCCGGGTTCACGCAGGCCACGAGCCGCCCCGACTCCTCGAAATTCCGCCGGGTCCGCGAGCCCCGGTACAGGGCGACCCGGGGCGTCCCGTCGAAGAGGCGCAGCCCCACCGGCGCCACGTTCCGACCCGCGGGCCCCTCCGTGACCGCGAGCACCTCGTTGACCGCCTCCGACCGCAGCCCCAGGAACTCCGGCGGCGGTTCCAGCTCCCCGGAAAGCAGCCGACGGGCCACCCTCCGGGCCTCCCTCACGGACCCCACGTCGAATAGCTCCGGGCAGGAGAGCACGCGGGCGAGGACTACGGTCTCATCCCCAACCGGCACGCGTACCCCAACCCCGCCGCCAGGATGTCCGCGGTCGACCCGGGGTTGATCCCCCGCTCGTGCAGCTCCTCGTCCATCCGCCACAGCTCCCGGCACCGCGTGACGGGACCGTCGCCGGCCAGCCGCAGCACCTCCCGCGCCCGACGGGAGACCTCCAGCGCCGCCCTCAGCCCGTGCTTCCGCCAGATCAGCGTGTCGGGCCGGCGGGCCAGCTCCTCCAGGAAGACCCGAACGATGGCCTCGTTCACGTCCCCCAGCTCGGTCGACAGCTCCAGCACCCGGGTCCCCACCCGGAGCGTCCGCCTCAGCCCGCTCACCCAGTCCTCGGCCACCGCGTCCCGCTCGGCGGAGGCCCTCAGCGCCTCGTACATCGTGACCCCCTCGCGCAGCACCCGGTCCGGCTCCCGCACGTCCGGGGCGTCCCCCTTACCCACCCGCCTCAGGCCCCCAGCCCCCGCGAGCTCGATGGCCCGGTACAGGTAGTACGCGTCCTCCTCCGTCGTCTCCCTCGCCAGCCGGCGCGCCTCCCGCCTCACCTCGGCCCGGTCCAGCGAGGCGCGAGCCAGGGCCGCCGCCAGCAGCGTGTCCAGGATGAGGATGCCCAGGTTCGTGTTCCCGCCCGTGTGCGCGGACCGGGAGGCCCTAACCGCCCGGTACAGGTACCGACCGAGCGGCACGCGGTCCCGGCTGGCGGCCGCCTCCGCCAGCTCCCTGAGCACCGGGTAGGCGGCCACGGCGCTGGCCAGGAAGTGCTCGAACCGGGTGTCCTCGAAGTCCCGCGTCCGGTGTACGTTCCCGGGCTTGGGCCAGCCTGAGACCTCCAGCAGCGCGCCGAGCGTCAGGCTGGCGGCGATCTCGTCGGCCTCACTCATGCCACCAGGCACCCCGCGAGCAGCCCCAGCAGGAACCCGGCCAGCACGTCCGAGGGGTAATGGGCGCGCGAGGCGACCCGGGCCACCCCCACGAGCACGGTGAGCCCGGCGACGACCGCCCCCGCCCAGGCGGAGGCGTCGAACGCCACCGGGATCAGTGAGGCCACGCGCGCCGTGTGCGTGCTGGGGAAGGAGTACCCCCAGGGCCTCCGACCGGATCGCTCCGGCCGCTCCCGGGCCACGATCAGCTTCAGCACCTCGCTGGAGGCCATCGAGACGACGAGCGCCTCGAGCATTTTCAGCCCGATCCGCCGGTCCACCAGCAGGAAGACGAGCAGTGAGAGGGGGAAGAGCGTCCACCCGCTGAGCGCGATCCCCACGAGCTCGGACCACGGGCGGGGGCGGTCCGGCACCCGCTCCATCGCCCACTCGTCCAGCCGCCGGATCGCCCGGATCATTCCAGCCACTCCACCACCTCGGGGGCGAAGTACGTGAGGATCAGGTCGGCCCCGGCCCGCTTGATGCACACGAGCGACTCGAGGACGGCGGCCTCGTACTCCACGTACCCACGCTCGGCCGCGGCCTTGATCATCGCGTACTCGCCGCTGACCTGGTAGGCGGCGATCGGCAGGTCGAACCGCCGGCGCGCCTCCCGGACCACGTCCAGGTACGGCATCGCGGGCTTGACCATCAGGATGTCCGCCCCCTCCCTCGCGTCCAGCTCCAGCTCCCGGAGCGCCTGCCGCAGGCACCGCGGATCCATCTGGTACGTGCTCCGATCGCCGAACCGAGGCGCCGACTCGGCCGCGTCCCGGAACGGGCCGTAGAACGCGCTATGGTACTTCGCCGAGTACGCCATGATCAGCACGTCCTCGAACCCCTCGCTCTCCAGCGCCTCCCGGATCGCCTTCACGCGCCCGTCCATCATGTCCGACGGGGCGACCACGTCCGCCCCCGCCTCCGCGTGCGACAGGGCCACCTCCACCAGCCGCTCCACGGTCGGATCGTTCAGGACCCGGCCCGTCTCCTCGTCCACCACCCCGCAGTGACCGTGCGTCGTGTACTGGCACAGGCACACGTCCGTGATCACCACGATCTCGTCCCCGTACTCCTCCTTCAGCGCCCGCACCGTCCGCTGCACGACCCCCTCCTGATCCGCCGCGACCCGGCCCTCCGGGTCCTTCTCCCGCGGGATCCCGAAGAGGATGAACGCCCGGAGCCCCCTGTCCAGCAGCTCGCCCACCAGCTCGACCGCGGACTCCACGGACTGGTACCGCTGGCCCGGCATCGACGGGATCTCACCCGTCTTCCCGTCCTCCCGGACGAAGATCGGGTAGATCAGGTCGTCCGGGCTCAGCCGCACCTCCGCGACCAGGTCCCGAACGGCCTCGGACTTCCGGTACCGCCGCATCCGCACCAGCGGGTACTCCATCCGGGCTACCCCCTCGACACCCTCCTCAGGGATCGGGAGAGCTCCTCACAAATCCTGTCCCGGTCCCCGCCCGGAAGCCGATGGAGCGTGGAGGAGAGCGCGCCGATCAGCCGCTTCGTGTACGCCTCCGCGAAGTCCCTCAACACCCGCTCCGGGTCCGACCCCTCCAGCCTCCGCAGCGCCCGCTCCAGCTCCCGCTCCTTCAGCTCGTTCAGCGACCGGGCGACCCGGGCCACCGACCGGCGCCTCTCCAGCCGCTCCAGCTCCCGCTCCAGCGACCTCAGCTCCTCCCGGATGATCTCCTCCACCTTCGGGATCTCGGAGCGTCGCCGCTCCAGGTTCTCCCGGGCGATCTCCCGAAGGTCGTCGATCGTCCGGACCTCCACCCCCTCCAGCCGCTCCACGCCGCGCTCCACGTCCCTCGGGTTCGCGATGTCGATGATCAGCAGCGGCCGATCCCCGCGCCCCCGCAGCGCGCGCCGCACGTGCTCCACCGTGATCACGGGGTGCGGGGCGGCCGTGGCCGAGACGACCACGTCCGCCGCGGCGAGGTGCTCCTCCAACCGGTCGAACCTCACGGCCCGACCGCCCAGCTTCTCGGCCAGCCGCACGGCCCGCTCGTACGTCCGGTTGGCCACCAGCACGGCCCTGACGCCGCGGTCCACCAGCGCCCGGGCCACGGTCTTCCCCATCTCCCCGGCGCCCACGACCAGAACGGTGCGGTCGCTCAGGTCCCCCAGCTCCCGCTCCGCGAGCTCCACCGCGGCGGAGCCGATGGACACCGCCCCCTCGCTGATCGCGGTCTCCCTCCGGGCCCGCTTCCCCACCGAGATCGCCTTCCGGAACACGAGCTTCAACCGATCGTCCAGCGTGCCCAGCCGGGCCGCCCGCTCGTACGCCTCCTTCACCTGCCGCAGGATCTCCTGCTCCCCCACCATCATCGACTCCAGGCCGCAGGCCACCCGGAACAGGTGCTCCACCGCGTCCCGACCCCTCTTCACCCAGGCCTCCTCGTCCACCAGCTCCCGCAGCCGGTCAACGTGACCCTCCCGCACCCCGGACGCGTACAGCTCCACCCGGTTGCACGTCTGCAGGAGCGCGCACCCGGAGAGGTCGAAGGTCTCCTTGATCTCGGGTAGGGCCTCCTCGTCCTCGAACCGGGCCCGCTCGAGCCGCTCCACCTCCGCCTCCTTGTGCGTGAGACCGATGCAAACAAAATCATCCATGGGAAGGCCCCCACCGCCACACGCTCACGGGGGAGACCGGGTTGTCGAAGTCCGAGGCCCTGGCCCACCTGACCGTCATGGAACGGACGTACAACATCAAGATTAAAAACAAGGAAGAGGTGGCCGAGGCGATCGCGGAGAAGGCGCTCGAGACGGGCGTGGAGCCCATCCACATCTGCACGGCGATCAACACCTGGCTCGCGCAGCGGATCTCCCAGGGCGAGGTGGAGGAGAACGAGGAGATCGAGATCCCCCGGGAGATGATCGAGAACATCCGGGTCAAGGAGTGATCAGCCCAGCACCCCGGCCGCCAGCTCGAACGCCGTCACGATCCTCGCCGCCACCGTCCACGCGTCCAGCGGCTCGTCGTAGAGCCGCACGACGTCGTCCGCCCTCTCGTAGAACTCCTCCGAGAAGTCCCCCTTCGGGAACCCCCCGACGATCACGCCCACGCGGTCCACGCCCGCGTCCAGGATCCCCGCCAGGTAACCCACCGGCTCGATCCGGTCCCCCCTCTCCGAGAGCAGCACGTTCACCTCGTTGGCGTCCAGGATCTTCCACACGTCCACGTCCAGCACCTCGATCAACGGGTCGTCAGCGTCCGGCGGCGCCTGACCCTCCTTCAGCACCTGCTCCATGAGGCCGAAGAACCGGTACTGATCCCGCGGCAGCCGCACGTCGTTCCGGAACCAGATCACCTGATCGTGCCGCGTGTGCACGTACACGTCGATCAGGTTCTCCCGTGCGGCCGGCGAGTCGAGCACGTGAAGCAGCGTCACGTGCACGATGTCCGGCCGACCCCGACGGTCCCGCTCCGGCAGCCGCTTGTCCCGCATCGCCACGTGGTGCTTGCTGGCGATCAGCAGGCACTCCCCGGGCTTCCGACCGCGCCGCTTCGCCCACCGGGTCACGTGCGGGTGACTCCGGAGCTTCGGCGGGATCAGCTCCAGCTCCGACTCCGCCAGCACGAAGCACAGCCTCGGCAACGGGGGCGACCCCTTGGTCTCGTTGGTGATCACGGACCTGGACGGGACGATCACGGGGAGGGACCGCGCCGTCCACCTAAAATCCGTCAGGTACCTCCGCGCCCTCCAACGGCGCGGAATCCCCGTCGGCATCGCGACCGGGAACACCCTGTACTACACCAGGTCGGCCGCCACCCTGCTGGGCCTCGAGGGCCCCCTCATCGCGGAGAACGGGGGCGTCGTCGAGGCGAACGGCCGGCGGGAGGTGCTCGCGGACGAGGACCGGATCGACCTCGTCCGCCGGGCCTACCGCATCCTCCGAGAGGAGCTGAACGTGCGCCGGACCGAGCCGCCCGGGCTTCGACGCACCGAGGTGGCCATTCACCGGGACGTCCCGGTGGAACGCGTGCGCGAGGTCCTGCGCGAGCACGGGCTGGAGGAGGTGGAGGTCGTGGACACGGGCTTCGCGTACCACCTGAAGCTTCGGGACGTGGACAAGGGTCGGGGCCTGCGCCGCGCGTGCGAGCTGATGGGAGTGGATCCGGAGGACGTGGTGGCGCTGGGTGACGGGGACAACGACGCCCCGATGCTCCGCGCGGCCGGGCTCGGGGTCGCGCCCGCGAACGCCAGCCGGAGGGCCCGGGAGGCGGCCGACGTGGTGCTGGACGCGGAGGATGGGGAGGGCGTCGCCGAGTTCCTGCGGAGCCTGCTCCGGGAGGTGTAGGCTTGCTGCACGCGCTGGTGAGGAAGGCGGCGCGGATGCTCGACGCGGCGGAGAGCGTGGGGGTCGTGGCCGACATCGACGCGGACGGGGTCTCCGGGGCGGCGACGCTCTGCGAGGCCTTCCGCCTTGAGTCCGGGGACGTCCGGTTCCCGCCCGGCGGGTACTACGGCGTCCCGGAGGACCTCCTGCGGGAGATGCTGGAGGGGTACGACGTGATCGTGACCGTGGACGTGACCCCGCCCCCGATGGACGGGGCGGAGCGCCGGGTCATCGTCATCGATCACCACCCGGGCCCGAGGCGCTACCCGCTGACGATCAACCCGCACCACGTTCCGGCCCTACCCCGGGATACCTCCGCGTCCGCGCTGGCCGGAATGCTCGCGCACCGGACCGGCCGACTCCGCCGCCCGTGGATCCCCCTCGTCGGGGCGGCCGGCGACGGGCTCGATCGGGGCCCGGTGTACGAGACCCTGGCCCGCCTCGTGGACCGGTCCCTGCTCGTCCCTCCCCCGGGGCGCCGGTTGAACCCCATTCAGGACGCGGCGGCCACCGTGAACGCGGCCCGCCGGGTGAGGTACCACGAGGGGGCCGAGCGGGCCCTGGAGGTCCTCCTGATGGCCGACTCCCCGCACGAGGTGGTGGAGTCGAGCCTTTCCCGGTACCGGGGGAGGGTGCGGGCGGAGCGGGGAACGTGGTCCGACCGGGCCGCCCGGGCCGCGCACGTCGTGCTCGGGGTGGGGTACGCCGAGGTGCACTCCGAGGTGGACATCGAGGGACTGGTGGCCCACGACCTGCTGCGTCGTCGGGGGCTTCGCTGCGCGGTCGTGTACAACTCCGAGCGGAAGCCGTGCGGGCTGCTGAAGGCGAGCGGCCGGGCCCGCGGGTTCCCCGTGAACGAGCTGCTGGCCGAGATGGCCCGGTGGTTGGAGGGGGCCCGGGCGGGGGGTCACCCGAACGCTGCCGCGCTGCACTTCCGGTCCGGGGACCCACGGGAGGCCTTTCACCGCGCCGCCGACGAGCTGCTGAGCCGGGAACCTACCGCTCCCTCGCGGCGTTAACCAGGCCCAGGAACGGCGGGGAGGGCTGCCCGGGTCGGGACTTGAACTCCGGGTGATACTGCGTGCCCACGAAGTACGGGTGGTCCGGGAGCTCGAGCACCTCCATCCGGCCGTCCGGGGAGCGGCCCGTGAACCGGAGCCCGTGCTCCTCCAACCGGTGGATGTACTCGGGGTTGACCTCGTACCGGTGCCGGTGACGCTCCAGCACGACCTCCTTCCCGTACAGCTCCCGGATCAGGGACCCCTCCTCCAGCACCACGGGCTCCGCGCCCAGCCGCATCGTCCCACCCTTCTCCTCCACGCCTCGCTGCTCCGGTAACAGGTCGATCACGGGGTGGGGCGTGTCCGGGTTAAACTCCGTGCTGTGCGCCCCCTCCATCCCCGCCTCGCTCCGCGCGTACTCCACGACGGCCAGCTGGAACCCCAGGCAGATGCCCAGGAACGGGACCTCCTCCTCCCGCGCGTAACGGATCGCCTCGATCTTGCCCTCCACGCCCCGCTTCCCGAACCCGCCGGGCACCAGCACCCCGTCCGCCTCCTGCAGCCGCTCCCACGCCTCCGAACAGCCCGCCTCCAGCTCCTCCGCGTCCACCCAGTCGATCTCCACGCGCACGCCCGCCTCCGCGCCCGCGTGAACCAGCGCCTCCCGGATGCTGATGTACGCGTCCGGCAGGTCCACGTACTTGCCCACCACGGCGATCCTCACCTCCTCCTCCGCGCTCTCGATGCGCTCGATGAACTCCTCCCAGTCCGAGTGGTCCGGCTCCCCGCCGTCCAGCCCCAACCGCTCGCAGATGTACTCCCCGAACCCCTGCTCCTCGAACATGAGCGGGACCTTGTAGACCAGGTCCGTGTCGTGCGCGTCGATCACCGCCCGCTTCGGCACGTTCGTGTGCAGCGCGATCTTCCGCCTCACCGACTCGCTCAGCGGATACTCGCACCGGCAGACGATCGCGTCCGGCTGGATCCCCAGGCTGCGCAGCTCCTTCACGCTGTGCTGCGTGGGCTTCGTCTTCAGCTCCTCCGTGTGCTTGAGGTACGGGACGTACGTCAGGTGCACGAACATCACGTTCTCGCGGCCCTCCTCCAGCTGCAGCTGCCGAACCGCCTCGTAGAACGGCATCCCCTCGATGTCACCGACCGTCCCGCCGATCTCCACCAGGACCACCTCGGCGCCGCTCGCCCGGCCCACGTTCCGGATCCAGGACTTGATCTCGTCCGTCACGTGCGGGATCACCTGCACCGTCTCGCCCAGGTACTCGCCGCGCCGCTCCTTCCTGATCACCCGCTGGTAGATCTTCCCCGTGGTGATGTTGTGGGAACCGGAGAGGGTGACCCCCATGAACCGCTCGTAATGCCCCAGGTCCAGGTCCGTCTCGACCCCGTCCTCCGTCACGAACACCTCGCCGTGCTGGAACGGGTTCATCGTCCCGGCGTCCACGTTGATGTACGGGTCGATCTTGATCGCGGTCACCTCGATGTCCCGCGCGCTCAACAGCCGGCCGATCGAGGCCGTGGTGATCCCCTTCCCGATCCCGGAGACCACGCCGCCCGTCACCACGATGAACTTCAACGTGCGCCCCCGTCGACCCCGATAGCGGGGAAAAATAAGGTTGCGTGCGGGACGACCCACCCGCCGGGTGGTCATCGAGGAGACCGACGTGACCATCTCGGCGGACTCGAGGCGGGACCTCGACCGCGCGGCCCGAGCCGTCCGCCACCACCGGCGCCGGCTCGACGCCTACGTGCACCGGCACCCCGAGTTCCTCACCGCCAAGGTCCCGATCCGCGTGCCCGAACGGGCCCCGAGGATCGTCCGGACCATGGCGCGGGCCGCGAGGCTCACCGGGGTCGGACCGATGGCCGCCGTGGCCGGCTCGATCGCCGAGCTGGCCGCCCGATCCGCCAACCCTACCGTCGTCGTGGACAACGGCGGCGACGTGCAGGTGAGGTCCCGACGCCCGGTTATCGTCGGCCTGTACGTGTCCGAGGACCACCCGCTCACCGGCCGGCTCGGGTTCGAGGTGCGCGGCACGGTCGGCGTCTGCACGAGCTCCGGCCGATACGGGCACTCCTTCAGCCTGGGGGAGGCGGACGCGGTCACGGTGTTCGCCGAGCGGGCCTCCGTGGCGGACGCAGCGGCCACCGCCGTGTGCAACCTGACCCGGGGTGACGACCCGGAGGGGGCCGTGCAGCGGGCCCTCGAGCTCGCGGACGACCTCACGGGGGACGTCGTGGACGCCGTGCTGATCGTGCACGGGGACCTGGTCGGGTACTCGGGCCGGCTGCCCCGGATGGTTCGGATCGAAGGAGGAGAGGTCAGGCCGGCCCGCCTCGAGCCGACGATCTAGCGGGTGCGGAAGAACCGGGCGAACTCCGGGTGCCCGGCCTTCCTTACCCTCTCCTGCAGGGCCTCCAGGAACTCCACGAGCCCCTCGCCCGTCTTGGCCGAGACGGGGAAGACCGTGTCCAGCCACTGACGCCACGGGGGGAACAGGCCGAGCGCCTCCACGACCCGATCCATGTGCTCCTCGAACCGGACCGGCTTGATCTTGTCGATCTTGTTGGCCGCCACGATCGGGTCCAGGCCCCGCTCGTTGAGGAACTGAAACATCTCCCGATCGATCGGAATCTCGCCCCGCCGCTCCCACCGCTCGGCGATCTCCGGCAGGGCCTTGGCGTCCACCACGTGCACGGCGAAGAGGATGTTGTCCTTGGTCTCCAGGTACTCCACGATCAGGTCCTTCACGCGCTCCTGATGCCTTCGGGGGACGCCTTTCATGAACCCGAACCCGGGCAGGTCGACGAGCACGAGCTCCCCGTCCAGCTCGTGGAACACCGGCCACCGGGTCACGCCCGGGCGCTTGCCTACTCGGACGTCGGCGCCTCCCCGGGTGATGGCCCGAATCAGGCTGGACTTGCCAACGTTCGAGCGTCCCACGAAGACGATCTCCGGCAGCTCCGTCTCCTCCAGCGGGTCCTCGGGCACGTAGCTGTGGATCGCCAACGGCCGACGCACCGCCGCTACGCGTAGGCCATCACGTGCAGGATGGCCAGGACCGCGGCGATGAGGAAGCACGCGTAGATCACGTGGTCCGGGTCGACCCGGTACCCCGGGGCCTCCTCATCCCAGAAGCTCAGGATGCCCGCCCGGGCCGGGGGCAGCTCGGCGCGCTCCTCCCGGGTCTTCTTACCCAAGTTCCCACCCCCCCTCACACGGTCGGATCGTCCCACTCCGACATACGTTCAACGGTCCGCTCCGCCTCGGAGACGATGCGCGCGGCCCGCTTCAGGTTGCCCTCGGAGAGCGCGCGCAGCGCCCGGTACAGGTAGGCCGTCTCGATCGCCGCCAGGGCGCGCCTCGTCTCGTTCCTCGCGGCCCGCTCGGCCGCCCCCGTGAACCCCTCCAGGTTCAGCCGGGAGGTGAGCTTCATCCCCTTCAGGTACCACCGAGCCCTCACCTTCCTCGCGTGCGGGGCGCCCGGCACCTCCCGCTCCGGCTTGATCACGAGCCCCTCCAGCCGGTTCTCCTCCACCCGCTCCATCAGCTCCCGGGCCACGGACTCCGCCTCACCCAGGTCGCACAGCGTGGTCGGGACCGGCTTGATGCTCTCCCCGTCCACGAGGTCCGAGAGGAGCTCGTACTGGCGCGTCTTCGGCTCCCGGATCGTCACCTCACCGTCGAACAGGTCGACCGCGAAGACGTAGTACACGGGCTCCGAGTCCTCCGGCTCGTACGCGTCCAGCTCGTCCATCCTCCGCAGGACCTCCCGCAGCATCTCCACCGCGTCCTCCGGCACGTAGTCCTTCTCGACGGCGATCGACGTCAGCCGCTCGATCTCGTCCCTCAGCCGCTGGAACCGCTCGTCCTCGGCCAGCCGCACGTCCGGAAGCCGCCGCTGCACGGTCTCCAGGGTCCGCACGTGCCTCCTCAGCTTGGAGAGCCGGTCGAAGAGCTTCCCGATCCACGAGCGCGGCACGCGCTTCCTCCGCGGGTTCAGGGTGTACTTGGACATGAGCCGCACGTGGTAATCCATGTAATCCAGGGTCTCCTCCCACATCCGAAAGACCGACGTCCCGAAGGCCGAGAGGGGCAGGAACTCCCCCTCCACCACGGTGAGAAAGTGCTCCGAGGGGTCGATCACCGACTCCACGAACTCCTCCACCTCCTCCACCCGCACCCAGCTCCTGGTGTGGGCGATCACCGGCTCCCCGACCGCGTCCTCCAGCGCCCTCCCCAGAACCACCCGCACGTTCGTCCCGTCCTTCTTCTCCTCGATCCTCAGCCCCACCTCCTCACCGTCGTTGACCACGTGCTCCAGCTCGACCCGGTACGCGCGCACCGTGTACTCCACGGTCTCGGGCAGGACGGCCGGCATCGTCCGGGAGAACGTGACCCGGGCCTCCTTCGGGATCCGCGGGCGCTCGCCCGACGGCGTCTCCACGACCTCCGTCAACCGCCCGACCCCTTCAGCAGGTCCGACGGGCTCAACTCCGAGAAGTCATCCACCTCGATCACCTCGAAGTCCACGCCCAGCTCCTCCGCGATCTCCGGCAGCTCCCGCTCCAGCACCTCACCGACCTTGTCCCCCCGCTCCCGCACCAGCACCAGCCGCCGCGCCCCCGACCGCCTCACGCTCTCCTCCACCTCGCGACGGGCCCGTTCCGCCGCCTTCACGATCCCCTCCGGCAGCTCCTCCGGCAGGTTCGGGTTCACCTCCCGGTAATCCTCCGGGATCAGCGGCCCGCCCGCCTGCACGACCGGCCGCTCCACCAGCTCCCGCAGCGCCTTGCGCTCCCTCCCCCGCACGACGACGAACACCGCGTCCCGGAACTCCTCCCGCACCCGCTCCTCGCTCGCTTCCACCTCCTCCTCCAGCCCGGAGAGACGCTCCACGCTCGAGATGATGTCGTTCAGCAGCCGGGCCACCTCCCGCGCCTCCCGGCCCGTCACCACGTGATCCGGGGCGGTGCGCGTGAGGTAGTGGTCCAGCTCCAGCGCGGCGTGCACGAGCTCCCGAACGGCGTCCACGTCCAGTCGAATCTCCCCGGGATCCCGCGGGACCCGCAGCCGACCCCGGCCCGAGGCGACGGCCCGTCGGAAAAGTTCTTCCAAGCGCTCCCTTCCCGTCACCCTCGAGGCCCCCGATGACGACTGAGCTGTTAGCCGAGCGCGGTCCGTGAGGAGAGGATGGCTGGCCGAGGGGTCACCCCCACTCCCCAGCGATCTTGTACGGCTCCGACCCCGCCACCGAGAACGGCCGCTTCCTCACCTTCACGACCACCAGGGTTCCCGGCTCGGCGTCCCCCTCGACCTCGTACTCGCCCGGCAGCGTGTTCGCGGCCAGGTCGCTGCCCACGACCACCACGACCCGGTTCTCGCCCGCCCGCTCGAGCACCACGCCCAGGGTCCAGTCGCGATCGAACCGGCGCCGAACCTCCACCAGCGCCAGCACGACGCCCAGAAGGGGGATGCCGAAGGATCCGAGCCCCGGCAGGGTCATCTCGATCGGCAGCATCAGGGCCACGAGTGGGGGCACGTTGGTGAGCAGGACCGAGAGGAACACCGCCCCCAGGATGATCGTCGTGGCGTGCCGGTAAGGCCGCCAGTGGTCCTCGAACGGGGAGACGCGACGCAACCAGCCCAGGCTGAAGGCCGCGACGAACACGGAGAGCACGGACAGGATCTCCCAGAGGAAGACCGGGGGCACGATCACCTCCTCCAAGACCGTGAAGATCACGGTGGCGATCAGCGACAACTGCAGGATCAGCGCCGGAATGTCCCACGGCATCCGGGGCGCGGCCGCGATCCGCACGCCCCGGATCTCAAGGTCGCGAAACGGCACCTCCTCCAGCTCCGGAAGGAAGACCCGGCCCTCCCGAACCGCCTCCACCGTCTCCCGCGCGGTTTCCATCATCCGCTGAAAGACCTCCACGGAGCGCTCGGCCGAGTCGGCCAGCTGCGAGGCCATCCGGACCGACTTCCGGGGCCCCTCGCGCACCGCCTTCACCAGCAGCCACGGGAGGTTGACCACGAGGTACCCCGTCACCGCGGTGAGCTTCCAGACCGCGCGCCCCACCCTCTCCAGCACCTCACTTCTCCCCGCTCAGCTCGTCCCGGTACGCCTCCAACAGCCGCTCCTCCTCCCCCACCGCCTCGGCGGCCGTGACCACGTTCTCCTCGCTGTACACCTCCGACAACCGGTCCCGGTACCGCTTGTCCCGAAGCAGGTGATGGTCCAGGATCACCCGGCCCACCCGGTCCGACATCTCCAGCAGGTGGTCGGTGGCCTTTTTCAGGTTCTCCTTCGAGAACCGGAAGCCGAGGAGGTAGGTGGGAGGACCGCTGATCAGCACGAGGTCGGGCCGATCCTCCACGATCCACTCCAGGGCCGGCCGGTACACGGGCCCCTGCACGTCCGACGCGTGCAGGACCGTGGCGTCGTCCGTCCGAACCCGCAGGCACAGCACGTAGCCCAACCGGGTCCCCTCGGGCCCGTGCGGGAACGGGGGAGAGAACTCGAGCCGGGTGCCCCCGAACTCGAACGAGCGCCCGTCCGCCACCTCGTACTCGACGCCCTCCTCCTCCAGCCGGCTCGTGAGCGCCCTCGCCCGCTGCCGCTGGCTCTGGTTGATCTTCTCCTCCGGGTCTTTAAGGAGCACCAGCCGGTCCGCGTAGAGCTCCCTCGCCGTCTCCTCGTCGCACGCCTCGTACTCGCGCTTCAGGAACGGCGTGTGGTGATCGTAGTGGTAGTGCGAGATCGTGATCACGTCCGCCCGGTCCGCCGCCCGCTGAATCTCCTCCCGCGCCCGCTCCAGCGCCTCCCACTCCTCGTCGGACGGGGGGAGCCCGTACCGCTTCGGCGGGATGGACACGCCCGGATCCACGAGCACGGTCACGTCCGGGGTCTCGATCAGCGTGGCCATGGACCGGACGCCGAGGCTCTCGAACCCCAGCGGGCGGACCTTGACGTCGCCCACCCGGAGCGAGCGCGCCACGGTCAAGTACCCCAGGGCTCGTCATTCGCGGGGTCGGCCTACCTCGATCTCTTCATCCCGCCTCGGCGTGGTCGCAGGATCTTCACGAGAACGCGAATCCGCGGTTGTTCGCCTCGTCATCGGTCGTCCGCGAGCGCGACCAGCCCGGTTATATTTCTGCCGGATTTGTCGTAGAAGCGCACGCTCCGCCGATCGTACGGGTAGGCCGCGATCGCGTGCACGGCCCCCAACCGCCGGAACAGGAGCAGGTCGTCCTCGGAGGGCACGGGCTCCCCGTACGGGTGCGAGTGAAACGTGCCCACCGCCCCCCGCAGGTGAACGGACATCAGATCGAACACGGCCCCCGTGTCCGACGCCTCGAACGGGACGATCAGCAGGGAGTCCACGATCACCTCCTCCCCGCGCACCTCGCCCCCCAGCACCGCGAAGAACTCGTCGGGGTGGTTCCTCCGACTGGCCTCCAGCAGCGAGTCGAGCAGGCTAGCGTCGAACCTCACCAACCTTACCAAGCCGCACGACCCTCCCTTCCCGCCGTCCCACCCTGTCCTTGACCTTCCGGCACCACGACCGCACCGCGCTCGCCACCCGACCCGCCACCCCGTACCAGCCGGAGACGCCCAGCAGCGCGAACCCGCTCACCGTCATCGCCAGCGCCTCGAGCGGGGACGGGAGGGATCGGGCCACCCGCTCCCTCACGACTCTCGAAGGATCGTACAGCACCTTCACGTTGACCAGACCGCGGAACTCCTCCTGCACCCGGGCCAGCGCGCCCCGACCCGCCCGCACCTGCAGCACCGACGAGGCTCCGACCACCACGTACCCGCTCGTATAGGTGATCCACCAGGACACCCGGTCG
>Ga0256842_1001603_pt1 | contig 17820 bp, 18 predicted proteins | sample 4559240metaG_FD_185973 | JGI IMG/M metagenome (GOLD analysis project Ga0256842, IMG submission 185973) | Hydrothermal vent microbial communities from Guaymas Basin, Mexico - 4559-240 | ecosystem: Environmental > Aquatic > Marine > Hydrothermal vents | place: Mexico: Guaymas Basin | collected...
AGTACTTTTAAATCGTTTTTTTCACATATGTTTTTAATGATTTCTTTGTCTTTTTCGTTTTTGGAAAAAATCATACCGACTGCAAAAATATCCGGAAGTGAAAATCCGTTTTTTTCAGCTATTTTTCTCATAAATTTTTTAGGCATTGAAAACAGAAGCCCGCTTCCGTCACCCGATTTTCCGTCAGCTGCAATAGCACCTCTGTGCATCATTCTCTCAAGAGCCTTTATGGCGTCTTGTACATTCTGATGAGTCGGCTTGCCGTCGATACTGGCTAAAAGACCGAACCCGCAGTTGTCTTTGAATTCTAATTTTGGCATATTTTTCCTTTAAGAGGTTATTTGTCTTTTTAAAATAATTTGCTAATTATACCATAAATGGGTGATTAGTGAAAAAAGGGATTAAGCTCGTAATGTTTATCGGAATTGGTATAATTATATTTATGAAAGGCTTTATATTAAATACCGCAAGGGTAAGGGACGAAGATCTGATTGTCAGGATTTTGACACGTAATGAGGTTATAAGTTTATACAGATTTTACGGAGCAAGGCACAGTTACATAAATATAGGGTATTTGATAGATTTTCATATTGAAGAATCCGTAAAAACAACAATTAAAAGATTGAGACATGTTACACAGGTTCCGTTTAAGTTTCTGTTTGATATGCAAAAAACGCTTTATTTTAAAGAATATATAAGGCTTCTTAACAAACATTTTATTGATGTAAGCAAAGTTGATGAGTTTTATTATAATTCATTAAAGCGGCTGTGTGAGATGTTGCACGAAAGGGATGTAAAAAGAGCGATTATAGAGCATTATGTATCGCTTTTGGAAAGAGAGGGAAGACTTCATAAGGATTTTATCTGTTTTTTGTGTGAGGGGAAAATTGAGGGTAATATCGCACTTGCCAGAAGTTTTCTACCGGCTCATGAGAAATGTATTATGAGTGGCGGCTTTGATAAAGAAAAGGTTGAAGTTTTGTTTAATGAAAAAAAAACGCTGCTTTTCAGTGATGAGGAGATTGAAAGGCTCTGGAGGATTTTGGAGCTTGGAATATAAAAATGGTGAAAGAGGGTGAAAGAGGGTGAAAAAAGTGAAAATGAGCGTAGCGAACCCGGCCACTTGAAAAGTGGCGGGGGAGGGTGAAAAACGGAAAATTGAAAAACCTTAACAACCTTAAAAACCTTAATAACTTTAACAATAATATTACAAAGGAATATAATGAAAGTTTTAATAGTCGGTGCCGGAATTATAGGAATGACATTGGCGTATGAATGGATAAACAAAAACCCAAATGATGAAGTGGTAATAATTGACAAAGAAGTGCACGAGGCGTTTCATGCAAGCGGAAAAAACAGCGGGATATTGCATGCGGGATTTTATTATTCCAGTGATTCTCTTAAGGCAAAACTGACTGCCGAAGGCAACAGGCTTTTAAAAAACTTTTGTTATGAAAACGGTATAAAAGTAAATGAAACGGGTAAGCTTGTAGTGGCTAAAAACGAAGATGAGGTTCAAACCTTAAACGAACTTGCAAAAAGAAGCATTCAAAACAATGCGGGTGCTTATCTGGTATCCGAAAAAGAAGCCGGAAAAATAGATCCGAATGCCAAAACATATAAATTCGCCCTTTATTCCCCGAACACCGCAAGCGTAAATCCGAGGGAGGTATGCGCCGTTTTAAGAAAAAAACTTGAAAAAATAGGCGTAAAATTTATATTTAACATGCCTTATGAAAAATATGACAAAAGTTATGATTTTTTAATTAATGCCGCCGGACTGTATGCCGATAAAATCGCTCATCAAAACAGAGTGGGGCTTGAATATACAATGCTGCCTTTTAAAGGGCTTTACAGAAAATATTTGGGTGGTGATAAAATTAAAACCCAGATTTATCCGGTGCCTAATATCAAAAATCCGTTTTTAGGAGTGCATTTTACGATAATGGCGGACGGAACGATTAAAATAGGTCCTACTGCAATTCCCGCTTTTTGGAGGGAAAACTATACAATGACCAGCAGGTTTGATTTTGGGGAAATGATTGAAATTTTATCTCTTGAAGCCAAACTTTTTATTAAAAATTCATTTGGATTCAGGGATTTGGCACTGTATGAAATGAAATATTACATTCCAGGTAATCTTATAAACGAAGCTAAAAAACTTGTTAAGAGATTAAGAGGCGGGTTTAAGCCTGTGACACCGGGAATCAGGGCACAGCTTCTTAACAAAAATACAAACGAACTTGTTATGGATTTTCTGGTTGAAAGAAAAGATAATCAAATACATATTTTAAATGCGGTAAGCCCGGCATTTACTGCAAGTTTTGCGTTTGCTAGATATGTGATAGGAAGTGTTAATAGTGAATAGTTGATGGCGGATGGTATGTTTAATGCATGAAAAATTTAATAACTATAACAACCTCAATAGCCCTGTTAAATTAGTGAAAGGAAAAAAATGAAAACGATACTGGTAGTAAAGGACAATGAGCTTGCCGATTATCCTTCCGATATTATAATAGATGGGAGGCTTAGAAAAAGTTACAATCTTGAATTTGAATGTGAAATGAGCGGGGCAAAAATGGTTATTGCAAAATCATTACCCTCTGGATTAATTAAAAATCTCAGGGATAAAGATGTGATTTTTTTAAAATTAAATTCCATTGAGGAAAATGAGGAACTGGACTTAAATATAAACTTTCCTGAAGAATTTAAAAATAAAAGGGGATGGAAGTGCGGAAAAAAAGAATTTTAAATATATTTAGCGTATAATTACCGCTTTTATTTCGGTCATATCCTCAATTGCAAATTTAGGGCCTTCCCTTCCTATACCCGAGAGCTTAACCCCGCCGTAAGGCTGGATATCAAATCTTAAAGTCGGAATGTCGTTTATAACAACCCCTCCCGCTTCAAAATCCTCAATTGCCCTGTGCATCAGATCTATTCTGTTGCTGAACATTGAAAACTGAAGTCCGTAAGGCGAATCGTTCATTTTCCTAACGGCTTCTTCATATGAAGACACTTTGACTAAACTGACTATTGGTGCAAACACTTCTTCGCATACGACGTTCATATCATCCGTTACGTCCGCTAAAATCGTAGGCTTTAATATGTTGCCGTTTCTCTCGCCTCCGGCGATAATTCTCGCCCCTTCATCAACGGCGCTCTGAATCCACTTCTGGGCCCTTATAGCAGCTTCTTCGTTTATTAAAGGCCCCATAAACGTGTCTTCTTCAAACGGATTTCCAACTTTTAGTTTGGAAGATTCGTTTCCAAGTTTTTCGGCAAAATCCTCGTAAATTTTTTCATCCACATAAATTCTCTGAAGGGATATGCAAACCTGTCCGCTGTTGGCAAACGCTCCTATGGCACAGCGTTTGGCCGCCCAGTCAAGATCAGCCGTACTTTCCACAAACGTAGCGGCATTTCCGCCAAGCTCTAGCGTTACTTTTTTAATTCCGGCATTTTGAAGGATGATTTTTCCAACCGGCACGCTCCCCGTAAAAGATATTTTTCTCGGAATCGGGCTTGTAACAAGGGCGCTTCCAACTTCCGCATCGCCGTAAACGACACTTAAGGCGTCTTTAACCGCATATTCGCTTTGGATAAAAAGTTTTGCAAACGCATAAGCCGTATAAGGGGCTTCGGGTGTAGGTTTAAGCACTACGCTGTTTCCGGCTATAAGTGCGGGTGCGAGTTTATGCGCCACAAGGTTTAAGGGGAAATTAAAAGGAGTAATCGCAACAACTACACCAACCGGCACCCTTTTATAAAAAGACGTAGTTTTAAACCCGCTCTCAGTGGCATCCGTAGGTATTGTTTCCCCTACTATCCTGTATCCTTCCGCAGCACATATTTCAAGGTTTTCTATACATCGTTGAACTTCAACCCTTGCCTGTGAAATCGGTTTTGCCACTTCGAGGGTAATATACTCGGCAAACTCTTCTTTTTTTTCTTTCAGTTTATTTGCAACGTCTTTAATCCAGTTTATTCTTTGATGAAGCGGCGAGGTTTTTGTGTTTTTAAATGCTTCTTTTGCCTTTTCAAGCGCTTTTTTGGCATCTTCGGAGGAGCATTTAACATATTTTGTGATTACCTCTTTTGAATAGGGATTGATAATTTCTATAAGCTCTCCGTCATACTCTTTTGAACCTATAAGTTTTTTTGCAATCAGCTCCATTTTTGCTCCTTTATTAATTTCAAGATACAATTACCCACTACTTACTTATATAGTAATAATAACAAATTTTTGATAAAATTAGCCCAAAAAAGGATAATTAATAATGAACGAGGCAAAACTGATTTGGATGGACGGTGAATTTATTCCCTGGAATGAGGCTAAGGTTCACGTATTAACCCATACACTTCATTACGGAAACGGGGTATTTGAAGGAACAAGAGCTTATCAGACTGAAGAGGGGCTTGCAATTTTCAGACTACAGGATCATACGAAACGACTTTTAAATTCCGCTAAAATTGTAAAAATCGACGTTCCTTTCTCTCAGGAAGAACTTGAAGAAGCACAGCTTGAACTGTTAAGAAAAAACAGTTTTAAAGAAAATGTATATATCAGACCGCTTATATTTTTAGGTTACGGAAAAATGGGGCTTTATCATATAGGTGTACCTGTGCATGTGGCAATTGCCGCATGGGAATGGGGAGCTTATCTCGGAGAAGAAGGGCTTGAAAAAGGAATCAGGGTAAAAATTTCTTCAATTACAAGAAATCCGGTAAAATCGACTTTTGGTAAAGCAAAAGCCGTTGCGAATTATCTAAACTCCCAAATGGCAAAATATGAAGCAATTGAAGCGGGGTATGAAGAAGCGCTTATGCTTGATGACGAAGGATTTATAGCAGAAGGCAGCGGAGAGTGCTTTTTTATTGTAAGGGACGGGGTATTGATTACTCCGCCAAACGACAACTCGCTTGAGTCAATCACTCAGGCTACCATATTGGAATTGGCAAGAGAGAGGGATATTCCTGTTGAGAGAAGAAGAATTACAAGGGATGAAGTGTATATTGCCGATGAAGCTTTCTTTACCGGAACCGCAGCCGAGGTTACTCCCGTGAGGGAAGTTGACGGAAGGATAATCGGAAACGGGAAAAGAGGCGAAATTACAAAAGAACTTCAAGAAGCGTATTTTGACGTGGTCTACGGAAGAGATAAAAGTTATAAACATTATTTAACATACATATAATAAAAAAATTATAAAATCCAAACAAAGAGATTTTTTCTCTTAATTCAAAAAAAGGAAATATATGCCAGCAGACCTAAACGGATGGATGAACAATAAGAACAATAATGACAAGAATGATTTCGAACCGCCGAAATTTGAGCCTCCGAAATTTATTCAGGGAAACAGCGGAATCGGTGTAATAATTATTGCGGTTTTGATAATTTTCGGAATAATGTTTAAACCATGGGTGGTTGTAAATGAAGGTGAAGTGGGGATTTTGGCAACAACCGGTAAATTCAGTCCAAATCCCCTTAATCCCGGACTTCATTTTTATGTACCTATAATTCAAAAAGTGATTATAGTCGATACCAAAGTACATATGATAAGTTATAAAAGAAATCAGGAAATAGGAACGATGCCCGACAGATACGGAACGATTAAAGTATATCCGGCTATTAACGTGCTTGATGCAAGAGGGCTTCCTATTACGGTTGAGCTTTCTGTCAGTTACAGGTTAAATCCAAAAGAGGCGGCGTATGTTGTTAAAACATACGGGCTGAATTGGGAAGATAAAATTATAAATCCTATTGTAAGGGATGTGATAAGAAACGTGATTGGTAAATATCCTGCTGAAGAGATTCCGACTAAAAGAAACGAAATAGCGGCAAAAATTGAAAATCAAATAAGAGATCAATTGCTAAAAATAGAACACAGGCCTGTGATTTTTGAAAGTTTTCAGTTAAGGGATATAATCTTACCTGAAAATATAAAAAGACAGATCGAAAGAGTACAAATTGCAAAACAGGAATCAGAAAGAGCAAAATACGAAGTGTTAAGGGCAAAACAGGAAGCCGAGAAAAAAGCGGCCATCGCAAAAGGTATAGCGGATGCAAAAAAAATAGAAGCGCAGGGTAAGGCGGAAGCTATGCTGATTGAATCAAAAGCCCAGGCACAGGCGAATAAAATTATAAGCGAATCATTAACAACAAATTTATTAAAATTAAAAGCTTTAGAGATTCAAGGCCAGTTTAACGAAGCTCTTAAAGTCAATAAAGACGCTAAAATTTTCTTAACGCCAGGAGGGGCCGTGCCTAATATCTGGATGAATATTGACGATAATAAAAAAGTAATATCTCAAATAAAATAAGGAAAACAATGGTAGATTTTGAAAAGAACGGGGGTCTTGTCCCTGTTATAGTTCAGGATGCGGACACTAATGAAGTGTTAATGTTGGCTTACATGAATGAAGAAGCCTTGAAACTTACACGAGAAACAGGCTTTGCCCATTATTTTTCAAGAAGCAGAAACAAACTTTGGAAAAAGGGTGAAAGCAGCGGACATACCCAGGAAGTTAAAGATATATTAATTGATTGCGACAATGACACAATTTTATTAAAAGTTAAGCAAAACGGAGTCGCCTGTCATACGGGAAGAAAATCGTGTTTTTTTACAAAACTTGACACAAATGAGATAATATTGGACAAAGTAAAAGAAATAGAGTATAATTTCATTGACAAACTCTATCATACTTTACTTGATAGGAAAAATGCTAATCCTGAAACTTCATATGTTTCTTCATTATACCACAAAGGTGAGAATTCACTTCTTAAAAAAGTAGCGGAAGAAGCGGCGGAGTTTTGTTTTGCAGTTAAAGATGACGATAAAAAAGAAATTATCTATGAAGCGGCGGATCTCGCTTTTCATACTTTAATTGCATTGGCATTGAAAAACATACATCCGGAAGCCGTTTTGGAAGAACTTAAAAGAAGAGAAGGCGTTAGTGGAATAGAAGAAAAAAGGAACAGAAAAAAATGATTCCTTATTTCACCATCCTTCACTGGCTAGATATAGTATTCTTCTTGGTTTTATTTATATTTTTGACAATAATATCCATAAAAGCGGCAAGTAATAATACTAAACTGTTATTAAGTATGGTATTTGCTTCATTTTTGGTTACCGCGTTCGGAGCGGCACTGGGGCTTATAATTTTGGAAAAATATACCAAAAAAGCCAAGCTTTTAAATGTAAAGCAAAGAAGAGTTTTGATCAATGAAACATTGGTGTTAAAAGGTAGAGTCAAAAATATAGGTAAATTTAAAATCAATTACTGTAAATTGGAAATTAAACTTGTAAATAACGGTTGGGGCGGCAAGTTTACAAAAGGCAGCTTTTTTAAATCAGCCGGATTAAACATATTTGGAAGTAAAAATAAAAAACAGGAAAGACCAAATACCGTAAAAGCCACAAGGGTTATTATAAAAGACGGGCTAAAACCCGGAGAAATTAAAAACTTCTCCGCCGTTATTCCATATCCGCCGTATTTTAAAAACACCTACTTAAATTATAAGCTCTACTGCCATTAGAAAAGTGGTTAAGTAGTTAAGTTGTGATGCCCAAAAGCGGCTTTATATAAAAGAGTTTAGTTGCAAAATATATACAATACAAGGAAAAAAATGACATTTAAAGATTTTAATTTAAAAAAAGAATTACTACAGAGATTAGAAGAAATAGGATTTGAAAAACCATCTCCGATTCAGGAGAAGGCGATTCCGGCAGTGCTTGAAGGAAAAGATATAGTGGCACAGGCTCAGACAGGTACCGGTAAGACGGCAGCGTTCGGACTTCCTATTTTAAATATGCTAAAAAAAGGGCAAAAAGCGTTAATTGTTACGCCTACACGTGAATTAGCCATTCAGGTAAGCGAAGAGATTTTCAGATTTGGAAAATATCTTGGAATTCATACCGCTACGGTATATGGCGGGAGCAGTTATTCAAGACAGATTAACCATATTAAAAATTCGGAAGTTATCGTAGCAACCCCGGGAAGACTTATAGACCTTCTCAGCAGCGGTAAAATAGATATAGCGCCTGAGTATGTAGTGCTTGACGAAGCGGACGAAATGCTTGATATGGGATTTTTGGACGATATTAAAGAGATTTTCAAATACGTCCCAAGCAGCAGACAGACGCTGCTTTTCAGTGCGACAATGCCAAAACCGATTTTGAGCTTAGCCAAAACCATTCTTAAAGAGCCTGAATTCATTCAGATTACCAAAAAAGAAGTTACAAACGAAAACATTAAAGAGTATTTTTATGTAATAGATGAACATGAAAGAAACGATGCTTTAATAAGACTTATCGATTACAAACAGCCGAGTAAAGCCATTGTTTTTTGTAGAACAAAAAAAGACGTTGATACCGTGGCGGACTTTTTAAGCGGTGTAGGGTTTGATGCCAAAGGGCTTCACGGAGATATGGATCAAAGAAAAAGAGAAGAAGTTATAAGAGGTTTTAAAGGAAATAAAATAGAAATACTTGTGGCAACGGATGTAGCTGCAAGGGGACTTGACGTTAATGACGTTTCACATGTGTTCAATTATCATTTACCGCTTGATCCGGAAAGCTATGTTCACAGAATCGGAAGAACGGGAAGAGCAGGAAAAGAGGGAATGGCGATTTCACTTGTAACACCTCATGAATTCAGAGCCCTTAGCAAAATTCAGAAAATTTCTAAAATCGAGCTTAAGGAAATACCGACTTTAGAGGATGTTAAAAACACTGAGATTCAGAAGATAATGGATAAAATCAGTTTAATTGAACCGAATGACAAATCAATTGAAATTGTTGAAACCCTTCAAAACGATTTTGATTTATTCACCATTGCTACTAAATTTGCAAGTATGTTGTTTGAAAAAGAGGCAGACGGTAGGGATAGAATTGGAAAAAGTATAAAAGAGGCAAAAAGACTTATTGAAAGAAGCGCAAATTCAAAAAGCTCAAGCGACAGGGACAGAAGAAGAGGCAGAAGAGGAAATTTCAGAGGTTCAAGAAATTCCTCAAGGGGCAGAAGAAGATAAGTTCTTCTTGTGCATATTTTTGTTAATTGGTGTATTGGATATGGGGTTGTTAAGGTTAGTTGGCGTTTTTTAGGTTGTTGAAATTTTTAAACTCTTAAGTTAAAGATTAATAGAAGTGAGAAGCCGGTTATTATGATTTCCAAAATTGTTTTTGCAAACCGGTCTTATTTTCTTTTTAAAACGTGTTTATCCAATACTACGCAGCTAAAAATACCTTCAAATACTTTTATTTCGCTTAAATAACCCGTAACTTTAATTTCATGCTTTCTTTTTTCCTTAAGAAGAGTTTCACTTTCAAATTCTACAATGTCTCCGACTTTAACCGGTGCCATAAATTCGCACTGGCTTCTTACTAATACTACATAGGGATCATTTACCGTGGCCATCGCGCAAAAATCAGCCGCACCGAATGTAAAACCTCCATGAATCAGTCCTTCTTCATCCACAGCCATTTCTTCCGTGGCTTCAAGTTTGACTTTTGCCGTCCCTTCGCCTATTTCAATTAATTGTCCGAATTTTTTATTAAATTTAAGATGTGTTTTTAATTCCTGTTTTTCCATTTATTCTCCTTGTATTGTACGTTGAAAGATTTTACAGTGGTTGTTAAAGTTTTTAAGGTTTTTATGATGTTATTCAACTTAATTAACACAAATAACCATAACTAACTTTTTTAACCCCTACTCAAAAGTTTTTGTGTAATTTTATCCAAATCTTTTTGGATAAATAAAGGATTAAAGTTTTTCATAAAAGGATGGGAGACTTCAAAATAGTTTTTTTCATCAATCAGATTTACTGCCCAAGTGAAATTTATATGGTTTGATTCTAAATAGTATTTGTTTAATAAAAAATCATTAATCATTCCGAGTCTGCTGCCAAATACCATAAAAAGTTTTGCATTAAAAAAATTTAAAAAATCAATCATTTTGAAATTTTTGCTTACAGGCACTAAAATACCTCCGGCGCCTTCTATAAGAAGAATATCACAAAGCGGTTTTATTTTTTTATAAGCGTTTTTTATCTTTTCAAAATCAATTTTGCCCGATACATACGGGGAAGCCGGGAGTCTGTGCTGAATCGGCACTATGTCGTTTATACTTAAGGTTTTTAACGAAGGGTTTAACGTTTTTGCCTTTTCAAACAGTTTCATTCCGTCAACAGGAATATTATCCACACCGGTTTCAATAGGTTTCATAACGCCGATTTTATAGCCTTTTTTTGCAAATTCTTCCATTAAAAGCAGGGTTGAATATGTTTTACCCTGGTCTGTGTTGTTTGCGGATATAAATATATTCATAGGTTTCCTTTAAGAGTGTTTTAAAAATTTTGCATAGCTGTATGCCCCTATGCTTAAAATTATATAAATTATCAAAATAAAACTTAACTGTTCAATGTTTTTATGATATTCGTAATTTAAAATTAAAACGGACCCGCATGCCAATCCTATTATGGTGACAACCCCCATAAATGTTGATGAATTTGTGTATTTTCTGATTTTAAAATTAGCTACCGCCATAAGCAGTGATACAAGCAAAAAAGTTATGCTTCCAAATTCAAGTATAATCCTTAATCCTCCGCTTAAAACAAGTGCCGAAGCCGTCAGGGCCATTGTAATAATGGCGTTTGTGGGAATGGTGCCTTTTCTTTTTGTAAGGAATTTAGGCAGATATCCGTCATCCGCCACTCTTGCCATTTGCCTTGAAGATCCGTAAAGAGTACCGCTAATAGCCGAAGAGGTGGCTAAAACGGCACCGATAATAACAAGATCCTCTCCGAAATCTCCCATTATTACCTTGGCACCGGCGGCAAGTGCGTATTCTTTGTTTTTTATCAAATCATCTGCCGGTATGGAAAGGAGGGCGGCAAGCGCAATTATGAAATATAATGAAGAAACAATGACAATCGCACTGTAAATAGCCTTTGGAATATTGCGTTCAGGGTTGTCCATATCATTTACGGCATTAATAACCAGCTGAAAACCCTCATATGCGACAAAAGTTACGGAAGATACGGTTAATATCGAAAAAAGTGAGCTGTTTTTTAAATCTTCAGCCAGTGTTTGTAAAAAAATATTATAATCTGTGTCGGTATGATAAATCAGCATCATTGATATGATTAATAAAACAGTGATTTTTGCATAGACTATTACGTCTTCGATTCTTCCCATTCCTTTGACGCTCCATAAATTAATAAGTGCAAAAATAAAAATAATAAATATAGCCGTAAGTTTTCTTATTAATTCATTATGGGCAAAATCGCCGCCGCTTAAAATGTATGCCGAAAACGTGTATGCATAAAGTGCCAGGGTTGAAATGTATCCGAAAACGGTATACCACCCTATAAAAGAAGCCGCAAGGTGAGAATTTTTAAATGTTCTTTTAAAAAATGCATACGTTGCGCCTTCGTCTTTGTAATAAACCCCGAGTTTAACATATGCGTATGCCGCAAAAAAAGCCACAATTCCCCCGAGGGCAATGGCAAACGGCGCTAAAAATCCGACCATTGAAACGGATATTCCAAGAATTGTAAATATTCCGCCTCCCACCATACCGCCTATGGCTATGGCTATTAATTCTTTTAAACCGAGGCTTTTTTTCACGGTTTTTTTCCTTATTTTAGTGTATTAGTTGTTAAAGTTGTTAGGGTTGTTAAGGTTTTTAGAGGTTAGTTAAAGTTGTAAGGTTTAAAAAACTTAACAGTCAATACACCAATATGCTAATTAACCTCAACAACCTTAAAAACCTTAACTAACTTAAAAACTTTTATATATTTTTCATTTTTAATTGATATTATATCATTATAAAATAAAAGAGGATAAAAGGTATTTAATGGCTGACGATTTGGAAAAAACGGAAGAGCCCACCCCCAAGAAAATCGAAGACGCCCGTAAAGAGGGAAATGTTCCCAAATCCATGGAAACAAGCGGGTTTGTCGTTTTGTTTGTGGCTATAATAGTTATATTTTTTTATTTGAAATATATTACGTATTATCTTGAAAAATTTTATTTGTTTTACGTTTCTTTCATAGGTGTCGAGATAACTAAAAACGTGGTATTCGAGATAGTGATAAAAACGGCGCTTAATTTTTTTATACTTCTTGTACCTCTTTTTATTGCCGTAATGCTGGCTGGGATTATAGGAAATGTAATGCAGTTTGGATTTTTATTTACTTCTAAAGCGGTAATGCCCAAATTTGACAAAATAAATCCTATAAAAGGTTTAAAAAGGCTTTTTTCGGTTAAAACACTGGTTGAGGGTATAAAAATGACACTGAAAGTCGCCGGGGCTTTCGGTGTGGGGGCTTGGCTTTTTACGGGTTTTTTGGAAGAAATTCCCAAACTTGAACTTATGAGTTTTTTCGAGCAGCTAAAATGGTTTGAAGATAAGGTGGTTATACTGATTTTTGCAATGCTTGCGGTATTTTTGGTGTTTGCGGCAATTGATTTTATTTATCAGAGGTACACTTATAAAAAATCACTCAGAATGAGTAAGCAGGAAATTAAAGACGAATATAAACAAACCGAAGGTAACCCCGAGATTAAAGCCAAAATAAGACAGCTTCAGCGCGAAATGGCAAAAAAAAGAATGATGAGCGAAGTGCCAAAAGCAGACGTAGTAATTACTAATCCGACCCATTACGCCCTGGCGATAAGATATGACAAAACAAAAGACGAAGCACCTAGGGTTATTGCAAAAGGTGTGGATAATCTGGCGATAAAAATAAAAGAAATAGCAAGGGAGCATGATATTATGATTGTGGAAAATCCCCCTTTGGCAAGGGAACTTTATAAGCTGGTGGATATTGACGAACTGATCCCCAAAAAGCTTTATAAAGCGGTTGCGGAAGTGCTTGCGTTTGTTTATAAGGCTAAAGGGAAAGTGTAAATGGTGGATGGAGGATGGTAAATAGTTGATGGTTGATAATAAAATTTAGATTTATGAAAAATTCTATTAACTATCAACTATAGACCATCAACTAATATTCATAAATGCTATAATTACAATAAAAAGGCCTGTTATGGAAATACATAAACAGATATGGGATAAAATACAAAAAGCCGACAATATTTTATTAGTAGCGCATGTAAATCCAGACGGTGACGCTTTGGGAAGCGAGCTCTCACTCTATCCGATACTTAAAAAATTGGGTAAAAAGGTTACTGTTTTTAATGCCACAAAACCGCTTCCGGATTATCTTGATTTTCTTCCGAATTTTAATAAAGTAACCGATAAACTCCCTAAAAAAATAGATTTAACCGTATCTTTTGACTGCGGCAGTTTTGACAGACTGGGACTGGATGAAAAACCTTCTTTTTTAATAAATATAGACCATCATGTGTCAAATACAAATTACGGGGATATAAATCTTATCGAACCGGACCATGCATCCACTTCACAGGTGATTTATGATATTTTAAAAGCGAATAATATAGAAATCCCAACCGATACCGCCGTTTGTATTTATACCGCTCTTGTAACCGATACGGGAAGCTTTCAGTATGAAAGTGTAAATGACAAAGTGTTTGAATGTGCGGCTGAAATGGTAAGGTGCGGTGTTAAGCCCGATTATGTGGCAAAAATGCTTTTTCAAAGAGACAGACTTTCACGCCTCAGACTTCTTGCAAAAGCATATGAAACCATTGAAATGTGTTGTGACGGAAAGGTTGCTTTTGTGGAAGTGACAAAAGAGATGATGGAAATAACGGGAGCCATTAAGGAAGATACCGATACGATAGTAAATAGTGTTAGGGCAATTGCGCCTGTTGAGGTAGCCTGTATGTTAAGGGAAGATGACGAAGGTATAAAAATTTCCCTCAGAAGCAAAAACTTTGCAGATGTAAGTAAAATAGCGGTAAAATACGGCGGAGGCGGACATATAAGAGCGGCGGGGGCTACGCTAAAAGGTGAATGTGATTTTGAAAAAGTAAAAAAAATGTTAAAAGAAGATTTGGCAGAGGAAGTGAACAGCGGAAAGTGAAAAGTGGTGAAAGATGGGGAAAAGATGAGGTAAAAATTGAGAATTAAAAACCCATACACAAATTACAAATATACTAATAACAAATACCCCAATTTATCAGAAAGGATGTAAATGAAAAAAATTTGGATTTTATTACTTGTTTTAATAATCGGAGGTGCGGGATTTGTTTATTTTTCACCTGTGTTTGAAAAAAACCCTCCTGATATTCAGATTGAAAATAACGGATTTACAAACCTTAAAAAACCTTTAAAAGTTATTTTAAAAGACGATTCGGGGATTAGATATTACCGTGTCACAATGATAGCTGGAGGCAATGTGTCCGAACTTGCCACACTTACAGACCCTTCAATGGGTAAAGAGGTTGTTTTAAACATTAAACTTCCTAAAACAAACGCTAAAGAAATTAAAATCAAAATTACGGCAGCAGATAATTCAAAATGGCATTTTTTTGCAGGAAACGAAGCTGAAAAAAGTATAATTTTAAAAGTTGACACGACCGCCCCTTTAACAGAAATTATCAATAACTCTTATGCAATAGGAAACGGCGGAAGTGCGGCTGTTGTGGTAAGAGTCAGCGATGAAAATTTAAAAGACAAATATGTTATGGTAAACGGGAAATACAGGTTTAATTTAACGCCTTTTGTTAAAGACGGGTATTATGTTGCGCTTATAGCCTGGCCGGTTGAGGAAAAAACATTTGATGCCGAACTTGTGGCCGAAGACATGGCCGGAAACGTTGTTAAAGAGCATATCCCTTATTACTGGAGAAAATACAGATATACGAAATCCAAAATTAAAATCAGCGACAGATTTGTAAACAGCGTTGCAAAAAGAGTTCTTGGAAAATTAAATTTAACCATACCAAACGACCCGGTGGAAATATTTAAAAAAATAAACGAAACCGTAAGGGCGGCAAATGAAAAAGAAATTTATGATCTAACAAACAGGATTTATGAAGATAAAATAAACTCATTTTCTATCGCCAGGTTTAACCCATTGCCGGGAAGTGCGGTTAGGGCGTATTTCGGAGAGCAAAGAACTTATTATTACAAGGGTGAGCAGATTTCCAGAGCCATACATAAAGGAATAGATCTTGCTAAGATAAAAAGAGCTAAAATATACTCAAGCAACTACGGTAAGGTGATTGCCGCAAAATATATAGGTATATACGGAAATACGCTTATTGTTTATCACAAATTAGGGCTTTATACCCTGTATGGGCATACTTCGGTATTTAAAGTAAAAGTAGGTGACAGCGTAAGAAGGGGGCAGGTAATAGCAAGAACCGGTGCAAGCGGGGCGGTTTTTGGAGATCATCTCCATTTTGGAGTGTATGTTCAGGGGTATGCCGTTAATCCTATTGAGTGGATGGATCCTAAATGGATAAAACTTAATATTACAAATATAATCAACGGGGCAAAAAGGATTATCAATAAATGAGACAAAAGACTATAAGGGTTTTTGAGGTTGATGATTATGAAAATTTAAAAAAAGTTGTTGAGAGTAAGTATCACTTAATAAAAAACCATTATTTTTTATTGAAAGAGCCGAATGAAAAAATTGAAGAGTTTTTAAAATCAAAAAATTTGCCTTTTTTTGTAACTAATTCCGAAAGTTTTACTTCTGTAAAGGAAACAACGGAAGAAATTAAGATTATAGAAAAAGAAATTATAAAAAAAGTAAAGTCTAAAACCCGTATTTATGATAAAATTATACGTAGCGGAGAAGAAATAAATACGGAAGACAACCTTGTTTTTTTAAACAGAATAAATGCCGGAGCGAAAATAAAAAGCAGCGGTAATATTGAAATTTTTGACGAGTGTGAAGGCAGGGTTGAATGTGATGGTGATTACATTATAGTCAGAAAAAATATAAAAGGTTCAATAATTTTTAAAGGTGCCGATATAGGACCGATAGAAAAACTTACTCTGATTACCGAAAATACGAAGAAGGTTATAGAATGAAGCAAAGAACGATAAAAAGGGCGGTGGAAGCTATAGGAATAGGACTACACAAAGGGGTTGCGGTTAAACTAAGACTTGAACCGATGGCGGAAAACAGCGGGATAGTCTTTTACAGAAGCGACAAAGGGGTGAGCATACCTTTGAGCCCCGATTATGTAGTCGATACCAAAATGGCGACTGTTATCGGAAAAGAGGGGGTGGTTATATCTACGATAGAGCATTTAATGAGCGCCGTTTACGCTTTTGGAATTGATAATTTAAGAATAATCGTGGATAATGATGAGGTGCCTATTATGGACGGAAGTGCGGTGAGTTTTGTTATGATGATAGAAGAAGCCGGAATAAAGGAACTTGAAGCACCTAAAAAATTTATCAAAATTACAAAAGAAGTGGAAATAAGAGACGGTGAAAAATATGTAAAATTAAAACCGGATGAAAAAATAAGTTTTGATTTTGAAATCAATTTTGACCATCCGGTAATCGGTAATCAGAAATATAAATTTAATTTTTCAACCAAAAATTATATTGAAGAGATAGCAAGGGCTAGGACATTTGGATTTTTAAAAGAGGTGCAGTATTTAAGAAGCATAGGTTTGGCACTCGGGGGAAGTTTGGAAAATGCAATAGTTCTTGACGATAAAAAAATTCTTAACGACTCACTAAGATTCGAAGATGAATTTGTAAGACATAAAATTCTTGATGCAATAGGTGATATGAGTCTTATCGGCGCTAATTTTATAGGCTGTTATGAAGCAAAAGCCAGCGGGCATCATTTAAATCACCTACTTACAAAAAAATTGGCACAAGAAAAAGCTTTTGAAATTGTTACGTTTGAGCAAAAAGGGGAAAAAGCGGTTGCAAAAGCCTTCAGTTGACATAGTTGCAATTGTTATTTCAAAACCTCTGTTAATAGGTGTATATGAAAACGGCAAGCTTATAGAAAAAATAGAAAAGGAAGGAATGACGAGTGAAATTCTTCCTTTGATTTTTGATAAACTGCTTGAGAAATATCATATTAACTCCATTATATATTCAAAGGGTCCGGGCAGTTATATGGCAATAAAGTTGGCATTTGTTTTTTTTAAAACCCTCGAAATAGTAAAAAACATCAAATTATTGGCGGCAGATGGCTTTTATTTTAATAAAAACCAACCTATTAAAGCGGCTGGAAATAATTATTTTGTTAAAAAAGAAGGTATAATTACACTTAAAAAAGATGAAAAAGAAGGTAAGTTTTATCTTCCTGAAAAGTTAAACTTTAATGACTTTGAAGAAAACACTGAGCCTCTTTATATATTAAAAGCAGTGTAAGAAGGGTTTTAATGGTAATTACAGTTCCAGCAACCAGCGCGAATTTGGGTCCGGGTTTTGATACTTTAGGACTGGCTCTTAATTTAAGAAACGAAATAGAAATAACAAAAAGCGAATATACAAATATTGAAATTTACGGAGAAAACGCAGAATATTTAAGAACATTAAAGAGAAATTATTTTGTTGAAATATTTATGGACCATTATAAAAACCTGACAGGAAAGGAAGATAGTTTTAAATTTAAATTCAACAACAAAATTCCCCTATCACGAGGGCTCGGAAGCTCTTCGGCCGTAATAATCGCCGCAATTACAGCCGCTTATGAAATGGCTCAGATTCCGTATAAAAAAGACAGGATTATAAATTTGGCCCTTGCTTATGAACCGCATCCTGACAATATAACACCGGCAACACTAGGAGGGTTTTGCGTAGCGAAGCTTAAAAAAAACAGGGTTTATTTTCTGAAAAAATTTATACCTACCTATCTTAGGGCGGTTGTGGTTATTCCAAACAGAACAATTTCCACTCAAAAAAGCAGGA
>Ga0256842_1001604_pt1 | contig 17817 bp, 19 predicted proteins | sample 4559240metaG_FD_185973 | JGI IMG/M metagenome (GOLD analysis project Ga0256842, IMG submission 185973) | Hydrothermal vent microbial communities from Guaymas Basin, Mexico - 4559-240 | ecosystem: Environmental > Aquatic > Marine > Hydrothermal vents | place: Mexico: Guaymas Basin | collected...
AGTCTGTCTTTTGCATTTTTAAGCAATCTGATAAGAGAAGTTTTGCTTTTTCTCTCAATAGGAATATCTTCTGGCATACTCATTGCCAGTCCAAAAAAAGGAACATCAAAAAGCTCTTTTTTTGCTACCCATGCGAGATCTTTTTTTGAAACAGTCTCCATTACACCGATATCCAAATCACTTTGATGATTAATTAAAAACATCTGGGTTGCAGGATCTTCAGAACCTTTGACATCTGTAGAAAAAAAGATAGTAATTCGAACATACCACGCTGCAATTTTGCGAGCATAGGGACGTGGCACTATTGGGTAGAGCACTATCATTATGATAAGAGAGATAAAGATATTGACAGTTGCAAAAAACCAGTTAATATGTGCAAGTATCTTCATTTTTTACCCATCCTATCTTTTCATTTTGCAGTTTTACTTTTGTAAAACTTGTAACACTTCCCTCTTTTGGCAAGTGTAACTCTTTTTGTGTTGTTTCAAAAATCGTACCATTGCTAACAGGGAGAAGATATATATTTGAGCCTTTTTTTATACATACATCTTGTTCTGGCATATTGAGATAAATAATATATCCAAGCGGAATAAGTGTAAATATCAGGTAAATATACTTTTTTTGAATAAAAACAAAGAGTAAAATAACAGCTATTATTCCTATGGCTATGTAGGTCTTTAACATATCGTGAGACTGATCACGAGGTTTGAGATCACTTTGTGTACTTACACTGTCATTATCAACAACTATAGGTATATTTATAAGATCATATTTGTTGTTTAAGAGATTAAAGTATGAAAAAGTAAAATTTTCAATTCGTTTGTCAATGACAACATAGTAGATAATTTTTGCAGATTTATAGTCGCCTTTAAAGGACTCTCTTCCCTGTTTATAGATATCTTGAAAATGCATTACTTTGAGGTTTGCATTTTTTGCAGTTGCAATAAAGACAATGATATTATGAGATTTATCATAACTTGTTGTTTTATACTCCTGAAGTTTCATAGAGTTAGCAATGATATTCGAGAAGTTCTTTTTTGGATTAAGGACAATTACATTAAGTTTTTCACCTTTTAGGTATGTTGGTTCATACTGTTTGTTTGCAATAAGTGAAACTTTGATATCTGGAAGTTTTGCATACTTCTTTGTTACAAGAATGTTAAATGTATCGTAAAAGAATTTCCCTTTTTTCTTGCGAAGTGGTGTTGTATTTAAAATTGATAAGCCCGGATGATGAGAAAAGTTATACTGAATCTTTTTAAAATTTCTCACTACTGGGAGTGTTTTGAGTGTTATGGTAAAAATCTCACCTTTTATTACCCTCTCAGGTGTCTTGTCATATGTAACATATAAAACCTTCTGTGCAAAGAGTGTTGCAGTAAAGATGAGAGTAAGAAAAAGTAGCTTGATCACGACTCAAAAAATCCTTCAAGCATTGCAATACCGTCAGCACTTCCTAGTACGGCTTCCATAGCACGTTCAGGGTGTGGCATAAGTCCAAATACATTTTTTTCTTTGTTACATACTCCGGCAATAGACGCTACTGAGCCATTTGGATTTTGGATATTACCAGCTGCATCTGTGTAGCGAAGAAGAATTTGACCATTTGCTTCAAGATCTTTGAGACCTGCTTCATCTATATAGTAGTTTCCGTCATGGTGAGCGATCGGAATATTTACTACAGCACCCTTAGAGAGTTTTTTCAAGAAAATATTGTCATTGTTTTCAACTTTTAAGTGGTGGTGTTTAGAGATAAAATGGAGCCCTTCATTGCGCTTGAGAGCACCTGGAAGAAGACGTGCTTCTGTAAGAACCTGAAAACCGTTACAAATCCCTAAAACTTTTCCGCCTTTTTCTGCATAGGCAGTAACAGCTTTCATAACAGGAGAAAATTTTGCAATCGCACCACTTCTTAGATAGTCTCCATAAGAGAATCCTCCCGCAACGACTAAAAGGTCAGTATCACTAGCAATTGATTCTGATTTATGCCAGATGATCTCAGTATCGGCTCCTAATTTTTTAAAAGCATACTCTGTATCATATTCGCAGTTTGTTCCTGGAAATTGAAGAATTGAAACTTTCATTATACAAGCTCTATATTATAGTCTTCAATCACTGTGTTTGCTAAAAGCTCTTCGCACATAGTTGTAACATCAGCCATCGCTTTTTCTTTGTCCTGCGTATCAAGTTGCAGTACGATTTGTTTTCCGACACGAACATCTTTTACATCATCAAAGTGTAAAGAATCAAGTGCATGATGCACTGCTTTTCCTTGAGAATCCAAAACACCTGCTTTTAAAAATACGTTTACTATTGCTTTCATTATTACTTCCCTAAAATTCTATTTAAAACTTGCTCATAAGCTACTGTAAGACCACCAAGACCTTGACGAAATCTATCTTTATCCATCTTCTCACCACTCTCTATATCCCAAAAACGACAGTTGTCAGGAGAGATCTCATCGATCAGAATAATATTACCTTCTTTGTCTTTTCCAAACTCAAGTTTAAAATCAACAAGGTTTAATCCTTTGTCTGCAAAGTATGGTTTTAAGATATCATTGACCTGACGAGCCATTCTGCGAAGTTTATCTAACTCATCTTGAAAATCTACAAGACCTAAGATAAGCGCATGTTGATCATTGAGTTTTGGATCCCCTAAATCATCATTTTTATAGTCAAACTCAACAAGCGTAAATGGAAGTACTTTCCCATCTTCAATACCTAGATTGCGTGAAAGTGAACCCGTTGCTATATTTCTTACAATCACTTCTATCAAAATAACATCAGCTTTTTTATGGAGCATATGGTTGTCATCTAACATTTTTACAAAGTGTGTCGGAATACCTTTTGCATCAAGCAGTTTAAAAAGCTCAGTTGAGATTTTATTGTTGAGTGCACCTTTGCCTGCTTCACTTGATTTCTTCTCGCCATTGAATGCTGTCAAGTCATCTTTAAATTCTGAAATAACTAAATTTTCATCATCAGTTGACCAGATTTTTTTTGCTTTACCTTCGTAGAGTAACTCTCTCTTTTCCATAGATTTTTTATCCTTTTGTAATGATAAGAGCTTTGATAATATCAACACCCTCTTTTAGTTGAACATCTTTTTGTAACATTTTTGGCGTAATTATATCTTTTTTATCTTTTTTATCTTCTTTAGTCTTTGATTTTTTTCCATCAACTTTTTCAAGTTCTTTTTGAAGATGCTGTTTAAGGTCTGCTTCTTTAATGGCAAACTCATTTTCAAATGTCTTTAATTCACCAGGAAGTACTTTAATGTCAGGAGTTACACCAAGGGCTTGAATTGTTCTTCCGCTTGGTAAATAGTAACGGGCAATTGTCAGTTTGATAGCCTCTTTTTTTGTAATTGGCAAAACAACCTGTACACTTCCTTTTCCAAAAGTCTTTTCTCCAACAAGTACAGCACGTTTGTGATCCTGCAGTGCACCACTTACGATCTCACTTGCACTTGCACTTCCTCCGTTTATAAGGACTACAACCGGAATATCGGTAATAGTGTTACTGATATGTGCAGAGTACTCTTTTGTCTCAACTTTACGTCTTCCTTTTTGTGAAACAATTACCCCTTTGTTTACGAAAAGATCCACAAGTCCAACAGCCTGATCCAAAAGACCACCCGGATTGTTTCTTAAATCAAGAATAATTCCTTTTGTTGTTGTTTTTTTCTTTTTGATAGCTTTTTTGACATCATGTACTACTTTTTTATCAAAGCTGGAGACTCTGATATAGAGGATATCTTTGCCCACACTTTTTGTATGCACAGACTCTATTTTAATGATATCTCTCACTATATGTATAGAGAGTGGTTTGTTTTCGCCTTTACGTACGATAGTAAGGTCAATAGGCGTACCGACTTTTCCGCGCATAAGAGATACTGCTTCATCAATTGTCATCCCAAGTGTTGATTTGTTATTGATCTTTAAGATGATATCTCCGGCTTTGAGACCTGCTTTGTCTGCCGGTGTTCCATCAATTGGAGAGATAACAGTGAGTGCTCCATCTCTCATGCCAACTGTAATTCCAAGACCGCCAAATTCTCCGTTTGTCTGGACTTGAAGATGTTTGTAATCTTCTTCAGTCAGATAGTTGGAGTGTGCATCAAGATTTTCCATCATTCCTTTGAGTGCTTTGTCAATAAGTTCTTCTATAGTGACCTTATCTACATCATACTCTTCAACGATTCCTAAAACTTTTGTAAACTTTGAAAGGGCTTCAAGTCGTGATGTCTCTGTACTTGCTTTTTTTGATGTTGCATCTTTTGCAAAAAGTGTTGAAGAGAGAACAAAGCTAAGAGAAAGTGCTACGGAAAAAAATCCTAAAGTAATAAACTTTTTATTTTTCATATTGGGTAAACCTGTTGTTTTTATTTTAAGAAGAAATTATACCTTTTGTTTTTAAACGTTTGGAAGTTTAGGAAAAATAAATACTGAATTTATTTTATTTCATTATAATGCTAAAAAAATTTATGCAGGATAGAATATGAGTAACATTAAAGAATATTTGACAAATGATCATCGAAGGTGTGATGATGTTTTTGCAAAGATGGAAGACAAAGCAAATAATAAACTTTCTGATGCCAAAGAGTTGACACTGGAATTTATTGCAGATATGGAGAGACATTTTCAGCGTGAAGAGCGTATTGTGTTTCCTGAATTTGAGACAAAAACAGGTATGATAAACGGACCGACGGAAATGATGCGTCAGGAACATTCTCAAATGAGAAATCTTATGCAGCAACTTCTTGGTGCAATAGAAAATGATGATAAAGATAAGTTTTTTGGACTTTCTGAAACATTGATGATTTTGTTGCAACAGCACAATATGAAAGAAGAGCAGATGCTTTATACCATGGCACAACAACATTTAAGTGCAGAAGCTCAAAGAATTGTAGAGATGATGGACTCTCTTGTAGTAGAGTAGGGGAAAAGTTTGGATTTTAACGGCTTATCAATTGATCAGGCACCGCCAATCTCAGGGCCGCTTCGTTTTTTTATAACAGCGCCTCTCTTTGGAATAATGGCTGGGGTAATGCTTCTTTTTAGTGATTTGGCATCACTGATGAGTCGCTACTCTATGGATGCTATTGTCATTGTCCATCTTATTACCATTGGACTGTTTGGTTTTATTATGCTTGGCGCTTTAACGCAGATGTTATCGGTTTTAGCAGGTGCAAACATTCCAAAAGTAAAATTGATTTCATCTCTTTGTCATCTTTTTTTACTTGTTGGTTTAGTATTTATGGTTTTTGGATTACAAGAGAGCAATTCGATAGCACTTGAATTTGCTTCACTGTTTTTAGGAAGTGGTTTTTTATGTTTAATTCTTCCTATGTTGTATGCAATTAGCAGAGTGCAGCATTTTACAGCAAGTGTTAAGGGAATGCGTGTAAGTTTACTCTTTGCATTGATGATCGTACTTATGGGTGTTTATCTTCTTTATGGCTACTCTCAAAATAATATTACGGAGCTACACGCTATTGTTGCCAATATTCATAGTGTATGGGCTGTATTTGGTTTTGCGGGAGTTCTTATTATTGGTGTTGCTTTTCAGGTACTTCCTATGTTTTATGTGGCTCCACGATTTAAACAGTTTTGTAAAAAAAGAGTAGTTTTACTGATTTCAACAGGACTTTTTATCTGGATGTTTTTGAGTTTGTATGCAGAGGAATATGCTCTTTATGCAAAACTTTGGATAGTAACATTTTTTTGGGCTTTTGCTACAACAGTATGGATAAAATTCAATAAACGAAAACGTCCGATTTCTGATGTGACGGTATGGTATTGGAGAGCTGCAAGTATCTTTTTGACTTTGGGATCTTTTCTGTGGATTTTTGATGAATTTTTTAAGCATCAGTATATTGTAATGGTAGGAATTTTAATAGGAGGCGGTTTTATTCTTTCCATAATGCTTGGAATGCTTTATAAAATTGTTCCTTTTTTGGTATGGTTTCACCTAAATGCTGAGGGCTATATGACAATTCCTACAATGAATGAGATGATAAATAAAAATCTCTCTCGTGCGCAGTTTGTTCTTTTTATTGCTGCACTTATAGGTTTTGTGTTTGCCTTTTATATGCCAATGGTGCTTTTTCCTTCGGCTGTTGCATTTATAGTAAGTATGATGCTTTTAGAGTATAATGTCTTAGCACCTGTTTGGATATATATACAAACAAAAAAGAGAAAACCGGACTTTGATATGAGTTCGTTTAGTATGACAAATTAAAGAGAGTAAAAAGATGAAAAATGTAGTGCTTATAGGATTTATGGGTGTAGGAAAAGGGAGTGTTGCCCGTGAAGTAATAAAACACTCCGATTATATTGCTATAGATACAGATGACCTTATAGAGAGTATGGAAAATCGTAAAATTAAAGCAATTTTTGTAGATGAAGGTGAGAAGTATTTTAGAAAACTGGAAAAAAGAGTTGCGCAATGGTTGGAATCAAGTGTGCAAAATACCTTGGTTTCTACCGGTGGTGGTTTTTATAAGCAGGAAAATTTAAAAAAAATAGGTACAATAGTACTTCTGGATTCTCCTTTTGATGCTATTATTAAGCGAATAAAAGAACATCCAAATGCAGCGAAAAAGTTAAAAAAACGACCATTGTTGGCGGACTTGAAAGCTGCAAAAAAGCTCTATGACGAGCGTCGTCCTGAGTATCTTAAAGTAGCAGATATTGTTATTGATGTCACAGATAAGAGTGCAAAAGAGTGCTCAAAAGAATTATTAAAAAAGGTAAAAAAACATGTTTAAAAAGATAGTATTAGCGCTTCTTCTTGGAGCAACACTTTTTGGTGCCGAAGTTCATTGGGCAAAAGATTATAAGAGTGGTATCACACAGGCTGTAAAAGAGCAAAAACCGGTTTTGTTTATTATCTCTCGTGATACTTGTAAATATTGTGTCATTCTTGATAATACAACTTTAAAAAATGATGCAGTTGTCAAAGAGTTAAATAAAAACTTTATAGCAATTCGTTCATGGACAAATGAAGGGGATTATATTCCAAGAGATATTGCGCAAAATACTCCAGGACTTCCAGGTATCTGGTTCTTATACTCTGATGGTACACCAATGTTTCAACCACTTTTAGGGTATGTAAAATCAAAAGACTTTTTAAATGCTTTGCATGTTGTAAAAGAAGAGTTTGATAAAAACAGTATGAAGGTGAAAAGATAATGATATTTGTACAATCAACAGACAGTGATTTTCAAGAGAAGTTTGAAGAACTTCTTGGCCGTGGAAAGATGGATATAGCTCATGTTTCAGGCATTGTCGGTGGTATTATTAATGAGATCAAACAAGATAAAAACAAGGCACTTTTTGCGCATATTGCAAAGTTTGACAACTGGACACCGCAGAGTGATGCGGATCTTAAAATCTCTCAAGACTCTATGCAAAAAGCCTATGAAAATCTTGATGAGAAGTTAAAGTCGGCACTCCATATGGCATATGATCGAATTAAAACATACCATGAAAAGCAAAAACCAAAGTCATGGTTTGATACAGAGGCAAATGGAACAATTCTTGGTCAAAAAGTAACACCGGTTGATAGTGCAGGTCTTTACATTCCAGGAGGAAAAGCAGCCTATCCATCGTCACTTTTAATGAATGTGATTCCTGCACAGGTTGCAGGCGTTGAAAATATAGTCGTCTGTACGCCTACTCCGGACAATGAACCAAATGAGCTTTTACTTGCTGCTTGTCATCTTTGTGGTGTGGATCAGGTCTATAAAGTAGGTGGTGCTTCGGCAATTGCTGCTATGGCATATGGAACACAAAATATTCCTAAAGTTGATGTTATTACGGGTCCGGGAAATATCTTTGTAGCCACTGCTAAAAAGATGGTTTTTGGTGATGTTAATATTGATATGATCGCAGGTCCGAGTGAGATCGGTGTACTTGCAGATGAGAGTGCAAACCCTCATCACATGGCAATCGATCTGCTTTCTCAGGCAGAACATGATGAGATGGCAAGTTCTATCTTGATAACACCATCACAAAAATTGGCTGATGAGGTGAAAGTAGAGATCGAAAATTGGTTGCAAAAACTACCACGTCAAGAGATTGCCAGAAAGTCTATTGAAGAGCGTGGAGCAATTATTGTCACGCAAGATATGGATGAAGCTGTAAAACTGATGAATGAGATAGCACCAGAACACTTAGAAGTGGCTACTATGAACCCATTTGAACTACTTCCATACATTAAACACGCAGGAGCAATCTTTTTAGGACATAACACACCTGAAGCAATAGGTGATTATGTAGCAGGACCAAACCATACCCTCCCAACAGGCGGAACGGCAAAATTCTACTCACCGCTGAGTGTTGAAGACTTTATGAAGAAAAGCTCTATTATTGCTTTTAGCTCAAATGCGATTAATGAGATTGGAGAGGAGTGTGCTTTAATTGCAAATACTGAAGGATTGACTGCACATGAACAGTCAGTACGGGTACGTTTGAAAGATTAAAATTGATGTATACTGACTACCATAGATATTTTCTATGGTAGATAGTTATGCTTATTTTTGTGGAGCCATTATACTCTTTTTGCTTTCATTGAACTCATCTTCTGTAATATGACCTTTCTCATAGAGTTGAGAAATTTTATGTAACTCATCAGCCATTGAAAGTTGTTGTGGTTCTTTTTGCTCAACAATGTTTTTATGAATAATGACCTGCTCTTTTGATGAACTGCCAGATGTTACAAGACCGATAATGATTTGAAAAATTCCGATGATAATGGCAATAGCACCAAGAAATATAAAAATTGGACCTAAAATTTCCCCAAGAATAGGGATAAGAAAAGAAACAAATCCTACAACTGTGAATAATATTCCTGAAAGTAGTGCAGACATTTTAATCCTTTTTTTATTTTTGAAGATTATTTTGCAATAACATAAGTTTTTGCAAGTTTGTCATGAAGGCTTTGTTTGTCTTTTGTAAACATAATCATTATATATCCAAGACCAAGAATAATCCCTGAGAGATAGCGTGCAATATTTCTGATAAAAGCATCTTTTTTTGAGAGACGTTCACCCTCTGCATTAATAACTTTGATCTTCATAAGCATTTTTCCTAAAGTACCCTGTTTTGCAGAACTCTCCATAAGTGCAAAGTAAAGTAAAAATGCAAGTGGTATGAAAATATTCATTATACTGTTAAAACTCTCCAGACTCTCTTGAGGGTTATTACTTGTTTTGACCATAAGAAGTGTCACTACTGCACTAATGAGCATAAGTACAATCATAAAAAGTACCATATCTATAATATAAGCAAGAAGCCTCTTTCCAAATCCAATGTAATCTCTGTTTTGCATTGTTTTTCTCCATTAAATTAAAATTTAGTAGTAATTATAGTTGTAAATGTGGTACTAAATGTGAACTTTTATTTAAAAAAGTAGTAAAGTTCACATTTAGTACTATTTTTTCCTTTATAATAACTCTTCAGAAAATTTAAAGGAAAATAATGAAAAAAAGTGTAATTGCTATTGTAACAGCAGGTTTATTGGCTACGTCAGCGTTTGGTGTGACAAATGAGTGTAAAGAGGAGTTGAAACATCTTAAAAAAGATCTCTCAAATATAACAGATAAAGGGGCTGAGTGTTTAGCGCAAAAGTTAGCTGTTGTACTGAACAGTGCTTTTGCACAACAATCTTCATCAACAGATAAAATGCATATATTTTATAAAAGAAAAACTATGATAATGAAGGGGAACTCAACATCTTCTCAAGTGCCTAGAATGACAAAAGCAGCCCAAAGAGAGCAGATAAGAGGAGTTTGTGTTAATGATCCAAGAATTAGAATACTCTTACAACATGGTATAAAATGGAGAGTAGATCTTACAACACCGAAGCAGCATGTTGTCCTTAACATTACAGAGAAAGTCTGTAAGAAAAATCACTTTTGGAAATGATAAAATGATTAAAATTTTTCTTTTAAGTGTAACAGTCTTAATATTGAGTGGTTGTTTTTCAAAGTCAGATGAAACAATAATAAAAGAGAGTATAAATACAGAGTATGAACGTCTCAATTCAAATGATTTGGAACGAATATTTACAATGTGGGCTCCTGAGGAAAATAAATTTACATTTGCTAAGTATATTGTTTGTTTAGAGAGTATGAATTTAAATGTTAAATCTGTTTTAAATGATATCTCCAATGAAGATTATGAATATATTGACAAATATGAGCCTACTATTGAGAGAAAAATATATCGTGAAAAAGATTATAAAACTATTTTGGCTAATACTGAAAAAGAGTTTCGTGACAAAGATAAGCTAAAAAACAGCGATAGCTATTTTATACTTTTTGGTGGTAATGTAAAGCATATAAACGATGCAGGTGAATATAAAGAAGCAGTACTAAATAATCTAATAGTAAAGTTATCTACATCGTTTGCAAAAAAGCATGAAGAAGAGAGTAGATTTTGTATTCAGCAGATATTTGATTATAAAAAACCAACAGATATTGCAGTAAAAATTTCAAAAAATAAAAAACAAGCAGTTGTAATGGTTACTTATGAAGATGGTTCTACTAAGAAAAAACTTTTTCAAAAAAATGAAAAAGGGGAGTGGGAACAGGTTCTTATGATGTTTTCTGAAGAGTAGAGTGTATGCTCTATGAAAAAGTATGCACTCTATACCCACCACCATAGATATTTTCTATGGTATCTGGTGGGAGCTTTTTTCTTAGTTTTTTAATCAGAGTACGTACGGAGTCAAGACTATACTCTTTTTCATAATCCCAAACAGCATTAAAGAGTTCAAGTGGAGAGAGTAGGGTGTTTGATTGTAAAAGAAGTGCTTCAAGAAGAAGTGTCTCGTTTTTGCTTAGTTTTACTTGTGTTTTATTTTCAAAAAGTACCCTTTGAGAACAATCAAAATAGCAGGTTTGTGAAAAATAGATAGAGTTTTTAGAGTCTATACTTTCAAGGGCGTTTATTATCACTTCATAGAGTGTAGAGCGTTTGAGTGGTTTTATTTTGTAGTCAGTAAGGTTGAGTTTTATGGCTCGAAGGAGTTTTTCCTGATCGCTGTGTGCAGAAAAAACAATGATCTTTACATCTTTGTCTGTTTTACGTATGGACTCTATCATCTCTAATCCACACATATTTGGCATACTCAGATCACTTATAATAATATCTGGTTGGTACTCTTTATAGGCTTGTAGCCCTTCTATACCGTCATTGGCTTCATAAACAACTGCTAAAAAGTTGTTTTGTATATAAAAAGCATGATTTTGTCGTATATTGATCTCATCTTCAACATAAAGAATTTTTACTTTGTTCATAATATTATTTTAAACTCCACACCGTTATTTACATTTGCTACTTCAAGCTTTCCCTGAAACTCATTTTCTATGATCATTTTTGCTATATAGAGACCAATTCCTGTACCTTTAGACTTAAATTTTGTTGTAAAATAGGGCTCAAAAATAGCACTCATATTCTCTTTTGGTATTGCTGTACCATTGTTATAAATGCTGAGTACAGTCTGCTTTTCTTCATTATAAAGATGAATTTTTATATGTTTTTCTTTCTCTTCTTTGAGTGCATCTTTTGCATTTTGTAAAATTATCATTACAACTTGTATAAACTCTCCTTCAACACCTTTGATGAACTTATTGTCTGTAAGTATAAGATTGAGTTGAATAGAATTTTTGTGCATTTCTGCATTGATCAAGGTTAACGCTTTTTGTAGCGCATCAGTGATACTAAACTCTGTTTGGTACTTGTTTTTATTGATGTAATTGCTAAAATTTTCTATAGTATCTGACATATACTCTGTTACATTTTCTATCTGTTGCAGGGTAGTATCCATTTTTTTTGCATTGAGATTGCTGTTGTTATAATCACCTTCGAGTTTCATGAGTAAAGCATTGATTTCACCAAGTGGTTGTCTCCATTGATGGGCAATATTACCTATCATCTCTCCCATTTGTGCAAGTTTTGAGTGTTCAAGAAGTTTCTTTTGTTTTTGGAGATTTTCCTTGTTCTCTTCGTCAGTAATCTTTTTGAACATTTGTATAAAAAGAATAAGCACGCTTAAAAAGATACCAAATGTGAGGATATAGTCAAAAAGCATAGAGTGCAGCTGTTTTTTTACAAAACTTACATCAATATCTGCGCCAATCAAGTACCAATACCCATCTTTTGTTTTTCGCGGCATTATGATAGAACGAAATGTTCCATACTCATCTGTTGCCTCTCCAAAATAGCTTTTATGGTTTTGAAAAGATGCTTTGAGTTTTGGAGTTGCTCCTTTGTACTCTAAAAGATAGGGAATATAAAAGTTGTTTTTATACTGCTCTTTGGTAATACTTGAAGATGTAAAATATATTTTTGCATTGTTCTCTACCATAGTATAGACAAACTTGACATCATTCTCATTTGTAAGAGTAGAGAGAAGTAGAGCATTTTCTTTGTTTTGTTGCGGTGATATCTGAGTCGTGTTAAACTCTCGGTTATTGAGATCATCACCAAGTAATTGTGCACCCGAATAGGCTACATTTTTAAGCTTGTCATCTATACATTTGTAGAAAAATTTCTCCTGCATCTCATACTGGTAAAAAGTAAAGAGCGAGGCAAGGAGGACAAGCAGGATAATAAAAGAGTAAAAAAGTTTCTGTTTTTTTTGCGTAAAAATGAATACAACCTCATAAATTTTTACGAAATTATAGCTATGGAGTACTAAAATAAAACTTTTAATTTTGTAGTTATAAAACTATAATTTATAACTACTATAACTCTACAAAATATAAGTTTTTTAAATATACACACTTCTATGTTTATATTACAATTTTATCACTTTTTTATATTTCCTTTAAGTTTTCTTCGTTACACTTGGTACAGTAAAAAAGCCTGAAATGCCGTGCATAAGGGCTTCTTTTAAAGCAAATAAGTCGTAGTTATAAATCTTAAAATTTGCCGCTATTGGCTAAAGGAGAATATATGCAATTAGGTTTCCTAGTTGATTTACATCTTTGTATGGGATGTAAAGGTTGTGAGATCGCATGTAAAGTGGAGAATGAAGTTCCACTGAGTACATGGAGACTTCGTGTTAAGTATGTGGATGTGGGAACATTTCCTGAAACTAAGAGAACATTTACCCCGCTGAGATGTAATCACTGTGAAAATGCTCCGTGTGAGAGAATTTGTCCGGTATCTGCGCTTCATTATATTGAAAACGGAATAGTAAATATAGACAAAGAGCGTTGTATTGGTTGTGCCGGTTGTGTTATGGCCTGTCCATATGGTGCAATCTACATCGATCCTGAGACACAGACTGCTGACAAGTGTACATACTGTGCACACCGTATCGCATCTTCTATGATGCCTGCTTGTGTTGTTGCCTGTCCTGTTGAAGCAAATATTTTTGGTGACTTAGATGATCCGACATCAAATATTTCTACCTATATTCAACAGCACCGTGATGTTCAGGTTCGTAAACCTGAAAAGGGAACAAATCCGCATCACTTCTATGTAGGAGCTTCTCAAGTACACTTGAACCCGCTTGCATCGAAACGTGAAGAGGGTTATAACCTCTTTAACAACATTACACATCTTCCTCTAGGAGGGCATCATTAATGGTACATGAAACAATAGCTGCAACAAATGCAGTCGTGACTTTGGATGTAGCACTGCCAGAAGTATTTTGGGGCTGGTATGTTACTATGAATATGTGGGCAAAAAGTATTGGTACCGGTTTGGTATTTATGCTTTTCTTATTATTAAGACGTAATCCGCAGGAGATGAAGGGTTTAAGAACATCAGCAATGATAGTTTCATTTGTAATGATGAATATCTTTTTACTCTTTACACTGGCGGATCTGCATCAACCGTTTAGAATGTGGCATATTTTCTTTTATCCGCATTTAACATCAGCAATTACTATTGGTGCATGGATGGCAACTGTCTTTGTTGGACTTGAATCGTTAATGATCGTTGTAATGCTCTTTAAAAAAGATACCGTTACGTATGACAAGTTACTGTTTTGGACAACACTTTTAGCAATTCCTGTAACACTTTACACGGCTGCAATTATGGCAGAGGCTACGGCTCGTGAGTTATGGCAAATGCCGACAGAAGCTGTACAGATGATACTTGCAGCAACGCTTTCTGGTTCAGCTGCAATGATCTTGCTTGGCGGAAACAAACTGAGTGATGAGACAAAAACATTCTTTGCAAACATTTTGGGACTCAGTGCTTTAATGGCATTTATTATCTATATGTCAGAGTATATTTTTGGTGCGATGAAAGCAGAAGAGGTAGCAGCAATCCTTCACTATGTAAAAGGTGACGGTGCGTATGCAACAATGTTCTGGATTGGGCAATGGGTAGCATATATTCTACCGATGCTTTTAGTAGCTCTTTACAGAGTAAGTAGAAGCAGTGCAATATTAAACCTCGCTGCTATTTTAGCAATCGTAGGTCTGTGGGTAGTAAAACATGTTTGGCTTGTTATTCCACAATTATTACCACTGAGTTAAGGAGAAAGTATAAATGTATTTACAAAGTAGAAGAACATTTTTAAAAGGTGCTGCATTTAGTGTTGCTGGTGTAGCAATTGCTAAGGGTGTATTTGCAACAGATGCTGCGGCTGAATCTGTAACAAATTCCAAGTTTACAAATACGCCTGATTCACTCTCATTTTATCCTGAACAGGCTGAGTGGGACAGTTTTCAAGAACTCGATGGTGCAGACTGGAAACGTGGTGGTATTGAGCGTCACGGAGTAAGAAGTGCAGAAAACCCTGATGGTATTGCTGCAAATGATTATACAATCGTTCCTACAGTTTGTTCAAATTGTGAAGCAGGTTGTGGTCTTACTGCATGGGTTGATAAGAAGACAATGACAGTAAGAAAGTATATGGGTAATCCTTTGCATACAGGTTCTCGTGGTAGAAACTGTGCAAAAGGCTATGCTGTACTTTCTCAAATGTATGATCCGGATCGTATTCCTTTCCCATTAAAGAGAGCTCCTGGTTCTAAGCGTGGTGAAGGAAAATGGATTCGTACCACATGGGATGAAGCAATGGCTGAGATCGGTAAGAAGATGCATGACACACTGAAAGTGGGTGATGAGATCTCTAAAAAATCGATTATGTACCATGTTGGTCGTCCAAATGAGAATGGTTTTGGTCACCGTGTGCCACATACAATGGGTTGTGACGGATATGATTCTCATACAAATATCTGTTCAGCAGGTGCACGTCAGGGTTCTATTCAGTGGGCAAATGATGACAGAAATTCTCCGGATTGGGCAAATGCGAAGTTAATCTTCTTACAATCATCACATGCAGCTGATGCGGGACACTACTTCCAACAATCAGCCGGACTTATTGCAGATGCACGGAAACGTGGTGCAAAAATGGTTGTAATCGATCCAAGAATGTCTAACTCTGCTGGTATGGCTGATCTTTGGATCCCTGCATGGCCGGGTACTGAGACAGCACTTTACCTTTATCTTGCTAATCGTGTTTTACATGAGCAGGATTTAAATGGTAAAGATTTAGTAAACCATGAGTTTTTTAAAGAGTGGACAAACTGGGATCGCCTTATGGCAAACCGTGAGTATATTGAGAAACATATGCTCGGAAACGGTTATATCTCTAAAATGCCAAAAGATGAAAGCTATGAGTCTTTTATTGAGATGATTTCTGAATTATATGCACCGTATACAAAAGAGTATGTTGTAAAAGAGTGTAAACTTGAAGGTATGGAGCATAAGCTTGATGCACTGTGGGAGATGTATATCGATGCAGGTGACAAGATTGCAACATATCTATGGCGTGCAGGTCCGATCGCGCACCGTGGTGGTTGGATGATTACACGTGCGGGCTTCTTAACGTTAGCACTCCGTGGTGCACTTCGTGGTGATATTGGTGGTACTTCTTGGCATCATTGGCATGAGATAAGTGTTGCCGGTAAAGGTGATAAAGCGACTGTTGCCGGTGAGAGACCTCCAAAAGTTGATGTTTGGAATGAAATAGCATGGCCGCCTGAGTATCCATTGTCATCATATGAGATGAGTCATATTATGCCGCACCTGCTTATGGATGAAGAGTGGCAACAAAAATGGATCAAAAAAGGTCTCAATGTTCCTACAAAACTTGCAGTTTGGATGCCTCGTATGTATAACCCTGTCTGGATTAATCCGGATGGTTTTCGATGGATCGAAGCACTGAAGCGTGAAGATAAAATTGAGATGAGTTTTAATCTCTCTCCAACATGGTCTGAAACAAACTGGTATTGTGATTATATTTTACCGGTAGGTTTGGCAGGTGAGAGAAATGATCAACAGTCAACGCCTTCAAAACCTGAAAAACGTATTGAGTTCCGTCAAGCGGTTCTTCGTGTTGCCGCTGAGAAAATGGGCTGGAAAGCAAAAGATCCGTCTCGTGCAACGCTTGAAGCACATATGAAATATGGTCTTGGTGAGATTTGGGAAGAGTCAGAGTTCTGGGCAAATATTATGGTTCACCATATTGATCCTGATGGAAAACTCGGTATTAGAAAATATTGGGCAAGTAAAAAAGATCCATCTCGTGCGGTAACAGTACCGGAGTATTTTGATGCAGCAATGAGTCTTTTACCAAAATTAAAAGCCGAAGCTAAAAAAATGTATCCGACTGAAGAGTTCCCTGTATATGCATATATGAGAGATCATGGAGCATGGACAGAAGAGACAAATGTTTATAAACCGCAAGAAGAAGAGCTGAAAGTTGATGCGAACTATGTCTATGCACATGGTAAAAAATATCCTAAACATGAAGTAAAAAAAGATAGATTTGGTGCATTATGGATAGAACATGATGGCAGAGAGCACTCTATTGGACTTGTAAAAGATGATAAAGTGCTTGCAGGTTTTCATACAAGAAGTAAAAAACTTGAGTTCTTCTCTGAGTGGTTTGCTGAGTGGAAATGGCCTGAGTATGCTATTCCTGTATATCCACGGAATGAAAAAGAGCTTAAGAAAATGGAGCATATTGTTACACAGGTTCACCATAGTTTTATGAAAGGTGATAATGAGTTTGCATTAAATACTGTATTTAGACTACCGTACAATATCCATACTCGTTCGGTAAACTCTAAACACTTAATGGAGATCTCACAAAACCATAACCCTATCTGGATCTATACAAAAGATGCAGAGAAGTTAGGGATCAAACGTGGTGATGCTATTCGTGTCAATGTTACTGATACTGTTTCTGGACTTGATTCTGGGTACTTTGTCGGTATGGCAGTTCCAACAGAAGCAACGCGTCCGGGTGTTCTTGCCTGTTCCCACCATGCTGGTCGTTGGAAATTGAAAAATGCAGTAAATATTCCTGGATTTGAGCATGAACTCGGAATTATGGGTGTAGGTGCACCTCTTTATGAAATGACAAATGATGGGAAAGTAGGAACACTCAAACCTACAGAAGGCATCCAAAAACGTCATGCCGGTCACAATTTATGGCAGTTTAAAGAGTTTAATAAAGATCTTGACAATATCTGGTGGGATGGATTGAGTGGTGCATGGCAAAATGCTGTGGCTCCTTCACATCCGGATCCTATTGCGGGGAACCATGCATGGCATTTAAAAGTTATTATTGAAAAAGCTCAGCCAAGTGATAAGATCGGTGATATCTATGTAAACTATGAAAACAACTTCAAAGTTTACCAAGCGTGGCGAGACAAATTGACGCGTCCGCTTGATCATAATGATACAGAAAGAAGACCATGGTTCATCAAACGTCCAGCGGTTCCTCTCTCTAAAAAAGCTTACGAAGTTCACATTAAAGCGTAAGTTATCTA
>Ga0256842_1001605_pt1 | contig 17815 bp, 31 predicted proteins | sample 4559240metaG_FD_185973 | JGI IMG/M metagenome (GOLD analysis project Ga0256842, IMG submission 185973) | Hydrothermal vent microbial communities from Guaymas Basin, Mexico - 4559-240 | ecosystem: Environmental > Aquatic > Marine > Hydrothermal vents | place: Mexico: Guaymas Basin | collected...
ACGATTTACTCGCCTGATGGAGCTGTTTACGGCCCGTACTACGATTCCGATGATGGTAGAATAGATGGAAAGATCGCATTGAATATAAGGAATGCTGTGCCTGGAATATGGATTTTCAGGATATACGGTGAAGATGTTGACGGCGTTCAGTCATACATATTCACGGTGGTTCCAGAATGAAGACGAGTAGAAGAGTAATTATTTTATTAATTATATTATTAATAATTATAATATTGATAAATCGAGCTTTAGCTGCAGTGGTAGAGCCATTGAATATCAGCTACGATGAAGCTTTGAAGATTGCAAAAAACGACACTACGCAAGAGACAAAGATATCTTTCTGGGATCTTCCACTTTGGATTAAACTCCACCACATATTTCTTCTGATCGTAGGAGCGTTGAGTGCTTGGAAGTTCCTACCGATAGTCATAACTAAAATTAAATCAGCATTAGAGAACGCAAAAAGGCGGAAAATATTAAAGATCATCATGAGAAACCCGGGAATCAGCTTGAAGGAGCTTGAAGAACTCACAAAAATGAACAGAAGTACCTTAAAATTCCATCTTAATTTCTTGGAAAGTGAAGGATGGATTTCTTCCACTAAAATCGGGAAACACAGACTATTTTTCCTAAACAATAGTAGCAGTAAGGATCCCATGATTGTAAAATCGGAGAGGAAGAAGCAGATAATTGAATTGTTAAACCAGAATGGAGAGCTAACAATAAAGGAAATAGCTAATAAATTAGGGAGTTAGTTATAGCACTGCACATAAACACATCTCCCAGCTTAAAAGCATGGGTATCGTTAAAGTGGACAATGGAACAGTAAAATTAATCTTGAGTGATCTTCTCGTTTCATTTACTATACCCGCCGGCTCTTTTTCTGGGCGAAGATGTTAGATGTAGCTTAGCTAAGACCTATGCTGTAATCCCTTAACGGTCTTAGCATCAACACAAAGTTAAATTTGCCATTAGCGAAATTTTTTAAAAAATAGATTATCTTATCAAACGTATGGAGCTTGAAGAAATCAGAGTAGCTGTTTTGAGAATTGAAGGAACGAACTGCGAAGATGAGACTGTTAAAGCTTTTAGAAGTTTGGGAGTTTATGCTGAAGCTGTCCACCTCAAGCAATTCTACAGTGACATGATTAGGGATGAAGATCAACGTAGCTTATTCGATTACCACTGCATAGTATTCCCCGGAGGATTCTCTGCAGGAGATTACGTCAGAGCTGGAGCGATATTCTCTGCCAGAGTGAAGAGCGTTCTGAGAAAAGATTTGGAGGAGTTCATAAAGGAAGGCTATCCCATCTTGGGCATATGCAACGGATTTCAGGTTCTCGTCGAACTCGGTGCCCTTCCGGGCTTCGATGAAGACAAACCGCTCGCTGACAAGCCGGAGATGGCTTTGGGAATAAACGAATCGAATAGGTTCGAATGCAGACCGACTTTCTTGAAGCATGAGAACGACAGTAAGTGCATCTTCACTCGAAAGCTCGAGAAGGGGAAGATCGTCATGTTTCCCGTCGCTCATGCGGAGGGAAGGGTAATCTTTCCGGGAGGCAGGGAAGAAGAATACTTGAATAGACTGATCGAAAACGATCAGATAGTCTTCAGATACGTCGACGACAGAGGGAATTACGCCGGCTACCCTTGGAATCCGAACGGCTCCATATTCAACATAGCCGGGATATGTAACGTTAAAGGTAACGTTTTCGGCCTGATGCCCCATCCGGAAAGAGTGTTCTGGAGATATCAGCATCCGAACTGGGATGATCCAGAAAAACCGGGAGACGGAAGGAGTATATTCGAAAGCGTAATAGAATACCTAACTAAAGCTCGCTAAGTCTTCTTATTAATTCATCTATATCCTCTGAGCTCTGCAGAACCTTTTCAATCTTTCTAACTCTTTTTTTCTTACGTCTCTTTTCAATTAATCTGAGCATCCAGTTAAACATTACTTAGGCTGATCGTCATCGCATTAAGAACCTTTTTATTTGTTACAGGATGACGAGATTTTATGGATTTACTTGAAAAGCTCCTGACAGATGAAGGCAAAAGAAAAGCCGTTTGGATACTTATAAATGCAGGAATCATAGAAGAATCGGACATCAAGCCAGAAGAACCGGTTATAGAAGAGAGAGAGCTATCAGAAATCGAGCTTAACATCTTTGATACGATCGAATCTCTAATATACATGGACGAATACGAGCAAGCTTACAAACTCGCTATGGGTGCTATTAGAAGACTGATCGAGGCTGGAAGATACAAGAGTGCCCTTTACGTCTGCCAGATGATAGGTGACGAAATCATGAGAAGGGAGATTCTGAGTGATGGTTTGAAGTATTACGAGAGTCGTGGAGATTTCAAGAATGCGATGGACTTCGCGCTTTCGCTCGGAGATTTGGAAAGATATAAAACATACGAATATTTATATAAATTATACAGCAAGATTTATAGGTAATAGAACTCCAAAGCCTTCAGGATTATTTCAACTATCTCCTCCGGCTTGAAGTGTTCCGAGTTTATGGCGATGTGATATATACTAATATCGTCCAAATCGATGCTGTAAAACTTCTTGTATCTTCTCTTTTCAAGTTCCTCCCTTCTTTTAGTTTCGTTCTTAACTCTTGCAATATCCTTTCCCTCTCTCTGAGCGATCCTTCTGTATCTTACTTCTGGACTCGCATAGATCCAAACCTTAAACGCATCTTTGACCATCCAGCCAGAAAGCCTACCCTCCACTACGACGTTATCCTCCCTTTCAGCCATCTCCTTTTGCAATTTGTCGATGTAAAAGTCGATGTCAGGATTCGACTCCGCATACTTGCTGAATTCCTCAAGCGTCATTCCTCTATCTGCCGCAAGCTTTCTAAAAATCTCCCCGGCTGAGATTAGCTTAAATCCCAACTTCTCAGCTAAAAGCCTTGCTACCGTCGTGGTTCCACTCCCCGGAGGGCCAGATATCGTCACCCTCATGGCTACCATCCCAACTTGAATATCCTCCTAAAGATTTGTCCGATAAAGATCGAGCACAGTAGATACCAGAACAACCACCATGGTAGAATTATAACGGGATCACTGACGTGAATCAAACCCCTAAAAGGAACCGTAACCATGAACTGACTAACACCACTATACAAACCATGATAACCGTGCTCGGCAATATCGTATATCCTATACCAGAGCCAAACCCAAATCGGAATTGTAACAACAACCGTGTAGAACATCGACCTAAAGTTCATGCTCATCAGTTCAGCTTGAAGGGCGTTGATCTCATCCTTTTGCTTTTCCAATTGTTTCAGTAGAAACTGGTTATTCTCCTTAACAGCCTTCATATACTTCTTCTGATATTCCATGACCCTCTGCTGAATCTCCCTCATCCTCTTATAATCCACGGTAAACTTCTGGATTAGAGTTGAATATAGAGCTGTAAAGGTCGCAAGGAGAAGTATCACGATGTGAATTGGCAAACAAAGTAGCGGATCGAGGATTGGAGAAACTGCTTTTGCAAGACCCAATCTGAACTGGGGAAAGAATATCCCTATGAAGAACGTCGCACCCAGCACCATGAAAAATTTTTGAAGGATATCCTTCATATCACTCCTCTCCCAAGAACTTTCTAAGCATCGGATGCATCTCAGTGAGCTGCTCTCTCGTCAGATCCTCGTAGAAGTGATAAGCTATACTAACTGCAAGCAATAATCCCGTTCCGCTTACGTTTCCAACTGTTCCGAGCATGTTCGCAATAAGCGTTAACAGACCTATCGCCGCACCACCGATCACGGTAACTTTCGGTATGTATCTGCTTAAAACTCTCTCAAGAATCTTGGGGTTCTTCCTGAATCCCGGAATCTGTAATCCAGATCTCGCAATCTGCTGAGCTACAGTTTTGGCATCCATTCCCGAAGTCTCGACCCAGAATATGGCGAAGAGTATGCCACCAACGATCAGTATGGTCGCATCTATCAGCAGGTGGAGGATAATCATCCAGTCCGGCATATCCGCAAAGTATGGGGCGTATGGGTTTCGGGTCGGATCCTTGACTAAAGCTGGAACCCAATCGTATGGGCTTCTGACTGGTGATAAGAGGAACATCAATCCGGATATTGGTTTGGAAGTTCCGGGAGCGTATTCACCCAAGAACTTTATTCCATGCTGGTAGAGGATCAATCCCAAAACTACTATGTTCGCCTGCAACGCTCTGACGAAGATCATCGGCAGAACGCTTGCATAAATGAGCTTTATTGGGAATCTTCCCCTTGCTCCTCTCACAAGGGTATGTGCAAGCGGTATCTCTACTCTTGTCCCCTCCGCGAAAACGACGAGCAGTATTATTGCGATGGTCGTGATTAAAGCCAGAATACCCCCATCTATGAACAGGAACGACAAACCGTTCAGAGATAGCAGGTAGTCAAGCGGGTAATGCGTAAATATGTGGAAAAGTCTCGGAAAGACTCCCGGCGGGAGGCGTCCAGTCGGAGACACCCAGTTGAAGAGGCCGATGACTATAGCCTGAGATATACTGGCCAAGATGAACAGGCTAACTCCACTTCCAATACCCCATTTCGAAACTACCTCATCCATATAGACTATTAAAACACCACCGATGAACAGCTGAAGGAATATCAGAAATGATATCACGCCAACCGGAATACCCAACTGATTGGCTAAATCGACATTAGGTTTGAGAAAACCACCCAATATCTGCGGAGCAGCTTCAAGGGCTATCATTACAAATACCAAAAACCTCTGAAAATCTTGATATGCCGCTCTATCTTCCGGATTTGTTAAATCCAAACTTATTATTCCAGCTCCAACCAACAACTGCAGAATGATAGAAGCGGTAACTATTGGACCTATACCCAAAGCAAGGATGGAACCCGTGGCACCGGCAAAAAACGCTCTATATTGAGCAAAAATATCTATAGATTCTGGAGAAAGACCAAAAACGGGAACGTTTGTAAGAATGAAATAGAGAAGAAGAATGCCGATCGTCCAAGCGAATTTTTCTTTAAAGGGGACATGCCTTTTTGGTCTCTCAACGCTTGGTATCCTTTCAAAATAAGGCTGAAGTCTCCTCAAGACTTCATTTACATCCATAATCAGGCCTCCAGCACAACTTTACCTCCAGCTTCCTCAATCTTCTGGATCGCAGTTTCTGTTGCGGACTGAACTTTAACTTCAACTGGCTTTGTGATTATTCCTCTACCCAGCAACTTCGTGTAGCCCAATGCTGTAAGATCTACCGAATACACTTCCCCCTCCTTGCTTGCGAGCCCAAGCTCTACAAGTCTGTCGATTATCTCGTCGATGTCGTCAACGTTTATCTCTGGGCGGGAGGAGAGGAACTTATACGTGTAATCGTCAAGCTTGCCCTCTTCCTTGAGCTTTCTCAGTGTCTTCTTGTGGAAACACTCAGCCTTATACTCCCGCTGAACGACCTTTGGTCTCGTGAATCCGTATTTACCGAACTGGTAAAGTCCAAGCTTTGCAAGCTTTATGAACTTGAGGTATTTGTGCTTGTGAACTCCAGCGTTTCCTCTACCTCCTCTACATCCGGCTCCCCTGTTCCTCCTATTTCTTCCTTTTCCGTGGGTTCTTGAACCTCTGAACTTCTTAACCTTCTTTTTCGGCATAGCTATCACCTCATCTTATACAGTAGTTTGTTTATATCCTTTCCGTGATAACCCAAGCTTCCTCTTGGGTAGTGCCACTTTATGTTTTTAAGTCCTCCTCTTGGTGGGTGCAATCTGAAGACCGGCTTTAAGTCTGGCAAGTCTTTTAAGCTTGCTTTTCCTTCAACTACGGCTTTTGCAAACTCCTCTATGGAATTGTAACCAGTCTTTTCCTTCACGTATTCGTCTGTCAGCGGCTTATCACCGATCAACCTACCTCTGTTCCTCAACAACATTGCAAGAGTTTCTGCATCGATCTCACCGAAGGCTACGTAATCTTTGACGACCTGAAGCATACCTCTGTATGAAGGCGTATCCGGAACTACCACACAGTGATATCTCTTGTGCAACCTGAGCATCTTTAGAGTATCCTTAATTTTTCTGTGAACACCAACGGTTCCTCTAACTCTAACCACTGCAAACAGAACCATCGTTATCACCTCTTTACGAACATCGTCTGCTTCAATGCCTCGTAAGTTGCCTTTGCGAAGTTTATCGTTGTTTTCGTTTGTCCTCTCGTGAAAGTCCAGACATCCCTCACTCCAGCCAACTCTAAAACCTTCTTAGCTACCTTTCCGGCAACTATTCCCAATCCTCTTGGACCCGGAATGAGAGTAACTCTAACACTTCCAGCTGAGCCTGTGACTTTGAATGGAATCGAATGCGGCTCTCCGCAACCGCATTCCCAAGATCCGCAACCTCTGTTGACTTTGAATATGTTGATCTTCGCGTTGTTTATAGCCTTCTGGATCGCTGGAGCTACTTGAGAAGCTTTACCAACACCAACTCCAACGTAACCATCTTTGTTTCCAACTACAGCTGTAACCCTGAACTTCGTCCTTCTACCGCTGTCTGTCATCCTTTGCACCATTGAAATCTCAAGAACCTCATCCTCCAAATCTGGAAGTAAGATATCTACGATCTCTGGTTCCTTCAATGGCAATCCGCTTGCCAAAGCCTCATCGATGGTCTTGATCTTTCCTTCAGCAACCAACTTACCCAACCTCGTCCTCGGAACCCAATCCTCAGTCATGCTCCCACCATTATCTTTTCTTTAATTTCTTCAACATGCTGAGGTAATTCGGAAGGCTTCAAACCCCTCCTCTCATATTCGGTAAACTTTTCGGGAGCCATCTCATAGTATTGGGCGATATGCTCACCCTTAACTCGTGAATCATCTGGCAAAACCTCTGGGCTGTGTGGAACCTCCAATCCAGCTTCAACAGCCCCTTTGAGCACCGCAAATACCCTTCCACCTCTCGTTGGCGTATGCAATCCGATGTCGAGGATGGCTTCCTTGATCCCTTTCTCCAAAGCCTTCTTGCCAACGAGCAATCCCGTTAGATAAGCAGCTGGAGTGTTGTTCAGATCACCTTTCCATCCGTATTTGGCGAGCATCGAAGAATCGACGCCTACAAGCACTCTGTCACCGTCGGGATGGTATTCTATAATCTGAGCGATGACTCTTCTGTTTGTAATCCTAACTACAAGTCTCGGCTTCCTTGAGAGAAGTAGCTTGAGCCTCTTCCTGTAATTCGTTTTACCCTCTCTCCTCCTTCTGTAGGGAACCTTATATCTTGGACCTTTAGCCATTTCACGCCACCTCTTCCTTCTTAATCAAACCTTGAGCTTCAAGATAAGCGTTCAAGTGAGAAACGCTTCTAAACTCTCCACCCTTCGCCTTCATGTAGAGCATCCTATACGTTCTCCTGTCGATGATACCCTTATCTCTCAGATACCTCAGCCTCCTCCTCAAAGCTCTAATTCTTAAGATCCAAGCCTCCTTCCTCGAAAGCCTTGCGGTCTTCTTACCCTTCCTGCTTCCATGTCCTCTTCTCCTACCCTTCCTCTTCTGAGCCTTCTTGTAGTTGATCCTGACCCTACAAACTCCCTTGACGGGTTTCCTCTTTATGAGTCCCTGCTCGACTAGATTTCGAATGTCTTCCTTAGTTGCGGCTGAAGCAATCTCATCCAAGGCTGAGGGGTCGAACCAAACCCTGTTCATCCCACACTTCAGAACCTGAGCAGCCAAACGCCTCTGCAGTCTCAAATCCATAACCATCACCTTGATGACGGATTGAGGATCTTGATACCCAACTCCTTAGCCTTCTCCTCGATCATCAACCTCTTCTTCATACCAACAGATGAGGCGATCCTTATAGCCTGTCTCTCTGGATTTACCTTCTCCAAGTCCTTAACGTTGTAAACCAATACTTCCTCATATCCGGACGGATGCAACCCTCTGACAGCCTTGGGCGATCCAAAGCCGATGCTGACCAGTATTCTGCCACTCCACTTTCCTCCTACTCTCTCCCTCCACTTGTTATGCAATCCCTTTGGTCTTCTCCAGCCCTTATCTCTTAACCTGAGCTTTTTGTGAGCTTCGAAATGCCTGAATTCCGGCTTTCTGGCTTTTTGCCTTCTCCTAACCCTAAGAAGTCTCGCGATCTCCTTATCCACATGCACCACCTCACTTCGGCTTCTCAACTATGTAAATTCCGTCCTGAAATACTCTCGGATCCAATCTCTTGATTTTTGTAGCTTGTTCAAGGTTTGCAGCCGTCTGTCCGCACTCCTCCTTGTCTATACCCTTAACTATGATCTCCTGCCCCTTAATCTCAACTTTAGCCCTTCCTACGATTTTGGCTCTTCTGGGATGTTTCTCTCCAAGGAAGTTCTCGATTATTACTTCGTCACCTTCAACCCTAACCTTGATCGGGAAGTGAGCGTAAACTACCTTGAGCTTGTACTCAAAACCTTCAGTAACCCCCCTTATAAGGTTCCTTATGTGAGCCCAGAATGTTCCAACCATCGCCTTGAGTCTCCTTCTGTCTTCCTTAGCATAAACCCTGATAGCACCGTTGGCTTTTTCGATATAAACTCCTCTGAACTTAAGAAATCTGGAGTTCTCACCCAGAGGCCCTTTTGCTGTAATCGTGTAGCCTTTCGCCGTATCACCTTCAATGGTCACTTCCACGTTCTCTGGAATCGGAACCACTCTTTCGATCATGAGCATCACCTCAGTAGACGTAAGCAAGTAGAACACCACCTAAACCAAGTTCTCTGGCTTCCTTTTGCGACATCACACCCTTAGTGGTAGATACGATCAGTATGCCAAAGTCTCTCGCCGGCAGATACCTCTTCTCGAACTTCTCGTATTCTGTTCTCTTTACTGAGAATCTCGGCCTGATAGCTCCGCAGTCGTTTATCCTTCCGCAGAGCTCTACGATAAACTTTCCACCTCTGTGGTTTTCAACGTATTCAAAGCCCTTTATGTATCCGTGCTCCTTCATAACCTTGAGAACGTTGCCGATGAGCTTTGAAGCGGGCTTAACCTCGCACTTATCCTTTCCAACTCTTTCAGCGTTCTTTATAGCAGACATCGCATCCGACAGTGGATCCACGGCCATCGCGATCACCTCACCAGAGCTTCTTAAATCCCAATTCTGAAGCTACCTCTCTAAAGCACTGCCTGCAGAGATACAATCCGTATCTCCTAATCAAGCCTCTTCTCCTCCCGCATCTCCTACACTTGTTAGCTCCTCTGCCGAACTTCTTCTTCTGCTCCTTCTCCATCATATCACCTCCACGCCCAAACTCCTAAGCCACTCGATCGTTTCTTCTTTCGTTATTCTGTGTCTCTTTCCAACCTTGCTCCTGCACCTTCTTCTCCTAGCAACCCTGTAGCCCCTTCTCTTCAATACTACGCAGATGTCCATTCCGAAGATACCAATGTCGGGATCGTAATCCACTCCCGGCAGATCGATGTGCTCAGCAATGCCAAAGGAGAAGTTTCCGTCGTTTATCGATTTCGCACTAAGCTTGAACTCCTTGACCTTTAGAGCATCCATGAGGAACTTCATAGCCTTTTCTCCTCTAAGCGTGACCTTACAACCTATGGCTTCACCCCTTCTAATTCCGAAGTTCTTAATCGTCTGAGTTGCGTATGTTATTGCCGGCTTCTGCCCAGTAAGCTGCTCAAGCAACTTTACAGCTCTCTTGTGCCTCTCTCCGCTTTCTCCAACTCCGATGTTGATAACTACCTTGTCGATGAGAATCTCTCTCATTGGGTTCTCTCCTTTCTTTTTCTCATCCTTCGTCTCGGTTTTTTCAACCGTCATCGCCTGCATACGTTACACCCCCAGATCGATCACTGGTTTGTCGGAATCCTTCTTACCGATCACAAATATGTAATCCTCAATCGTCGTGAACTCCCCCTTCTCGGATTCAACGGTGACGAGGTTTGGTGCAGAGCTCCTGACGATCTTGTAGTCCTTTATTCTACCAATTTCACCAGCGTGACCACCACCAGTAACCATTACCAAAGCTCCGATCTCGAACTTGAGGTGATCTATTATCTTTTTCTCCGGAATTGTCATCAGAATGCTGTCCTTCGTTTTGTATTCGTTTCCTGCGAGTATATTCGTTCCGTCAAACAGATTCAGCTGGATTTTGCCGCCCCTGACCATAGTCTTGTTCACGATCTTGTAGAGCTTGACGTTGTCGTCCTCGATCTCTATCGGCACGTATCTACCCTTCTCGTCGAATACAATCCTGTAACTCTTCTCAAGCTTGGGAATCTTGATTACGTCGAACAGCCCAATAGGAAACTTGTAGTCCTTCCTCGGAACGCCATCTACCAAGATTTCTCCAGCAGCGATGATCCTTCTCGCTTCTCTCGCCGTATCTGCAAGCTGAAGGTAGTCTCTAACCACTATGAGCAACGGAATCGCATACTTGTTGTGTGGTCCAGGTGAAGGCTTGACTACCCACCTTCCACCACTCTTTCTCGGAATCTTATACGTTTTCGGAGCAGACAACCTCTTCTGGTGCATACCACATCACTTCCTCTCTAATATCTTTTTCCTAACCTCATCGACATCTCCCAACTCGATAATCATGACGTTTGAGGGGTGAATCGGGATGTAGACTTCAGTTCCGTCCGCTTTGGTTTGGGTTACACCATCTACGTAAATCCTGAGCCTCTTCATATCTACTTCGACAACCTTGCCTTCGTGACCTCTAAATTCACCACGCATTATCCTAACCTTATCGCCCTTCCTGATTCTAATCGCCCTCTTTCCGTATTTCTTCCTGAGCTCTTTGGAGAGAGTTGCATGGAGCAACCTATGTCTCTCATGGAGCTTCGATGTCTTGAACAACCATCTTCTCCACTTTCTCGGCTGTTTGGATTTGGGAATCGCCATACGATCACCTCACACTATTATCGAAGCTATCGAGCCTATCTTGGGGAATCTTTCCGCAGCTTCCCTCGCAACTGGCCCCCTAATCTCAGAACCCTTTGGATTGCCCTTATCATCCGTAATCACCGCGGCGTTGTCCTCGAATTTGACACGAGTTCCGTCTGGTCTTCTGTATTCCTTCCTCTGCCTGATTATCACAGCGTAGTGCACTTGCTTTCTGATGTCCGGAGTTCCCTTCTTTACAGTCACAACTACAATGTCTCCGACTCCAGCAGCCGGATACCTTCTCCTGACACCCTTGTAGCCCTTAACAGCGATGATCTCAAGTTCTCTCGCACCGGTGTTGTCAGCGCAAATCAACCTCGCTCCTGTAGGTAAACATCTCGGAACTTCAGCCCTGATCGCCTTCACGCTTTACCACCTCCACTATAACGAAGCTCTTCGTCTTGCTGATCGGTCTGCATTCCGCAATCGTTACTATATCTCCCGGCTTGGCATTTATGCAAGGTGGATTGTGTGCGTGGATCTTCGATCTCTTCTTCAGATACCTCTCGTATTTTTTCACGTATCTTATGAGCTCTCTCTCGATTACAGCCGTCTTTTCGTAAGTCTTGACTACCTTGCCAGTTAGAATCTGACCTCTAACCCTTAAATCTCCGTGGAACGGGCAATTCTTATCGTCACATTCCCTTTCGGGCGGTTTGACATCTATACCGATATCCTTCACCATAACCTAACACCCTTCGCTCTTTTTAACATGAGTATGCCTTTCTTAATCCTATCCTCCGGCCTGAACGCTATCAGGTCGCCTTTTACTCTCAACACCTTCCCCTCAAACCTAACCCTGAAGGTTCTACCTTTTTTAGCCACGATTTTTAAACCTTTTTCCGTCTTGATCTTGAGAGTATTCATCGTTTCATCGACTACGATACCTTTAATTCCGATCTCAGAAGGATTTGGAGAATCGACAACTTCAACTTCCAATCCGATCCACTCGTGAGCTAAAATAAATTCGGGTCTCATGCTCTATACCCTTCTTCCCTCAAAGCTGTCTTTATCCTCGCTATGTCCTTCCTGACGTTCCTGATAGCCATCGGATTCTCCAACGAACCTCCAGATCTGACGAGAGTCCTCAGCCTTAAAAGTTCCAATTCGAGCTCTCTTAACTTCTTTAGCTTTTCCTCCTTGCTCATCTTTCTGATTTCGTCCATCTTCATTGTTCTTCACCCTCCTTATTTTCAGCCTGTTCAGCCTCAACCTGCTCAGCATCCGGCTGAGCTTCACCCAAGATCTGGGCTTTTAGGGCTTCGAGTTCTTCCTTGCTGACCTCTTTTACCTTAAACTCGTCCGGAAGCTCAACATCTGGTGGGATTATTCGAACGCTTACACCGTAAACACCCAACTTCTTGATGGCGATGTCAAACCCCTTTCTAACCAATTCGTAAGCTGGATCTCCCGTATGAACCATCGTTCCAGCTACGAACTTCTCAGTTCTGGCTCTCTCACTCGTGAGCTTACCGCTGATCTCTATCTCACAGCCTTTAGCTCCAGCCTCCATAATTCTGTAGAGGAATCTGTAACCAGCTCTTCTGAAATACCAGCCTCTCTCAAGTGCTCTTGCCAGAAGAGTAGCCATCAGCTGGGCGTTGAACTCAGGTTTCTCGACTTCATCAACGCTTATCTGTGGATTGTCCAAGCCGAACTCCTTGAGCTTCTCCTGAAGCATCCTGATCCTTCTTCCACCCTTACCTATTACAAGTCCCGGTCTCTCAACGAATAAGCTTACTTGAGTGCCCAAAGGTGTTCTTATGATGTCAACTCCGCCGAATCCGGCGTTTCTCACTTCCTCCTTGAGCCACTCCTTGACTTGGAGCTTCGTGATCCTATCTCTTATGAACTTCCTCTCAACAGCCATGCTACTCACCCCTAATTTCAGCTACGAATTCTACAGTTGTAAGCTGCTGGAATTTAGGCGTAGCTCTTCCAAAGGCTCGAGGCATATACCTCTTGATCACCCTACCCTTCTTAGCCTGAGCGTGGACGATCACCAATTTCTCAACCTCAAGCCCCTTGTATTCAGCGTTGGCTTCCAAGTTCTTGAGAACCTTTAGAATGAACTTAGCAGCCTTCTGTGGATACCTTCCAGCATACCATTTGTGAAGCCCATGCTTGTGGGCAACCTTCTTCTTATACCTCTTGAACGGGATCGGCTTCCTCAGAGCGATCACATTCTCCAAGATCTTCTTAGCCTCCTCGATCTTCTTTCCCCTGAGCTCTCTGCAAATCTCTACTGCGTGCTTGAAGCTTATCGGCATCTCATAACCCATAGCCTTTGCGGCTTTCGTCTCATCAGCCGGCTGATAGGAATATTTTATGCGAGCCATTCAACCACCTCACTTCAGTGGAACGAACTTACTGCTTCTCGTAGCTCCGACTCCCGGTCCAGAATGCTTTTCGAACCTCCTCGTCAGAGCAAACTCGCCCAAGCGGTGTCCGATCATTTCCGGCTTTATCTCAACTTTAACGAACTCCTTGCCGTTGTGAACGTAGATCGTTTTTCCTACCATCTCTGGCAGAACTATCATATCCCTACAGTGCGTTCTTGCCCAGCCTTTCTTTCTTAGCTTTCTGAGTAGCTTTAGCTCCTGTTCTGTGAATCCTCTCTTTATCTTCCTTCTCTCTCTTGCTGGCAAAAGCTCCGCTATTTGCTCCAAACTCATCTTCTGCAATTCTTCCAACGTGTAACCACGATATCTGAACTCCTTCGGACGGGTTATCTTACTCTTCAGCGCCATACATACCACCTCCCAAACTGTTAGCATGAAACGAATAAATATATAAAGTTACTTCCTGATTCCAGTTCTCCTCGCAGCAATGCTTCCGACCTTCCTGCCCGGTGGAGCATTCCTGCTGACGGTCTTCGGCCTTCCGACATGCTGGTGCTTACCACCACCGAACGGGTGATCTACTGCGTTCATCGCAACTCCTCTGACTCTTGGCCACTTCGCAGCCTTGCTCTTCATCTTGTAATACTTCTTACCAGCCTTTACGAACGGCTTATCCGTTCTCCCTCCTCCAGCAACGACGCCTATGGTTGCCCTACACTTCGGATCGAGCCACTTGAGCTTACCGGAAGGGAGCTGAACCAGAACTCTGTCCTCCTCATGCGCAACCAGTATTGCGTATGTTCCGCTGGCTCTCGCAAACTTACCGCCATCTCCCGGCTGGTTCTCAATGTTGCAGATCGGAGTTCCCTCAGGTATGTTTTTCAGATAAGTAGTGTTTCCGGGCTTGATCTCGACGTTTTCTCCAGCCTCGATGACATCCCCAACTCCCAAGCCTTCAGTAGCGAGAACATATGTTGTCCCACCATCTGGAAGTCTTACCAAAGCCACCGGCCCATTCCTTGCAGGATCGTGCTCGATGTCTATCACTTCAGCCCTTACGGTTTCACCCGGCTTAAACCTAAGATGCTTTATTTCAGCCCTATATTTATGAGATGGAGCTCTGTAAGTGGGAGTTCCCCTTCCACGGTTTTGGGAAATGATACGCTTACCCATTTACACCACCTCAGAACACACCCAACTTTGAAAGGATTTCCTCGGCCGAATACTCTGGCTTAAGCTTTATGTAGGCTTTCTTCTCTCCTTTTGGAGTTACCAGCGTGTTTACTTTCTCAACTTCCACGTTAAACAACCTCTCAATTTCCCTTTTTATGTCGGGTTTTTTAGCCCTTATATCGACTATAGCCGTCAATATGTTCTTCTCAAGCAGCGATACCGCTTTTTCCGTAACCAAGAAGCATTTGATCAGCATAACCATCCCCTCAGATGTTCTATCGCGGATTTAGTCCAAACGGTAAGTCTTCCAGCGTGACAACCGGGAGCAAGCAACTCGACGTTCAAATCTTTAGCGAGAACGACATCTACACCGGGCAGATTCTTCGCAGCCTTCATAACACCTTCATCTTTGCCAACCACTAAAAGCACGCTCTTCTTCTGGACATATCTTCTGCCCCTCCTCTTACCCTTGCCAGCCCTCTGCCTCTTGGTGTCTGCAGATCTCTCAACATCAGAGTAAACTCCTATAGCTCTAAAGACTTCAACGACCTCTTTGGTCTTCTTGAGGGATTGTAGCTCATCAACGACGATCTTTGGTAGTTCGCCCTCAAAGATGTGGTTTCTCGCTTTCACCAACTCAGGATTGGCTGTAGCTGCTATGGCTGAACGCAAAGCCTTGCGCATCTCCTTCTTGTTTATCTTCTCCGCCCACTTCTTCTGCGGCTTTGGTGGATGTGCTTTCCTTCCTCCGACAGCCTGAGGAACAACCACAGCTCTGCTCCCTATCTTCCATCTCGGAACCCTTGCGTATCCGTAGCCTGGACCCCAGTTCTCCCATGCGTAGTCAAGCCCAGCCAATGGATTAGGACCGTATGGCTGTCTTCTGTGGCTTTGAATTGCAAGGACGGCTCTCTTGATTATGTCCGGACGGAATTCCTCCTCAAACACTTTCGGAAGTTCGATCTCCTCTACAACTTCACCCTTTAAACTCAACACCTTAGCGATCATCATGATCACCTACCCTGCTTTGAGGATGTGCTGATATACAGGACATTTATTCCCTCATAAACGACCTTCTGTGGAGGTCTGATTGCGTCTCTCATCCTGATGAGCCTTTTAACTGGGCCGGGAACACTGCCTGAAACCAAAACGTAATCACTTCTAATTACTCCATAATGGACGAATCCGCCCTTAGGAGTTACCTCTTCTCCGTTCTCACCGATCTTGATGATTCTCTTGTTATATTCAGTTCTCTGGTGGAATCCCATCTGACCAGCCTGTGGAACCGTCCATCTCACTCTGTGTGGAGTCCAGGGACCGAGAGTTCCTACTCTCCTATGCTTGGAGCTTCTTGCATGCTTTGCATCGAGTGTTATGACTCCCCATCTCTTTACTGGACCCTGGAACCCCTTACCTTTCGTGATTGCAATAACATCTATCAACGCGCCCTCCTGGAAGACCTCGGAGATCCTAACTTCCTTGCCCAACTTCTCGATTGCATAATCGAGCACTGCGTTGATATCTGAACCTCCAACCTTCTGTTCCATTACGTCAGGCACCTTCTTCGGAACTCCAGTGATCTTGTAGGGCTGGGTATATGTGATAACCCTAACTTCAGCTATGTCCTCAATTTCTCTTAGCTTATCGACATCCGGTGTCTTCTTTGGCAAGTTGAGTCTCCTGCCAAGGTATTCGTCGAGTTCGTTCGTCCAAACCTCACCAGCTATCTGCAAGCCGTAGGGAGAGTTCTTGTAAACTCTGATGCCCATTACTTTCATCGGTGGGCATTCGATTACAGTGACTGGCACCACTATTTCCTCTCCATACGTTGGTGAGTTCTTTCTGTCGTCTATCATGATAACGTGGGTCATTCCTGCTTTGTAGCCAGCGAAACCCAACAGCTTAGGCTCTCCGTCGTAGTCGGGCCATGATCTAATGCGTGGAATGATACTGCTGGCTCTCTTTCTCGGACTGAATGCTAAAGATCCTCTCCTTGGTCTGCTATACTTCATCCAACCACCTCACCCAGTTCACTATCGCTAACGTAGCCAATACCGCTTCTTCCAATCTCACGGTCTCAACACCCTGCATGGGGATCGTATTCCAACATTTAGCATCAAGCCTTATACCAAGCCTTTCGGCTATCTCGAATACCCCCTCTTCGGGGCTTCCAAATATTAGCGTGAGAGGGCTTTTTAAGCTTTGCCTCAGATTCTCAAGCCGAACAACCTCGCATTTACGCGAGGTAACGACTACGTTTCTCCTTTTTAGGACTTCTTTAAGCTCGACCTTTTTAACTTTATATCCCCAATACTCATCCGGTTCAGCTTCTTCGACGACCAACGGCTTCTTCGAACAGACCCTGACGGTCACGCGGGCGCCCCTCTTCAGCCTCCTTTTGGGCTTGAGGGACGCCAGGGCGTCAACACCTATATCCACCCAGCACGTGCCGTCAGGAGCAACCCGTCTAACGACCCCCTCTCTAATCTCACCGACTTTTAAATGTTTCGGCTTATGAGAAGGAATGCGCAGAGGTGGTAAAACACCAGCATATCGCAATGAAGGCTTTATCGGGATCAGATATTTTCGGAGATATTGCGGTGTTTCCATATATTCCAAGATATCCTTGATAAAGTCAGATTCATCAAGTTTAGGATCGCGATAAATGAGGATTTCATCGACTCTGAAGATCGCACAAGCTCTAGCTATTAATCCGACCTTGAACGTTTTGATTTTAGGATCATTCTCGTTGATCAATGCTGATGATGGGATAGCTATCGAGAGCATGGTTTATGAATTTACTGAAAACCTTATAATTTTGTAGTTATGGAAGGGGAATGTTCACAGTGTAATGAATGCAAATCGTTCAAAAAATTAGGTGATTGTAAATATTGCGGATTTAAACATTTCGAAAATTTAATAAAAAGAGCGGAAAAATTGATGAAACCTTAGAATACTTGAAGACAGAATATTTCAAGCTGTGTTCAAAGAAACGAAAGAAACATGGACAAAGAATGCTACTCGACGAACCTATCAAAAACTTATTTAAAAACGATTTCCAGACCTTGAGGAAATAGATGTGAAAAATTTAAAGATCGAGGTAAAATTACCAGATGGTAAGAATCTTAAGATTCCCATTAAATGTGATGGTGCTTTTTACTTCAAAGATAAAAACGTGTATGTCTTTTACGAAATAAAGGGATACAGCACGGATACGAATAGCATTCTATCATCAATTGCATCATTTGGTGGAGATTGTCAAGATGTAATATTTTTATAGTAACAATTTATAAGGTTATGTAATAAAGCGAAGGATTTGAGCCAGCTTAGGGTAGATTTGAATTGCACTTTGTTTTTAGGGAATCTATTATAG
>Ga0256842_1001606_pt1 | contig 17805 bp, 16 predicted proteins | sample 4559240metaG_FD_185973 | JGI IMG/M metagenome (GOLD analysis project Ga0256842, IMG submission 185973) | Hydrothermal vent microbial communities from Guaymas Basin, Mexico - 4559-240 | ecosystem: Environmental > Aquatic > Marine > Hydrothermal vents | place: Mexico: Guaymas Basin | collected...
CTTCATCTGAAGTAACTAGTACAAGTTCAAACGCAGTTACAAGTGCTGCCGATATGGCTGGTCATGAGATTTCTCAAGAAGAAAGGTCTATAGCTAATGATTTAAATACTTTAGTAACAGTTACAAATGATGACTTTATCCTAAAAATGGATACTCTTGGTCGTATATCTTCAAAAGAGTTACTTGAAGATAAATTCAATACCAAAGAAGATGCTCGCGCACAATTGATATCCCCAATGGGAACAAAACCTCTTTATATTAGATTTTTAGATTTAAACTTAAATGCTGAATCTGTTAAAACTCCATATACTGCAGATGTATCAACTCTTGATTTGTCAAGTGGTTCACAAACTGTAACACTTACTCAAAAACTTTCAACTGTTACAGTGACAAAAAAGATAACATTTTACAAAGATGGTCATTATGATGCAAAAATTTCACTAAGTGAAGATAAAAGACACTTTATCTATCTAGGTCAAAGACCAAAAGTTAATGAAAAAGAGCAAATGATGTCTGCTGTTGGTGCTTTAGTTTACTCAAATGATGAACTATTAACTATTATTGAAGATGGTGATGCTGAGAGTAGAAAAAGTTTTTCAAATATCGCTTTAGTTGCTTCATTTGACCAATATAATGCAATTATTCTGTATGGCTTTTCACCAGATACAAATATTGTTATAGATCGCGATAGAGATGAAAATCCTGTTGTCTATTTTGAAGCATTACAAGATATGAATTTTCATGGATATATAGGACCAAAAGTTTATAAAACATTGAAAAATATTAAACCTGTTTTAACTCATACTATTGAGTATGGTTGGTTTACTTTTGCATCTGCTCCATTATTCGCACTTCTTTCTTGGTTATATGGAATTTTTGGTAACTGGGGTTGGTCAATCATAGCCCTTACTTTAATCATTCGTGCAGTCCTATACCCACTTACATACAAGGGTATGGTGTCTATGCAAAAAATGAAGCTTCTGGCTCCTAAAGTTAAAGCTATTAAAGAAAAATACAAAGGTGACCCTCAGCGCCTTAACAAAGCTACAATGGATCTTTATAAGAAAAATGGTGCTAATCCACTTGGTGGATGTTTACCAATGTTGCTTCAAATTCCTGTATTTTTTGCAATTTATCGTGTACTTTTAAATGCAGTTGAACTTCAGGGTGCTCCTTGGATGTTATGGATAACAGACCTTTCAAGAATGGATAGCACTTATGTACTTCCTATTCTTATGGGTGCTTCTATGTATTATCAGCAAAAACTTACACCAAGTAACTTTACTGATCCTATGCAAGAAAAAGTGTTTAAATTTTTACCTATTATTTTTACATTTTTCTTTGTAACTTTCCCAGCTGGTCTAGTTCTTTACTGGTTTGTAAATAATCTTTTCTCAATCGCTCAACAGTTTGTTGTAAATGCACAGTTTACAAATGCTAAAGATGCTGAGATAGCTTTAAGTGACCATGCTCATAAACTGGAACATAAAGAGATGGAAGCTAAAAAGCTAGAGGTAAAAAAAGAAAAAAAAGGTTCAGGTAAAAAAGATGATTAAGATTGAAGCAATAACTCTAGAAGAAGCATATAGTAGTGCAGCACTAAAGTTAGAGTGCTCAATCACAGAGTTGCAAATTGAAGTTGTTCAAACTCCTAGTTCTGGTTTTTTAGGATTATTTAAAAAGAAAGCAATTATTGTTGCAGTTCTTAAAACTAAAGAAGAGAATAAAGCACAAGAAACTCAAAAAGTAAAAGTAGCTGAAGTAAAAGTTGAGAAAAAACCTGAAGTTAAAGTAGAGGCTAAAAAAGCAAATACTAAAACAAAAGAAAGAAAAAAAGAAAAACCAGCTAAGAAAAAACAAGAGCATAAAGTTTTACATGACACTATTATGCCTCAGTCATTTGTAAGTACTCAAGATGATGAAGATTATGATATGGAAGATATCAACTTTACAGCTGATTATGAAGATGAAGAAGAAGAGATTCAAGAAACGGTAGTTCAAGATACAACAAATGCAAATGAAGTAGCTGCTACCGTTGAAGAAGAGGTAAATAAACTTTTTAACTTAACATGTTTTAATATTGACAAGATAGAAGTAAGCGCTTATAATGAACAAACACTTCTAGTAGAGTTTAAAGGTGATGATGCAGCATTGCTTATAGGTAAAGAGGGTTATAGATATAAAGCTCTTTCATATATGATTTTTAACTGGATAAACACTAAGTATAAACTGCAACTTCGTCTTGAAATTGCAGAATTTTTGAAAAACCAAGAAGAATCAGTAGCTAGATATTTAGTGGGTGTTTGTGAAAATGTAGACCGTGATGGTCGTGCGCAAACAAAAATCCTTGATGGCGTTCTTGTTCAAATCGCTCTAAAAGAGCTAAGAGATAAATATCCTAACAAGTATGTAGCGATTCGTTCAACTCGTGATGGACTAAAGTTTATCATTATAAATGAATACAATAACTATTAACGATACTATCTGTGCTATTGCAACTGCAAATGGCATAGGTTCTATTGCCATTATTCGCATAAGTGGTGATGATACTTTAGAAATTGCAAAAAAACTTTCTCAAAAAAAAGAATTCACTCCAAGATATGCTCATCTGTCAAATATTTATAACAAAGAAAATGAACTAATTGATGAATCAATAATTATCTACTTTAAAGCCCCTTTTTCTTTTACAGCAGAGGATGTTCTAGAGATACAATGTCATGGTGGTTTTATAGTTGCTCAATCAATATTAAAAGCTACTCTATCTTATGGTGCTAGACTTGCCCAAGCTGGAGAGTTTTCCAAACGAGCATTTTTTAATGGGCGGATTGATTTGAGTGAAGCGGAAGCTATAGCACAACTAATAGAAGCAAAAAGTGAAGATGCAGCTAAGATTTTAGCAAGACAGATGAAAGGCTCATTAAAAGAGTATATTGAAGATATTCGTGATGAGATTATTCATATTCTTGCTTTTAGTGAAGTTAGTATTGATTATGCTGAGGAAGATTTGCCTGAGGATTTAGTACAACAGATTAAATCTAAATTAGCAGAACTTACTAAGTCTCTAAACTCAACTCTTATCGCTTCAAAATCTCGTGAAGGTTTGATGCAAGGCTTTAAAGTAGCAATTGTTGGAAAACCAAATGTTGGAAAAAGTTCTCTTTTAAATGCTTTATTAAATTATAACCGTGCTATTGTTAGTGATATCGCTGGAACTACTCGTGATACTATTGAAGAGCAAGTTAAAATTGGGACGCATCTTATTAAGATAGTAGATACTGCTGGAATACGCGAAGCTAACGATGAGATAGAACGCATAGGGATAGAGAGAAGTTTAGAAGCTATAAATGAGAGTGATATAGTTGTAGCTTTGTTTGATGGTTCAAGAGAAGCTGATAGTGAAGATGAACAGATAATAAAACTTATAAAAGAACATGCAAAAGATAAACATACGCTACATGTAGAGAATAAAATAGATTTAGATAAAAAGTTTCTACATGTAGAGATTGATTTTGATATGAGAATTAACTCTAAAGATAATGTCGATGAGTTAGTAAAAGCTTTAGAAAACATCATGGATACAACTAACTCTTCAGATGAGATGATGCTGATTTCTCATAGACAAATTAGAGCAGTTGAAGCAACTTTGCAAAATATAAAAGAAGCACTCTTTCCTTTAGAAGATCAAGAGTTAGAGATATTTTCTTTTCATCTAAATGAAGCAGTTAAAGAGATGGCAAGTATAACTAGACCTTTTGAAAATGATGAGATGTTAGATAAAATGTTTGGAAGTTTTTGTCTTGGCAAATAAATATTTAGCAATAGATTTAGGTCTTAAGAGAATAGGGCTTGCGTACTCTGCTCATAAAGATATAGTTACCCCTTTACAATCAATCATCCGTAAAAACCGTAATCAAGCCTCTGATGAAGTTAAAAAGAGTATTAAAGAGTGGGAAATCACAACTGTTATAGTTGGTGTACCACTTGGTGGGAGTAGCGAGGATGAGATGAAGCGACGCATCGCTCACTTTATGAATCTAGTTGATTTTGAAGGTGATGTTTTCTACCAAGATGAAGCGGGAAGTTCTAAAGAAGCAGAAGCCCTTATAAAAGGTGAGATGAAACACCTTCGTGATGGTCGTATAGACTCTATCTCAGCAATGATAATTTTACAAAGATATTTGTACACAAATAAAATAAGATAAAAAGAAGATATTATGATAAAAACACTACTAATTTTGATTTTACTAAGTTTAAGCTCTTACGCATGCCCTCCGTTTATAATACCAGTGCCTGTTGCAAATGTTAGTATAGATATAGATGCAAAAAAAACAAAAACTTCATTTGTGTTTACTTGGGAGTTTATAAAAAATAGACTATTAGAGCATGACAAAAATAAAAATAATAAGTTTGATAAAGATGAGATACAAGAGATAAAAGAGGAGCATATTGACTATATCAAAAAATATAATTATATTACTGAGATAGTATATGTAAAAAAAGGGCAAAGAGTTAAAAAAAGTTTAATCTCTAAAATAAATCTAAAAGATGAAAAATTATCTGTCTCTGGTATGGATATAAAATACAGTTTTAGTTTTGATACAGATTTTGTTTTAAAAAAAGATCATAGACTTTTTATCCGTATATTGGATCCTAAACAAAAGGTATTTGTAGCATTAAAAGAGATAAAAGTACACAATTATAATGGTGTAAAATCTATAGTTATGCAAGATATTCGTGCAAATATTTACTTTTATAAACATGTTAAAAAGTATAATAAACTGATGTTACGATAATTGAAGTGGTAACCTAAATTCTTTATATGAATTTAGGTTACCACTCCACATAGATAGGGGCGAGAAAAAACGACAAGTAAAAAAGGACTCACTCTTATGAAACTACTCTTTATACTTTTACTTCTTTTTAGTTTTGTATTTGCTACGACAAAAATAACTCAAGATTATGGGCTAATAAACAGTATTAAAAATAAAGAAAATAATAAATTACAAAATATACTAAGCACTCTTGATAAAGAACAGTTAAATGATGAACTAATCTTAAACATAGTCTATTATACTTCTAAATATGGTGATGAAAAAACTGTAAAAATAGTGGATAATAAAGGGATAGACTTAACTTCTACTTATCATCACTCTTATTTTAAAAATTATGATGCTTTTACTTTTGCTATAGATAATAATAACATTCCAATGGCTTCTTATTTACTAAAAAAGTATAAATATGATTTAAACAAAACTTTTAAACAAAGATACAAAACTTCCTATCTTACTATGATAGAGAGATTTTATAAAGGTGATGATGGGATTAAACTCTTTAAATATATTTTCAATAATATAGATGAAAAAATAATAAAACAAGATGGTAAAAAACTTTTTAAAAAAATACTTTACAATAAAGAGATAGTAAAGTTTGTAAATAAAAACAAAAGTTTTAAAAAAATCTTTGATGAAAATATATATGCTATGATTTTTAGAAAATACTGCTACATCTACGATAGAGAGAATTACTCATATGATAATTTACAAATAGATATAGACCATGCACGGGAAAACATAGCACTGTTTGAGTCTTATGTTAAAGATGATGACTTTCAAACAAGACTACAAAAGATAAAAAAACTTGATGATAGTTTGTTTCTCTTGATTAAAGCTAAACATACTTATGCAAAATTAAAAAAAGACCCAACACATAAGCAGTACTATTATGAGAACTTAAAAAACTATCTTTTTGTAGTAGCATCATACAATGGGGATATAGAGATGATGCAAGAGCTTTTAGATAACGGTACAGATATCAATTTCTTACAAAATTTAAGTAAAGAGGATTTAAGAGTTCTATACCCAATTAATCCACTTTTAGCAGCAGCGAAAAGTCATGCATACAAAAGTGTAAAGTTTTTACTAAAAAATGGTGCAAAAATAGATACAAAAGATTGGTATAAACAAACTGCTTTAGTTTACGCACTTGATAAAGCTACTCAAAAAGATAGAAAACTTATTGCACTACTTTTAGAGAGTGGTGTGGATATAGATTTGCAGTTTGATGAATATAGACTTGCGCTATCTCCAATATATTTTAGACCTTTAAGTTTTGCATTGGTATTTACTAAAGATTTAGAGATAGTAAAGATGGTATCAAAAAGAGCTGATTTAGAGATCCTTACTGGGCAAGATGATACACATATTACAAAATGGTTATCAAGGTTTCACAACAAAGGATTTTTATTTTCTTGTGAGAGATTTAAAGTTGCTCTTGATTTTACTGCTGATAAAAACAACATTAGTTACCATAAGAAAAGTATATTAACCTATATATTTGCAAAATATAATGATTATAACAACCCTTTTACAAAAGAGTGTTCAAGGCTAAATGTTTTAAATATATTTTTAGTTAAAGATAAAGATGCAAAACTTACACTGAGTGAAGTTAAAAAATTAAAAGTAGATGAAAAGCAGAGAGTATATGAGTATGTACAAAAGAGAGACTACCCTACAGAGCTACTTAAACATAAAAAGTTTGATGAATTATATACTTATATCAAAAATACAAAAGATATCACTACCTTGGCAAAAACTAAAACAGACTCTTTTCTTTATGATCTACTAAACGCATTTGTAAGTAAAGTTGATGTTATGGGAAGATATGATTTTTTACTTTATACTATGGGTAAAAAACCTATCTCCAAAAAAACTTTACAAAAATTAGAACTAAATAAAAAACTTATAAAAATAGTAAAATTGCTTATAGATAAGGGCGCTGATGTAAATCAAAATGGTTCTCTGTTTACTCGTAGAAGTTCCTTTTCAAAAGCCTTAGAAAGTGTAGCTTTGTACTCTGATTTTCATGAGATTATTTTATATATGATAAAACATAATGCCGACCTAACTAAGCGATATGAGTCTCATAAAGTAAAGGCATATACAAATGTCATAACATACTTAATTAGATACGATAAGAGAAAATTTTTTGAAAATTTACTTAATGATAAAAAGATAGATATAAGTGTTAAAGATTCAAAAGGTGCAAATTTTTTAGATCATTCTGTGTTGCTTAAAAAACCTTATTTTATTAAAAGATTTCAAGAACTTGGACTTCAACCGTCAGATGAACTGCTAAACTAGGCATGTAAGCTTGAGATAGAGATAAACTAATTTAGCCAAACTTCATTTTTAAGAAATATGGAGGTTAAAGGTTAAGAAAAGGGAGTTAAACAAGCTGAAACACTATAGGAAATTAAGTCAAGCTTAGTGAGCTTTATTGGTAGCCTTGTCTTATAAATACTACTCTTTAGAATAAAAACGGTAAGTATTTCTACCATTATTTTTAGCTTTATACATTGCCTTATCAGCATTTTTTAATAATGTTTCCATATCTTCCGAGTCTTCTGGATAAATTGTAACCCCAAGACAGAGTGAAAGCTTTAAGTTGTGCCCATTATATTCATATGGAAGTGACATATGCTCAAATAGTTTTTCAACTATATTATCAACAATTTTTATATTATTAAAATCATCTATAATTATTGCAAATTCATCACCACCAATACGAGCAACAGTATCACTAGCTCGTATTTTGGTGTTTAAACGATTTGCCACTTCTACTAGAACATGGTCTCCAATATCATGTCCCAAAGAATCATTGATCTCTTTAAAGTAGTCAAGATCAATAAAGAGAACAGCTACCTTTGTTTTAGAACGCTTAGCAGATTTAATATTTTGAGATAGTCTATCTAAAAAAAGAACTCTGTTTGGGATTTTTGTGAGTCCATCATGTTGGGATTGATGACGATAAAGTTCTTTTTGATCTTCTATTGTATCTTTTAGTACTTTATTAATATTTTCGAAAAAAAACATAAAAAATAGTGATCCTAAAAATGGAATCATCCCCAAAAATATCTCTATTGGTGTAAATAAATATTTAATGTAGCTTATGTAAATAATTGTAACTAAGGAAATTACAAAGATAATTCCACCTTCTTTATATCCCTTTAAAAAGAAGGTTATCATTAATAAAATAAAGTACCAGCTAGCACCAGCAAGAGGATTAAGCCCAGCATAAAAAGAGAGAGAAACAACAGTGTATGAAAGAAATATTATAAAATAAACAAGTTTATTAAAATTCTTTTTTTCGTAACGAGCAAGGATAAAGGTGGAGCTAGCAAGTACAACATAAATAGCATCTATAAGAGCATGAGTATATTGAGAGTGTGATAATCTGGCAAGAGTTGCAATACTTACAATAAGTATATTAAAAATTAAGAGTGAGTTGAAAAGTATAAATTTTAATTTTAACTCATATTCACTAGATTCAAAAGAGTGTCCACTAACTAGCATTTTTTTGAAATTTATCACTTTTAAAATTCCTTTTCAATAGTAAGTCTTAATGAATTATAGTCTTTATATCTTTATATCCTAAATTTAAACCATGATACGTCTAAAGTTTAAGCCCTTCTAATTTATATTGGTAAGGAAGAAGAAGTTTAAACGATATGCAAAAGTAGATGAAACTAAAAAATTTGAGGCTGTTGCGAAGATGTTTTGATATAATATTAAAATAATTTGGAGACTAAATGAAAAATATAATAATCTTAATACTGTTTTTATCAAGCAGTATATATGCAAATAATATATCAACTCAAATTAAAAAATATAATGACCTAAAAAAAGTGATATATAAAGTAAAAGTTACTGATGATAAAGAAAAAAAAGAAGATGTTGAAAAACTTCAAAAATATAGAACAGAGATAACACAGGATATTATTAAATTTCAAAAAATTGTAGTAAAGCGATTAAATAAAAAAGACACATTGACTTTCTTAGATACCAATGAATTATTAGTGATTAGAATTGTATTATCAAAAACATTCCAAGAGATAGATTTATATACATTAATTTATCTAGAACATAAACATAATTTTTTAGTAGGTTTAAAGTTTAAATGAAAAATATAATAATCCTACTACCTATAAGCCTAACACTCTTCGCAAAACCCATAGAGATAGTAAAAATAAACTCTATAGAGTACAACACTTTAAAATCAGAGATACTTTCAATACAATAAAAGAACTATTAAAAAATAAAGATTAATTGGCATAAAATTTGACAAATGGGCAAAGCAACTTAATAAAGATTTTATATTTTAGACAAATTTTTTAGAAAAATTAAGGCAGTTGCAATGTGGAAGGAATTTAGTCACTTTAGAAATTTCGACTACAGATAGGCAACCTATTTCCTAAAACCAACTTTGAGATATGCGAAAGTAGATGAAGGGAAAAAGGCTGAGGCTGTTGCGAAGATATTTTAATATTTTGGTATATTTAAATCTTTGGTAATTTCCATTAAATCTCCATAAGACATTCTCATTACCATATTTGTATATTTTAAGTCTAAATTAAAATGTTTAATCACTTTTCTTTTATAGTTATCACCATAGTTACCTGTTCCATTAATGAAGCTAGTATTTTTGATTTCATTATATTTCTTTTCTATTCTCTTCTTTATCAATAAACTAATCCTTTTTCATAAAACCCACTAAGAAACCCACGTCATGAGACTCAAAAAGTGGCTGTTAATAGGCAGCTAAAATCTAAATAACTACCTAAAACTCTAAAATTATATCCCCAAATAAGGTTTTAAAACTTCAGGAATATCAATACTTCCATCTTCATTCTGATTATTTTCCATAATAGCTACAAGTGTACGACCAACTGCTAGAGAACTACCGTTTAGTGTGTTTACAAAGCTATTTTTCTTACCATCTTTAAAACGGATTTTTGCTCGTCTTGCTTGAAACTCTCTTGTGTTTGAGATTGAAGAGATTTCACGGTATTGGTCTTGTCCTGGGAGCCAAACTTCGATGTCTGTTGTGTATGCAGCTGAAAAACCTAAATCTCCAGTACAAAGATTAACTAAACGATGGGGTAATTCAAGTGCTGTAAGTATATCTGAGGCGCAAGAAACCATATCGTCAAATATAGCTTCGCTTTCACTTGGTTTAGAGATAGTAACTAACTCCACTTTATGAAACTGATGTTGTCTTATCATTCCGCGAGTATCACGACCAGCAGCTCCAGCTTCTTTTCTAAAACATGAAGTGTAGGCAGTCATTTTTACTGGTAAGTCAGACTCTTTCAAAATTTCATCAGCAAAAAGATTTGTTACTGGAACTTCAGCAGTTGGGATAAGAAATAGTTCTTGCCCTTGCATCTTATATAAATCATCTTCAAATTTTGGAAGTTGTCCTGTGCCTTCTAGTGCTTGACGGTTTACAAGTGCAGGGACACTTACCTCTTCAAATCCTTTTGAACGGTTAAAATCTAACATAAAGTTAATTAATGCACGCTCTAATCTTGCACCCATACCAAACGAAACACTAAATCTTGAAGTTGCCAGTTTAACACCGCGTTCAAAGTCTATCCAACCATTTTGTTCAGCTAGTTCCCAATGCTCTTTTGGAGTAAAAGAAAACTCTTTAGGGGTAAGTACTTTTTTTATCTCTACATTATCGTCTTCATCTTCTCCATCTGGAACACTATCATCTGGTATATTTGGTATGCTCATCGCTAAAGATTCTAGTGCTTCTTGAGCCTCTCTTTGTATATCTAAGGCCTCAGCAATTACAATTTTATTAGCATCTACACGAGCTTTTAACTCAGATATATCTTTGCCTTCGCGTTTGTATATACCAAACTCTTTACTCATGCTGTTTTGTAAAGCTTGTAGTGTCTCAAAACTTGCCTTTGCCTTTTTTAGCTCTTCATTCTTTACTTTTAATTCATTTAGAAGTTCTTGGCTAACACCTTTTCTTCTTAGTTTGGCGCTAACACCATCAAAATCTTTTTGTAGTAGTTTTAGGTTAATCATTTTCTCTCTTTATATTAATATATCGTGTGCTATTTGAAATTGGTTAGCAGTCATTAAGTGAATCTTTGGATGAAGTTCTTTTATGTCATCAAAAAGTTTTTTACTAAGTTCAAATCCAACTTTATATTCTTGTTCTGCTCCGCCATCTTCATTGGCATCTCTAAGTGCTTCTATCCACTCTTTTGGTACATGAATACCTGGAACATGGGCTGAAAGAAACTGTGCTGTACGAAGTTTAGTTATAGGAAAAAGTCCTAAAATTAATTCGCCTTTTTTATCTTCAGAACAACACTCGGCATTTGCCTCATCACGAAGTGCTAAAAGTTGTTTTGCATTCTCAACACTATAAACAGGTTGAGTAATTATCCCAATAGCTCCGTGTTTTATCTTTTTTTGAATCTTCTTTTTTAGTATTTTAGGATTTTTTGCAAAACTATTTACAACTGCAAAAGGGTATAACTCTTTTGGTTCATAAACAAAAGGTTTTCCAGAATAGTCCATCCCATGATTAAAAGCTGAGATGATTTCAAGCAAAAGAGTGCTATCCGCTTCAAAAACACCCTTTGCCCTTGGTTGGTCACTTATGGTTGCTGGATCTCCAGTAAGTGCTAAAATCATGCGAATATCAACTTCGTTTGCTCCAAGTAGGTCAGACTGAAGTGCTATTTTATTTCTATCACGCATACTCATAGTTGCGATTACAGGTTTGTTAAATCTATCTTGCAACATTTTTGCAGCAAAAAGTGCGTTGTACTTTAATTTTGCAAGAGGGTTGTCTGTTGTGCTGAAACCATCTACAAGTTTGTCAAGTCCAAGTTCTGCTATCTTATCAATGGTAGGAGAAAAAACAGGAGAATGCCCCGGAGTTGTTTCAAGTGTAATGTATGTATCGTTTTTTAGTTTATCTATGAGTGTTTCAAACAAAAAAAATCCTAATTCGCTATAATTACGACATTATATACAAAAGAGAGAAAATTTATGCTAAAACTTGCTGTTTTTGACTTTGATTCTACACTTATGGATGGTGAGACTATTGATTTTTTTGCAGAGGAACTTGGTCTTGGTGAAAAAGTAGCTGCAATTACTGAAGAAGCTATGAGTGGAAGACTTGATTTTTTTGAGTCACTTCAGCAAAGAGTAGGGCTTTTAAAAGGGCTTGATTTTTCTATAGTTGAAAAGATTTCTCATAACTTACCATATATGAATGGAGCTGCTAAGACTATAAAAGCATTAAAAGAAAAAGGTATGACTGTTGTATGTTTTAGCGGTGGTTTTCGTACAGCTACCTCTTATGCAAAAGATATCTTAGGATATGATGCAGATTTCTCAAATGCTCTACATGTAAAGGATGGTAAACTTACTGGACTTGTTGGTGGAGATATGATGTTTAACTACTCTAAAGGTGATATGCTTACTCGTTTGCAAAATATCTTAGGTGTAAGCAAAGAGGAAACTTTAGTATGTGGTGATGGTGCAAATGACTTAAGTATGTTCGCTCATGCTGGAACTCGTGTAGCTTTTTGTGCTAGAGAGATACTAGAAAAAGAAGCAAATATAATTATAAAAGAAAAAGATTTAACAAAGATATTGGAGAAAATTTAATGTTAGAAAATTCCGTATGGAGACAATACAACGAAGAGAATAATTTTAGACAAATGATTGCTAGATTTTCAAAAGAAAATATAGAAAATTTAATAGAGGATGATAAACAACTATATGCTGTTTTAAAAGCTAAAATGACAAAAAAAGAGCTTAGACTTTTTGCAATGGATAGTGCTCAACTTGAAAATGAAGAGATGAAAAAAGAGTTTAACTATACTGATGAAGAGTTAGAAAAAGCAAAGTTTAAACTATATAAAAAACTAAAACAAGATAAAGTAAGACTTGATTTTAGAGCATCTACCTTTAGTGAATAAATCTACTTAAGAATAATCTTAAAGCTTACTCTTCTTGATTTTTCTTTATCCTCTTTTTCAGAAAAGGTTAATCTCTTTTCTGAGAAACTAAGACCAGAACCTTTAATAACCCCACTTAAAAATCTTTGAACTTTCTCATCTTGCTTGTTAAATATATATGATAGTACAGAAAAAGAACGCTTCATAGATAACTCTTCATTTTTTAGATATGTTTGCGAGAAACTAACATTTGCCCATTCGCTAGATGTATGACCATCTATCTCAAACTTTTGCACCAGTTCTCTATATCTATACATAAATGGTATAAGTTTTTTAGAAAAATTACTCAGGAACTCTTTTTGTTTAGTTGTTAGTTCTGATTTACCAACATTAAAGTATAAACTTTTATCTGTAAACTCTATGGATAAATTCTCTTTTATAACTAGCTCATGAGAGCTAATCTCTTTTGCAAATATCTTTTTTAACTCTTCGTAAAAGTTTATAGCTTTATTTGAAAGTTGAGCTATACTGAGGTCTTTGTTGAGTTTTACAATCCACATATTTGATTCTTGAGATTCGTCAGGGGTATTTATCCCGACTACTGCAGCTTGAGAGTTGTGTAGTATTTTTACTCCATTAAAAGCGTCATAGTTCTCTGAACCATAGTGTTCTTGATTTAAAAGTAGTAGGTTTGCATCTAGTGTCATAGCAAGGGCATCAGTATTATATATATCTTGAACATAGCCAACACCTATGATAACTGAGTTTGAGTATTCTTTAATATCTTTTAAAATTGAAGAGTATTCTGTATGTATCTCTTTATCCGCTATTATATTTCTTTGTGAGTCAAATTTTATAAGTCTTATTTGTTCTTTATTCATATCATCTTTTTGACTTAAAGAAGCAAGAAAATTACCATCTCTGAGGCGTATAATTTTATATGGTGTAGTTGATTTTTCACTTTTATAATGTTTAAGCCAAATTTTATCACCATTTTCAGTTATGCGCATAAGTGTTACATTTTTATTGTTATCGTAGTTTGTTTGACTAAGAACGATGATAGAACCATCTTTTGCTTCAACAGCATCTATCCCTCTATCGTCATAAATAGTTCCATATTTCTTACTCCAAAGTTTTTTACCTCTTGCTGAAAATCTCGCAAGATATATATCATTTAATCCAAGACCAGTTTCAAATAGATTATCATGTTGATTTCGTGATGTGATTGAAGAACCAATAGCTAATGTGCCACCATCACTTAATCGAATGAGGTTGTTTAATCTATCATAATTTTTTGTACCAAATATAGTCTTAGAAACTAAATTTCCATTTGCATCTAGTTTTGCAAATAAAAGTGAACCATCAAGTGTGTAACCACCAACAAAGTAACCATTTTGTGGAGTTTTCACAAGTGCTACTGCTTCATTAAATTGACTAAGTTTAGCTCTCTTTCGTAGTTTTATATCTCCAGAATTATTATCTAGTTTAATAAGGTGCATTTGTGAACCATGTTTAGCTGAAACACTCTCAAGATAATCAAAAGCATTAGTGTACTCTTCATTTGAAGAATTAGTTACTTTATACTCTTTTTTGAAACCAATAGCTGAGATAGAACGGTCATAATCTTGTGTAACATCTAAAAGAGCATTGTTAAATGGTTCATCAATGATTATAGAATACTCATGTGGTGATGCATATGATAAGGTAAATAATAAGAATAGAGATAAAATATATTTCATACTATTTTAATAGCAAAAAATATTCCAAAAAATCAGTAATTTAAATTTTCTTCAAGCAGTCTTAAAGGAATAAATAGATATTCTTGCTTAAATTCAGACAGATAGGATAGTAGATGATGTTAAATAATTTTTCAATAAGAAAAAAGCTGATTTTGTTAAGTATTATAATACTTGTATTAATAAGTGGAATTGGTGTAAAAAATATATACCATACTTGGAGTGATTATACAAATATTAAAGATACTCAAAAACTTATTGAGCTTTCAGTAATAATGAGTGAAGTTTTACATGAGTTTCAAAAAGAAAGAGGTGCTAGTGCTGGTTTTCTAGGTTCAAAAGGAACTAAGTTTGTAGATATATTACCAAATCAGTATAACTCTTCAGATGCCAAAATAAATGAACTAAAAGCTTTCATAAGTTCTAATAATTTTAAAGAGGCCAAGAAAGTATCTAAAATTATCGATTTTGATTCTGTCCTTGTTATGAGAAATAAAGTAAACTCTCAAACTGTAAAAATAAAAGATGCTATTGGATTTTATACATCCTTAAATAAAACAATTATAGATACGATATCTAATTTTTCAACTTTGCCACGCAATAAAGGATTAAGAACAAACTTTAACTCTCTTGCAGCTTTTATCACAGCTAAAGAGAGAGCAGGAATAGAAAGGGCAGTTCTTTCTAATGTCTTTGCAAAGGATAAGTTTACACGCTCTACCGCTTCAAAATTTGCCTCTTTAGTTTCAGAGCAAAATGCGTTTACAAACTTTTTTATGCAAACAGCAGATAAAAAGATGCAACAAGCTTATAAAAATATAAAATCTGATGAATCATTTGCATCAGTTCAAAGATATAGAGATATAGCAAATGCTAAAGATAGTGATTTTAATGTTAACCCAACTGTTTGGTTTAAAACTATCACTAAAAAAATTAATAAACTAAAAGAGTTTGAAAATATACTGACAAAACATACTTTAGCTATGGCATCTTCTATGGTTAATACTACTTTTATAACACTTATAATTGTAATTGTTATAGCATTCTTAGCTATCTTGTTTGTTGGATTTATTACAAGAAATATTGCAAATGGAATCTCTATTTCTATAGATAGATTCAAAAATATTATTAAAAATATAACTACAGAAGGTGATTTGTCTGTTGAAGTAAATAGAAGAAGTGTTGTACGAAATGAGATGGATGAGGTTACAGTTCTTCTTGCCACTTTGGTCGGATTAGTAAAAGATTTAACAGATAGAATTAATAACTCCGTAAATAAAGCTTCAAGAGGTGATTTTAGTTATGACTTAAATGATAATGGGTTATTTGGTGATTTTTCAGAAGCAATTTTAAATGTTAAAGATGGTATCACAGCCATGGAAGATGCACATGAAAAACAAGCCATGATTAACTTTGCTTCAAATGTAAGAGCTGTAGGTAGTGTGGGGGATGGTCTTGGGCTTATTCAAGATGAGATTTCTGATGTTATTACTCAGCTTGATGGTGTTTATGCAAATACAAAAGAAACAAGTATAACTTCAAATGATTCTATGTCTGAAGTAGAAAATATATTAGAAAAATTAAATACCTTAGTGGAACACATTAGTGATTCTAACACCTCTATAGAGGGATTAAATGATAAAACAAATGAAATCACTTCTGTAGTTGACCTTATTAAAGATATAGCTGATCAAACAAACTTACTTGCTCTAAATGCTGCTATAGAAGCAGCTCGTGCTGGTGAACATGGTAGAGGTTTCGCTGTTGTTGCAGATGAAGTAAGAAAGCTGGCTGAGAGAACTCAAAAAGCTACTAGTGAGATAACTATAAGTATAAACACTATGAAACAAGAGTCAAGTGGTATTATGGATAAATCAATCACGATGACATCTCTTGCGGATGAAGTATCAACAAGCGTTGAAAACTTCAATGAAACTATGGGTAACTTAAATAGTGATGCAAATAAATCAGCTGAGCAAATATATAGTATGCAAAATGAAGTATTTGTAGTATTAGCAAAAATTGACCATATTATATTTAAATCAAATGCATATGATATTGTAGTCAGAGGAGAAACAGACTCAACTATATCAAAAACTTGTAGTACAAGTGGAAAAGCACATTGTAATCTTGGTGTATGGCTTGAAAATACAGGTAAAGAGAGATTTAGTACGACAAATGCTTTTAGCTCTATAACTGAACCACATAATCTAGTACACGCTATGCTTCATAATAGTTATGTTTATTTTGAAAAAGATGATTTAAGATTAGAAAATGAAGATAAAATTATTCAAAATTTCCAAACAATGGAAAAAGCAAGTTCAGAGCTTTTTACAAAATTAAATGATATGATAAGTGAATCTAAATAAGGTAAGTAGAGAGATTTTATAGAATATGTAAATCCCCAAAATAGGGGATTTAGTGAAAACCTATTTTAGGTTTTCAAATGGTGCAGTAATAACTTGTTTACGAGTTACTGTATATGGAACTAATGCTGCTGCACGAGCTCTTTTGATTACTGTTGAGATCATATCTTGATGACGTTTACAGTTACCAGTTAATCTACGAGGCATAATTTTATATCTTTCTGAAAGTGAAAAACGTAGTGCTCCTACATCTTTATAATCCATAAAGTCAACTTTTGCTTCACAATATTTACAAAATCTTTTTTTGTATTTTCTTCTTTCTGCCATGGTATTTCCTTTTGTTATTTATTTTCTAAAATGGAATTTCATCTTCATCGATGTCAATCACTGGAACAGAGTTGCTACTTGGCATCTGCTGAGCAGGAGCTTGGTAAGACTGTTGCGCTTGAGGCTTCTGTCCGTAACTTTGTTGCTGCTGCTGTTGCTGCTGAGGAGCTTGATAACTTTGCGCTTGTTGTTGATTTTGTTGAGGTGCATTACCTTGAGGAGCTTGGTAAGAATTTCCACCATTATCTGCACCTTGGTTACTACCTTTAGAATCTAACATTTGCATAGTTTCAACTACCACTGAATGCTTTGAGCGTTTTTGTCCATTTTGATCTACCCATTGATCAAAGTTAAGTCTACCTTCTACTAGGATTTTACTCCCTTTACGAAGATACTGGTTAGCTATCTCTGCAGATCTTGCAAAGAAAGTAATATCTACAAAACAAACTTCCTCTTTTTTCTCACCATTGCTAGTGAATTTACGGCTTGTTGCAATAGCAGTATTTGCTATGCCCATTCCGCTTTGAGAGTATCTAAGTTCGATATCGCGAGTTAAGTTTCCAACCATAATAACTTTGTTATACATGAATATTCCTTATTT
>Ga0256842_1001607_pt1 | contig 17801 bp, 17 predicted proteins | sample 4559240metaG_FD_185973 | JGI IMG/M metagenome (GOLD analysis project Ga0256842, IMG submission 185973) | Hydrothermal vent microbial communities from Guaymas Basin, Mexico - 4559-240 | ecosystem: Environmental > Aquatic > Marine > Hydrothermal vents | place: Mexico: Guaymas Basin | collected...
CAACTATTTTGAGGGCCACATTGCCTGGTAGTAGAAGAAATTCTAGCACTGCTATCAGAACCCATGATATAAGATGTGCGACTAATAACCCTTTGCATATCCTCGCTACCACATTTTTCACATTTTATTTTTATTTCTTGATTTGAACTAGTAACTATTATCTCCTGCAGGTGATTACATTTTAAACATTTAAATTCAAATATCGGCATAAAACCCCCTTTTGCTAATTTACTATCTTAAATTCATCCCTTCTATTTTTTGCCCATGCTTCTTCGTTGTGACGAGGATCAAGAGGACGCTCTTCTCCATAACTAACAATACTCAGACGATCTGCCTCAATGCCAAGCATTATGAGATATTCATAAGCAGCGCGAGCCCGTCTTTCTCCAAGTGCAAGATTGTATTCCTCTGTTCCCCGTTCGTCACAATGGCCTTCAATGACTAATTTTATTGAAGGATATTTTAAAAGTACCTCTGCCTTTTTTTTCAATATCTCTTTTGCATCGTCATTTAATTCATAAGAATCAAAGGCAAAATGAATCCTTTTTTTGATTTCCTTTTTAGCAACTTCAGGTAATACAGGTAATACAAATTTATTTGATTCTTTGTTTAGATTCTCTGAGCTAATTTCTTCTGATTTTACAGCATATTCATTTACATTACCAGTTTCCTCTGATTCAGTTTTTATATTACTGGTTGCATTTTTTGTCAAATCCTCCTGTGTTAAAGCAGAAGGTTGATTCTCTTTAACTGTTGGTTGCGAATAATTGTTTATTTTTTTCTTTGCACAACCCACCAGTAAAAATCCTACAAACAAAACTGTTAATACCTGTAAAAATAATTTTTTACACATGCATGTCCTCCTTTAGTTTAAAAATATGTTTTACTCCATGCTACAGATGTAGCTTCCCCATCCCCTGTATTTACTAGCATTGGTTTGGTGCCATCTTTGGTTGTGATATAAATCTTATATATTCCAGATCTATTTGATGTAAATGCTATAAAATAATTATCAGGTCCAAATACTGGATGTTCATCATTTCCAGGACCATTAGTAATTATCTTTTCTTCAAATGTTTTTAAATTTGCAAGTACAATTCTATGTCCTTTTTCTGTTAAGGTGGAATAGACTATATATTTTCCATTGCTACTAATGCATGGATTTGTATTATATTTACCAATATAGCTCACTCTGACGGTCTTTTTATTTTTGAAATCATATAAAAAAATATTTGGATTGCCGTATATACTAGACACATAAGCCATCCTGTCTCCCCTTTTATCAAAACTTGGGGAAATATCAATAGCCCATGAACTAATCAATGCTTTTTTTATCTTAAATTTCTCATCTAGCAAATAAATATCTGGATTTCCTTTCATATCTGAACTTACAACGATCTCACCCTTGGGCGTAAAATTAGGTGATATAATAGTGTTTCCCGGAATAAATATATTTTTAATATGGCCCTCTGACCATAGGAGTAATTTGTGTTGATTATTAGATAAATAGGTGAAGACCAATTTCTTACCATCCCATGACCAGGCTGGAGACAAAACAATGTTCTTTAAAAAGGTAATCTGTTTTGGAAGATATCCCTGAGGTGTTGATATAAATAAATTTTTTGATCCGTCTTTAAGCCTTTTCACAAAGGCGATTTTTGATTGAAAAAAGCCAGATTTACCAGTCAATTTCTTCATAAAACCTGCACAGAATTTGTTAGCTGCAAGATAAGTATGAACTATTTTGTTTATGATGTATCCTCTGCCTAAATAAAATGACGGTGTATAAACATCAAATGTTCTAACCTCGATTTTTATATTTTGTTTTTCTATTATTTTCCATCCAATTGTAATTAGAAAATCTATTTTATTTAGTGCAAATTTTTTAAAATCAATATCCCTTAATGTAACACCATTTATTTTTTTACCACCAACTAGTTCATCTGGATTTATTAAATTTAAAAAAGGCAAATAGGATAGATTATTCAAAAATATATGATAAAATTTATTAACTAGTTCTTTAGTTGAATTATCATAATCTTCTTTTGGCTCTAAAAAAATTGGAGGGATTACAGTTATATTTAATTGAGGTTGTCCTGGTTCTAAGATATTTAAATGTAATATATTTTTTTGAGAAAAACCTATATTATAATGGAGAAAAAAAACAAAGAGGAGTATAATTATAAATATTTTTTTCATTTTTCACCTTTCCCACCAAAAGTAATAGAAATAATAATTTTTTTATTTTTACCTAGAATGGTTCTAGGAGGTGGATCTAATTTTTGGGTCTCTTTTATAGCCCTTACTACTGAGTTGTCAAAAATTTTATTTCCCGAAGATTTGTTAAATTTAATGTCTAAAATATTTCCTTTTCTATCGACTATTATTAACACCTCAGCTGATAAATTTGGTTGTTTTACTGGGTACCTCCAATTTGCCTTAATCCTGATTTCTGCCAATGCTTTATATTTTTCAATTGTGTCTTTTATATCTTCTCCTATTATATCGCCTATTATACCTTCATTTGTATTTGTATGTGTGGATATCTTCTTAAGTTCTTTTTCTACTATTTCTTTTTTTAATTTTTCTTTTTTTAATGAAGCCAATACATCCTTAAAAGCACTTTTTATAACCTTTTCTTTTTGTTTTGCTATATTTATTTTAACTGGTTTCTTTTTTAATCTTTTGACTGTTTTTTTTGGAATTTTAATAACTTTTTTTTTGGATGCACTATGCACTGTTTTTCTTTTAATTATTATTGCTTTTTTTGGAATGGAATGTGATTTTTTTACAATTTTATTTTTTTGTGGCTGTAATCTAATAATAGTTACTTTATAAGTGTGTTTTTTATCTAAATTAATTTTAACATTGTTTTTTGTTAGAAATATAGAAATATAAACAATAAATAGATGCAATATAATTGAACATAATAAACTTAAAAATCGCATTATTTACTTTTTTTAATTTCTGGTTCTGCGATTATACCTAGTTTTTCTATACCTGCATCTTTTATATATCCCATGACTTTTACTATAAACCCGTAAGGAATATTTTTATCCGCCTTTAAAAATACCATTTGATTTTTATTTGTCACAATTCTCTTTAAATAATCAGTTAATTTATCAATTTTAAGTTTGTATTTATCTATATATATATTTCTATTTTTATCAATAGATATAACAATTTTATCACTGGTTCTTTTTAAAGTACGTACACTTTTTGTCTCTGGTACATCAACTTTGATACCTCTAACTAATAGTGGAGCAGTTATCATAAATATTATCAATAATACTAGCATTACATCCACAAAAGGAGTAACATTTATATCAGCAATGTATTTTTTATTTTGAAATTTTGGGGTCATTTTTATTCATTTTTATTTATAACAACAGACGAGAAAATGGTAAGTTCCCTTTTGGCCATATTTATAAATAAATTTTTATAGGTTATAAACAGGTTTTCAATTCCTGTTAATTGGGATATAAAGGTGTTGTATGCTATTGAAGCAGGGATAGCAACAGCAAGTCCAATTGCCGTTGCTATTAAGGCTTCAGCAATTCCTGGTGCAACTGTTGCTAGGCCTGCGCTTTTTTGAAGACCAATAGAGTGAAAAGAGTGCATAATCCCCCACACAGTTCCAAATAGTCCTATAAAAGGAGCTGAGTTAGTACAGGTGGCTAGAAATGAAAGAGAAGAAGAATACTCCATCAGATTTTCAGAAATAAGGTTGTTTATTGTATTTTCTATAGATTGAGATGCTATTTCAGGTTTTTTTAGATTATTAATTTTTGATTTTTCAATTTGCTTAATTTCATTTAAGCATGTTATAGAAATTTTATATAGTGTTGAGTTGTGTCTAGTTCTCAAAATCTTCAATGCCATAGAAAGGTCTTTTGATTCTTTAAGAAGCCTGATATCTCTTTCAAGTTCTTTTTTTACCTTGTAAAAAGAAATTGCCTTATAGAAAATAATAGTCCAGCTAACAATAGACATTGCACCGAGGATTCCCAATACTATTTTTACCACTAATGTTGCATTTAGAATTAGATAAACTATTCCACCTGCGGATTCTATTCCCATGTTAAATCCTCAAATGATTTTCATCTTTTTAAAATATTATTTAAGAGTAATTTTGAATTGTTCTCTACCTCTATATAATCTTCATATGTAAGTCCAGCACCCATGGCAATTAATTTTCTTTTTTCAACAAAAATTAGGTCCTCTGGAGAATGGGCATCATTATTTATAATGAGCTTTGCACCATATTTTTTTGAAAGTTTTGCCACGTGTCCATTAGTCAGAGAATGACCTGATCTTGTTGTAATCTCTAAATAGACACCTAACTCAGCGGCAAGCTTTACTTCTTCCTCTGTTATTAATCCAGGATGGGCAAGGATATCACATCGTCCTTGAATTGCTGCCAGATTAGTGCCCTTTTCAACTGGCTCAACAATGGTCTCCCCATGCACTACTACTAGCTGCGCTCCAAGATTTCTGGCTTTTTTTATTAAATCTGAAATTAAGGGCGGGGGCACATGAGTTATTTCAACACCAACAATTACATCCATTGAAGAGACCATACAAAGGTCTTTTATTCCATTTTGTAAGTTTTTTAATATGTGTTCAATGTTTGTGTGGTCTACGTGATCTGTAATAGCTACAGCCTTATATCCTGCAGTTTTTGCCCTTTGGATTAGTTCTGCTGGGATTAGCTCCCCATCGCTGAAAACTGTATGAGTGTGTAAATCAATCATAAAATTACTTATCTCACTGTTTTTTTACATCTTATATTTGATTTCATCATCACCAAGTCGCTCCAATAGTTCAGTCCATTTTTCTGCTTCTTCGTCTTTTAAAACCACTTCATGGCCTTTCTCCATATGTTTTTGTAAATCTTCAAGAAGGGTTTCATTGGCAAATATTTTTGCATTGCATCTAATAGCAAGGGCTATTGCATCTGATGGCCTTGAGTCAATTACATATACAGTATCATCTTGTTCTATATGTATTTCTGCGTAATAAGTACCTTCTTTTAATGTCACAATACACACCTTTGTTATTTTTGCACCCAATGTATTAAGGACATTAATCATTAAATCGTGGGTTAAAGGACGGGCCATGTGTATTTTGTGTAAACTAATTGAAATAGACATAGCTTCCATTGCCCCAATCCATATTGGTAATACCTTTTTTTCTTCAAGATCTTTTAGTATTAAAATAGGCACCTGTGACTGTTCATCCAGTGCAAGTCCGAATATTTTCATCTCTACCATATTATCTTCTCACCTCCCCAAATAAAGAATGTTTTTTTATTTCTGTTATTTTTATGTTTACAATTGAGCCTACTGAAATAGTAGGAACAATTTCCTTATTCACTAAAAAATTTACTATCCTACCACCAGGCTCTCGCCCCTTAAATGAAACAGTTGTTTCATCTCTTTGTTTAGAACTCATTCCTTCCACGAGTACTTCTACTGTTTGATTATAAAGTTTATTCATGGACTTTAAAGTAAGTTCATCCTGGATATTTTGCAACACCTTGAGTCTTTTGGATTTGACCTCTTCAACCACCTTTGGTTCCATCTTTTCTGCCCTGGTCCCTGGTCTGTCAGAGTATTTAAAAGAAAAACTGCTGTCAAATTCAACTCTTTTGATCACATCCAGGGTTTCTCTAAAATCTTCTTCCTTTTCACCAGGAAACCCTACTATCAGGTCTGTGGTTATTACTATATCTTCCCTCACCTTTCTGAGTTTATCAATTATCTTAAGATAATCTTCTTTTAAATATTTACGTCCCATAAGTTTTAATATCCTGTTTGATCCAGCCTGCAGAGGAAGATGAATAGCAGGACAAAGATTATCCAACTCCCCAAAAAGTTTGATCAATTTATCAGAGATATCCTTTGGATGAGATGTTGTAAACCTGATTCTTTTTAATCCTGGTATTTTTGATACTTTTATAAGTAGGTCTTCAAAGCTTACACCATCTCCATATTTATCCTTACCATAGCTATTCACATTTTGCCCAAGAAGCATTATTTCTTTTACTCCAGCATCCACCAATCTTCTACATTCTTCAAGAATTTTTTTACTGTGTCTGGATTTTTGCCGTCCTCTGGTATAAGGGACAATACAATAGGCACAAAAGTTATCACAACCCTGCATTATATTAACATATGCTATCGGGTGATTACTTAATAACTTCTCATTAATAATTATATCCCTTTCTGGATAAAAGTCTTTAAAATCCAACAAGCTTATTTTAAGGGAAGGTGTTGAGATGAGTCTATTGATACTCTGAGGTACATAAGGAATTCCATCTGTGCCAAATATGAGTCTGACAAATGGAAATTTTTTCCAGATTTTTTCACCAAGTTGTTGGGCAACACAACCACCCACCCCTACTATTAGTTCTGGATTTTTTTTAAAATATGGGTATATCCTGCCAAGAAAACTATAGAGTTTTTCTTCAGGTTTTTTTCTTACACTGCATGTATTTACCAAAATTATATCTGCCTCTTCTTCTTGATAGGTCATATCAAATCCCTTTGATACAAGGGACGATGAAATCCAGAAGGAGTCAGCAACATTCATCTGACAGCCAAATGTGCGGATGAAAAATTTCATCTCTATTTGGTCTCCTCACAGATCCACTTTAAAAACTCTTTATATCCACCTGTAATTGGAATTTCTATGATACATGGACATTCATATGAATGGAGTTCTTTTATCTTTGCAATAATTTCTTTTGTTAGGGTTTTTTTGGTTTTTAGTATCATTGGGGTTTCTTTTGCACTGTCAATTTTTTGTTCCCACCAGAAAAAGGACTCAATTTCTGGGAATATATTTGCACAGGCAATTAATCTTTCCTCTAAAAGCTTTTTGGCTATCTTTTTTGCCTCATCTTTGTCTTTGCAGGTGACATAAAATAATTTTGTTTCCATAAAAGACTCCTCCTTTTTGTTGTGGTTTAATTAGATCTATAGTAATTTGCAAGTAAATAATAAGTATGAGTATGTATAATTTCAAGGGGTAAGTAATGGAGCTTAAAGATCGGGCAAATAGGGTTTTAGAAATTTTAAAAAAAAGATACCCAGATCCAAGGACAAAATTGGTCTGGAAAAGTCCATGGGAACTTCTTGTGGCCACAATTTTAGCTGCTCAATGTACGGATGAAAGAGTAAATAAAGTAACTCCTGTGTTTTTTAAAAAATGGCCAGATTTAAAATCCTTATCACAGGCAAGTAGGCAAGAGGTGGAGGAGGTAGTGCGTTCAACTGGATTTTTTAGAAACAAGGCAAAGAATTTAATCGAAGCTGCAAAAAAGATCTTAAATGAATATAATGGGGAAGTTCCATCTGAGATGGACAAGCTTTTAACACTTCCAGGAGTTGCTAGAAAGACAGCAAACATAATTTTATCCAATTGTTTTTCAAAAAATGAAGGAATTGCCGTTGATACCCATGTAAAACGTTTATCTTTTAGATTGGGTTTTACTGAATCTAAAAATCCCGCAATTATTGAAAGGGATTTAATGGAGATTTTCCCAAGAAAAGATTGGCATCTTGTAAATCACCTCCTTGTATGGTTTGGAAGGGATGTGTGTAAGGCAAGATCTCCTAAATGTAATGAGTGCGAAATAGAAAAATTGTGTGAGAAAAAAGGATTAAAAAAGGAAGGGAGGTAAAGCTACCTCCCTTTTTGTTTATTCTTGTTTTTGTGCCTTAACTTCTTCAAGTACTTTTTCTTGGATATTTGGTGGACATTCTTCATAATGGTCAAATTCCATAACAAAGGTTCCCTGACCACCTGTCATAGACCTCAAATCAGGTGCATATTTTAGTACCTCGGCCATTGGGACCTGTGCCTGGATTTCAGCGATTCCCTCCTGGGATTCATATCCAAGTACTTTACCCCTCCTACTGGATAAATCCCCAATTACATCTCCCATAAACTCTTCAGGTACAGTAATTACCATTTTCATTATTGGTTCCAAAAGTACTAGGCCTGCTTTTTCTGCTGCTTCTTTAAAGGCCATTGAGCCTGCAATTTTAAATGCCAGCTCTGATGAATCTACGCTGTGGTAGGAGCCATCATAGAGCTCTACTTTAAAGTCAACTACAGGATATCCAGCAAGGACTCCTTTTTTTGCTGCTTCCTGGATTCCCTGATCCACTGCTGGAATAAATTGTTTTGGTATAACTCCACCCACTATCTGGTTTTCAAATTCATAGCCAGCACCCCTGGGCAAGGGAGATATCCTGATCCAGCAGTCTCCAAATTGACCGCGGCCACCAGTCTGTTTTTTATATCTACCGTGTGCTTCAGCCTTACCCTTGATTGTCTCTTTATATGGAATTTTAGGTTCTTTTAATTTGACTCCAACCTTACTTCTCCTTTTAACCTTTTCTATAGCCATCTCAATGTGCAATTGTCCCATTCCAGAGAGTAAAATTTCCTTTGTTTCTTCACTGTGCTGCACTTTTAAACTTGTATCTTCTTCAAGGAGCTTTTGAACAGCTACCATCATTTTGTCTTCATCACCCTTACTTTCTCCACTAATTGCATATGATAAGACTTGAGGTGGCAATTTAGGTTTGTCTAGAATAAATGGATTTTTTTCATCACAAATGGTATCGCCTGTTTGTGTGCTCTTTAATTTTGCTACAGCTACAATACCACCTGGTCCGACTTCTTCTTTGCATGGGTCCATTTTTTTACCAATCACATACTGGAGCTGTCCCAATTTTTCTTTGGAATTTTTTTCTGGATTGTATACCTGCATGTCAGAAGAGAGTTTGCCAGATAATACCCTAATCATTGAGAGTAAACCGCCAAAGGGAGTTGTAATAGTCTTAAATACAAATGCAGCCAGAGGTTCTTCTTCTGATGATTTGCGTATTGACCCATCAACTCCCTTCCAGGGTTTTCTCTCAAGTGGAGATGGCAGCAGGTCTTGAATCATGTTTAAAATGAGTTCTGCGCCTTTATTTTGAAGGGCAGATACTGCACACACAGGCACTATCTCTCCACTCAATACCCCTTTTCTCAGACCACTTATTATATCATCAGTGCCAAGTTCTCCCTCTTCTAGGTATTTTTCCATTAGTTCTTCATCACTTTCTGCAATATTTTCAATAGAATATTCATAGAGCTCATCAATTTTGTCTGTTAGATCTGCAGGTATATCACCTGTTTCAATTTTGCCATTATCTTTAAAAAAATAGGCCTTTTTCTCTAATACATCTATTACTCCCTTAAAATCTGCCTCAGCACCAATGGGATAATATTTTACCATTGGTTTTGCCTTGAGAACATCCTGGATACCCTTTAAGGCCTTTTCAAAATCAGCACGTTCTCTATCCATTTTGTTTACAACAATAATTGTTGGAAGCTCAAATTCCTTTGCTTCATTCCACAGTTTTTTGTCCTGGGGTTTAACTCCATCAGTTGCATCTAAGACGTACAAAATACCATCAGCTGCAACTATCTGGTATGGAAGTTCTCCCTGAAAGTTTGAATCACCAGGGGTGTCGATTAAAAAATGTCTATTTTTTTTCCATGTGTACACACCAAATGCAGGTTGGATTGATCCACCTTTTTTGATTTCCTCTGGCTCGTAATCCAGTACAGTATTTCCATTTGGGATGGTCCCCAGCCTTGTGGTTACTCCAACATTAAAAAATATCATTTCTGCTAAGGATGTTTTGCCTGTTCCAGTACTACCGAGCAAAGCAAAGGTACGTTGTTTTTCTAGTATGTCCCGCATATCAACTCCCTTTAAAAATATTATTTTTGTTTTAAAAAATTTAAGGGCAGGCCATATTTTCCTCTAAAAGAGGTCTTTTCTTTATATGGGCGGGAGCGAAAAATTGTCAAGACAACATCCCAAAAAAAATTATTAGTTAAATAAGGAATTTTTAAGAAATTTAAAATCCTTTACAAATTTTAATTTTTTTAATAGCAATTTCTTTAATTTTTAAAATTTTCAATCTCTAAGAGATCTTAATTGGAGAATAGATATGTCAATAGTTATGGGTACTGCTGGCCATATAGATCATGGAAAAACTACTTTAATAAAGGCCTTAACAGGAATTGATTGTGATAGGTTAAAGGACGAAAAAAAGAGGGGAATTACTATTGAGCTTGGTTTTGCATATCTTGACCTGCCAAATGGAACAAGACTCTCAATAGTTGATGTGCCTGGACATGAGAGGTTTGTGAAAAATATGGTGGCAGGTGCCACTGGTATAGATTTTGTCCTGTTAGTAGTAGCAGCAGACGAAGGTATTATGCCCCAGACAAGGGAGCATATTGAAATTTGTTCCTTGCTTGGAATAAATAAGGGAGTGGTGGCACTCACCAAGATAGATATGGTGGATGAAGAATTAAGGGAATTGGCAATAGAAGATGTTTCAGACTATTTGTCTAATACTTTTTTAAAACACGCAAAAATTGTCCCTGTATCTGCCCACACTGGGGAAGGACTAAAGGAGCTCACAGAGGCTATCTGGGAAATAGTTGACAAGGTTAAACAAAGAAGTACTTCAGATATTTTTGTATTACCTGTGGACAGGGTCTTTACCTTAAAGGGACATGGCACAATTGTAACAGGCACCCTGGTATCAGGAAAGATTTCAGTTGGAGAAGATGTCTTTATCTATCCAGATAAAAAGTTTTCAAAAGTGAGGAATATCCAGGTGCATGGAGAACCTGTTAAAGAGGTGTTAGCTGGCAGAAGGACAGCTATAAATCTGGCGCAGATCGAAGTTGAAGAGATTGAAAGGGGTAATATAATTGCACGGCCTGATACACTGTTTCCTTCAAACACCTTTGATGTGGAAATTACCTGTCTATCTTCCTCACCAAGACCTATTTTGCACAGAAAAGAAGTGCATTTTCACCATGGAACTACTGAGATTATGGCAAGGATATATTTACTTGATAGGGATAAGCTTCAGCCTGGAGACACAGGATATGCCCAGATCCGGTTCCCAGGACCTATGGTAGGACTTTATGGTGACAAGTTTGTTGTAAGGTCCTTTTCCCCATTAAGAACTATTGGAGGAGGAACAATAATAAATCCTATTGGCCAGAAGATAAAGAGATTTTCTCAGCAGGTAGATGTGTTAAAAAAACTCATAAAAGCAGACACAAAGGAAAAAATTATCCTCCACTTAGAACAAATAGGGGTCAGGGGATACAGCTTAAAGGAGCTTCATGTATTGACTAATGTTTCATTAAAAGAACTCCAAAGGGAGTTAGAAAAATTGCAATCAAGACAGGAAATTTTTTGTTTTGATAAGGAAGAGAAAATCTATATAGGGAGAGTTTGGATCTTAAAATTGCAGGATAGTTTGGTTAGTTATATAAAAGAGTTTCATGCAAAAAATCCAATTGAGCCAGGAATTTCAAAAGGACAAATAATTTCCGACTGGGGAAAAGATTTAAATCAAAAGCTAGTGCACTTTGTGCTTGAATATTCTTTTAAACAGGGTCTTATTGAACCTGATGGAGAGCTAATAAAGATTAAAGGTTACACAGTTTCCCTCAAACAAGATCAAGAAAAGATAAAGAAGCAGATTTTAGAAATTTTTAAAAAGAGCAAGTACAAACCTCCTACTGTAAAAAATTTGATTGAACAGTTGGGGTCAGAAAAAAAAGTTGTAGATCCAATTTTAAAACTACTTACTGATAAAGGTGACTTAGTTAAGATAAAGGAAGATATCTTTTATCTAAAAGATATTATAGAAGAAATTAAAACCAAAGTGCTTAAATTTTTTGAACAAAATCAAGAGATGAAGCCTCAAGATTTTAAAGAATTAACAGGGCTCAGCAGAAAATACTCAATCCCCTTGTTGGAATATTTTGATAAGGAAAAATTGACTATGAGAATTGGTGATGTGAGAAAGCTTCGGAAAAGATAAAAAAGGGTGGGTGACAGGACTTGAACCTGCGACCACTTGGGCCACAACCAAGTGCTCTACCACCTGAGCTACACCCACCACGTCTGAAAAGACTTATATAAAAAAATAAAAAAGAGGTCAAGTAAAAATGGATAGATTGGTTATAGAAGGTGGACACAAATTGTCAGGAAGTGTAAAAATAAGTGGGTCGAAAAATGCCTCCCTTCCTATTTTATTTGCAACCCTCCTTTTATCAGATAGTGTAAAACTGACTAATATTCCCAATTTAAGGGACATAGAAACAACAGTTAAGTTATTACAAATTTTAGGTTGTGAAGTTGTCCACCACAAAGAAAAGGGAATAATTAATGTAAATCCTTTTAATATTTATAATGATGAAGCCCCTTATGAACTTGTTAGGACCATGAGGGCATCGATTTTGTGTTTAGGTCCTCTTTTGGCAAGGACAAAAAGGGCAAGAGTAGCCCTGCCTGGTGGATGTGCCATTGGTGTTAGACCAGTAGATATGCATCTTCGAGGACTTGAGAAAATGGGTGTGGAAATAAATGTGGATCAAGGATATATTGATGCTAAGTGCGATCGGTTAAAAGGTGCTTGCATTAACTTTGATTTTCCAACTGTAGGGGGAACTGAGAATTTGCTCATGGCCGCAACATTGGCAAAGGGTGAGACTATTTTAGAAAATGCAGCAAGGGAGCCTGAAATCGTAGATCTGGCAAATTTTTTAATCAAGTGTGGGGCAAAAATTAAAGGGCATGGTACCCATGTAATCAGAATTCAAGGCGTTGAGGAGCTGAGAGGATGTGAATATCAAGTGATTTCAGATAGAATCGAGGCTGGTACATACCTTGTTGCTGGAGCAATAACCAGGAGTTCAATTGAAGTCAAAAATGCACCTATTTTTGCCATGGATGCTATTGTATCAAAATTACAGGAAATGGGAGTTGAGGTTTATATTGAAAATAGCAGTTTGTTTGTTGATGCAAAGGATCCAATCAATTGTATTGACATAATAACCCAGCCTTATCCAGGTTTTCCAACAGATATGCAGGCCCAGTTTATGGCTCTTATGTGTACTGCCAATGGCTCCGGTATGATCAAAGAGACTATTTTTGAAAATAGATTTATGCAGGCCTTAGAACTTATGAGACTTGGAGCTTATATAAAAATTGCAGGTGATACTGCAATTATCAGGGGAGGAAAAGAGCTAAAAGGCGCACCTGTTATGGCATCTGACCTTAGGGCAAGCGCTGCCCTTGTGCTGGCTGGCCTTGCTGCTAAAGGCAAAACCATTGTTAGAAGGATATATCATCTTGATAGAGGATATGAGCAAATGGAGAAAAAACTTCAAAAATTAGGCGCAAGAATCTGGCGGGAAAAAGAATAATTTCACGAGGAAAGTGTATGGACTTTATTAAGAGAAAAAAGACAAAAAAAATATATGTAGGTGATGTGGATATTGGTGGGTTGGCACCAATCAGGGTCCAATCCATGACCAACACCAGGACCCAGGATTATGAAGCTACAATTGAACAAATAAAAAGGTTAGAAGAGATTGGATGTGAAATTATAAGGGTCAGTGTAAATGACATTGAGGCAGCAAAAGCTATAAAAAAAATAAAGGAAAATATAAAAATACCCTTGATAGCTGATGTGCATTTTGATTACAAACTTGCAGTTCTTGGTGTGGAGAATGGAGCTGATGGAGTCAGAATAAATCCTGGTAATATTGGCGATAGCAAAAGAGTGGCCATTATAGTCGATGCTTGTAAAGCAAATAATGCGGTTTTGCGAATAGGTGTAAATAGTGGTTCTTTAGAAAAGGAATTGAAAAAAAAATATAAGCATCCCACCCCAGAAGCCCTGGTAGAAAGTGGTCTTCGTTGGGTTAGAAAAATTGAGAAGAGAAATTTTTTTAATATGAAAATTTCCTTAAAGTCTTCTTGTGTTAGGGATTCTTATATGAGTTATTTGTTGTTCTCTGAAAAATGTGATTATCCTTTACATGTGGGCATTACTGAGGCAGGCTCAGGTATTAGAGGCGCAATAAAAAGTGGAGTTGGAATTGGACTTATTTTGGCAAGGGGTATAGGCGATACAATAAGGGTCTCTCTCACTGGGGATCCTCTCCAAGAAGTAATAGCTGGCTACGAAATATTAAGGAGTTTAGGCCTCAGGAAAAGAGGAGTGGAAATAATATCCTGTCCCACCTGTGGAAGGACAGAGATAGATGTAAATGGTCTGGTTAATAAACTTGAGCCCTGGCTCTCAAAGGTTGATTTGCCTATTAAGGTGGCAATTATGGGTTGCGTTGTAAATGGTCCTGGTGAGGCCAGGGAGGCTGATATTGGGATAGCAGGTGGCAAAGATGTAGGAGTGATTTTTAAGGAAGGTAAAGTTATTAAAAAAGTTTATCATTTAAACAATTTAATTAGTGAATTCAAAGAGGAATTAAAAAAATATATTCAAGAGAGAAAAGGAGTTCCTTATGAAGTTCAGTAAATACTACTGTCCAACATTAAAAGAGGATCCTCAGGATGCAGAAGTTATTAGTCATAAACTTCTTATAAGGGCGGGTATGATCAGAAAATTGACTTCTGGTATTTACACTTTTCTACCTATGGGACTTAGGGTTCTTAGAAAGATAAGTGACATTGTGAGAGAAGAGATGGATAAAGCAGGTTGTCTGGAAATTATGATGCCTGTTGTGCAACCCGCTGAGCTCTGGCAGGAAAGTAAAAGATGGGATTATTATGGAAAAGAACTACTTAGATTTAAAGATAGACATGAGAGGGATTTTTGTTTAGGACCAACCCATGAAGAAGTAGTCACTGATATAGTCAGACACGAAGTTAGGTCTTATAGACAACTCCCTCTAAACTTGTATCAGATTCACACTAAATTCAGGGATGAGATCAGGCCCAGGTTTGGCCTTATGAGGTGTAGGGAATTTATTATGAAAGATGGCTATTCTTTTGATAGAGATGATAGAGGTGCTGAGGAAAGTTATAAAAAAATGTACAATGCATATTCCAAAATTTTTGAGAGGATGGGACTAAGATTTAGAGCAGTTGAGGCAGATACAGGCCAAATTGGTGGTAGCCTTTCCCACGAATTTATGGTTTTGGCAGAAACTGGTGAAGATACAATAGTTGTATGCCAAAATTGTGATTTTGCATCTAACATTGAAAAGGCAAAGGTTGTATTAAAAGAAAAATCAAATGATAGAAAAACACAAGAAAATTCATTAAAACTCGAAAAGATATACACTCCAGATAAACACACTGTTGAAGATGTAGCTAATTTTTTAAATGTGTCAAAAAATGATATTGTAAAGACTTTAATTTATATAATTAACAACGAGCCAGTTGCATTTGTAATCCCAGGAGATAGAGATTTAAACGAGGCTAAAGTGAAGTCTTTCTTAAAAGTCCCAGAGATTCGTATGGCAAGTCCAGATGAGGTGTATAATATTTCAGGTTGTGAAGTAGGATATGCTGGCCCTATTGGATTAAAAGTTAAAAAAATCTATGTAGATGCATTGCTTGAAGGAAAAAAAGGCCTTATTTGTGGGGCCAATGAAAAGGATTATCACTTAAAAAATTTAGATATTAATGAACACATAAAGGATGCAGTTTTTCTGGATCTTGTAAATATCAAACAAAGTGACCCCTGTCCTGTGTGTGGTGGAGAATTAAAATTTCTTAAAGGAATAGAGGTTGGGCATGTATTTAAATTGGGCACAAAATATTCAGAAGCAATGAATGCTACTTATATTGACGCTGATGGCAAAGAAAAATATATGGTTATGGGATGTTATGGAATTGGTGTCAGCAGGATTATTGCTGCAGCAATTGAGCAAAATTATGATAAAAATGGGATAATTTTTCCCCCTTCAATAGCTCCCTTTGAGGTCTGTATTGCGAGTCTTGATGTAAAGGATGATAGGGTAATGAAGGTGTCAAAAGACCTATATGATACCCTGATTAAATTAAATATTGATGTTATATGGGATGAGAGGGACCTGCGGCCTGGTTTTAAATTCAAGGATGCAGATCTAATTGGTTTTCCGATTCATATTTATGTTGGAAAAAAGGGTCTAGCTAATGGCTATATTGAAGTTAAGGACAGAAAAGATGGAAAGGTATATCAAATATCACATGATAAATTTATAACACAATTTAAAGAAATTAGAAATAGAATCTGGGAGAGTTGGGGAATACCTTTAAACATAAAGGCTGGTTAATTGAATTTATGAAATTTGGAAAAAAAATTTATACTGTATCAGAACTCACTTTGAGTATTAGAACTGTTTTAGAAGAAGAGTTTCCCTTAATCTGGGTTAAAGGAGAGGTTTCAAATTTATCAAAACCTTCTTCTGGGCACATATATTTTTCTCTAAAGGATTCACTTGCTATAATATCTGCAGTTTGGTTTAAGTCCAATCAGAATATAGGTCAAAATTTAAGTCCAGAGTCTTTAAAAAATGGTTCTCAAGTCCTTTGCGCTGGACGAATTAGTGTTTATCCTCAAAGGGGCACTTATCAATTGATAGTTGAATTTATTGAAGAAGTGGGAATAGGGGATCTCTATGTTGAGCTGGAAATGCTAAAACAAAAGTTGGGAAAAAAAGGCTATTTTGATGAATCAAGAAAAAGACACATATCTAAAAATCCACAGAGAGTAGGAGTGATTACTGCGCCTAATGGAGCAGCTATCCAGGATTTTTTGAGGGTAGCCAGAGAGATGGGAATGCCTTTTAGGGTGAGGATTTATCCATCTACTGTTCAGGGAGAAAATGCACCTGCAGAAATTGCCAAAATGATAGAGATTGCAAATTCAGAAAAATGGGCAGAAGTTTTGGTGTTGATTAGAGGAGGCGGTAGTTTTGAAGATATTCATGTATTTAATTCAGAAACAGTAGCAGATGCAATTTTTAAATCAAGTATTCCTGTTGTTACAGGTATAGGTCATGAAATTGACTATACTATAGCTGATATGGTTGCAGATTATAGATGTGCAACACCAACATATGTGGCTGGCTTTTTGTGGGAACCAATAGAAAATTATATTCAGATGTTAGATTCTTTAGTGCTTTCCCTTTTTCAAAATATTAATAGACATCTAAATTTCAGGCTTAATAGGGTTTCAGGATATCTGGAAAAGTTAAATGCATATTCTCCAAAAAGGATAATGAAAAATTTAGAACATTCTCTTTTTAAGGTCACAAACGACATTGTCTCCTCAATGAGCGGGATAATTCATCGCAAGGAGAGGGAACTAATACATTTAATTTTTACTTTAAATATTAGATTTAAAGATATTGTGGAAAGAACAAACAGGAATTTAAAGGACCATACAAAGATATTGATTTTTAATGCATCAAAAAAATTGGATAAATTAGAGAGGGATATTGATTTGCTAACAAATAAGGTCTATTTGGCAGATCCCACGAGGCCTCTTTATAAAGGCTATAGTATGGTTAAGAGATTAGATGGAAAAGTTGTTATAAGTTCCAAGGAGCTTTTGGTTGGGGAGCAAGTAAATATTCTGTTTAAAGATGGAGAACGTCTGGCTCAAATCATTGAATGATTGAACTAAAAAATAAACTATGGACGGTAATTAAAAATGGAGAGCTTTAATTTTGAAGACGCCATGGCCAGGTTAAAGGATATAGTAAATCTATTAGAAAAGGAAGACATATCTTTGGACAAAGCAATGGAACTTTATAAGGAGGGGTGTGAACTTGCAAAAAATCTTCAAGAATATATTGATAACGCTAAACAGGTGGTAGAGATATATTCAAAGGAACTTTTACAAGAAAATACGAATGGTGATGTAGATGAATGAAAGGGATTTAAAAAATACATTAAA
>Ga0256842_1001608_pt1 | contig 17784 bp, 18 predicted proteins | sample 4559240metaG_FD_185973 | JGI IMG/M metagenome (GOLD analysis project Ga0256842, IMG submission 185973) | Hydrothermal vent microbial communities from Guaymas Basin, Mexico - 4559-240 | ecosystem: Environmental > Aquatic > Marine > Hydrothermal vents | place: Mexico: Guaymas Basin | collected...
GAGCAATATAGTAGCCGTAGGTGTGGAAATGTATTCTTTGAATCCCAGTTACTTCAGCAAGCTTTATCATGGCATCAACAACTGCTATTGGGTCGACAGGATCATGAGCAATAAGCCGCTCAGCGAGTTTCTTTTCACCCATTACGTCCATCACTGAGGCTAATTCAACCTCGTTAAGTCCAACACTCGTGAATTTGCCAAGGATATCAACGAGTTTCTTCCTGACAGTTTCATCAGGCGTAAATGCAAATTCAAGATGAACTGGTATTCCCTTTTCATTCAGAATCTCCAGATGTCTCTCAATCTCTTCAAAAGGCTGGGTATAGTTCTCCTTCGTTAGAGCCTGCAAGCCACTTATTATAGCCAACTGTACCCCTTCAGCTATCTTTTCAAAGTTCTCCTCGAATTCAGACCTTATATACAGATTCGGATTGTAATCATCAGCAGAACCTATGAATCTGTTCTCTCTTGGGGCTTTAATTCCAAAAACCTCAAACCCTCTCGGGAATTCGTAAATATAATGAGTAAGGCTCTCTTCATCCCTACTGAACTCCTTTGGATGGACGAATTTGAGCACACCATTCTCAACCTTAGGAACATAAATCGGGCCGTCCTTGAAGAGCTCAGCCTGTAACTTTGAAATCTGCGGAACATGGGCTATAACGGGTATTCCATAAACTCCCCCAAGAAGATTCGCCATTATACCTACCTGACCTCCCATCCTAAGCTCATCCCATCCCCAATGTTTCATATACTCCCTAACCCCTCTACTTTCAACGAACAGCTCTGCCGCCTTTCCCCGTTTAATGCTCCACAGTATCCCACCCAGAAGATGGGGAACCTCGGTGATTTTTTCGGGCAGTTCCTCACTGTACCTAAAGGCCTTCTCCTTTCCTGCTTTTTCAATCCTATCCTCCAGATCCTGAGGGTTCAGATACTTTATAGCATCAATATTAGTGTTGTATGCCAGCAGAACACCTTTTATCCTGGGAAGTGCCCCCTTTACTCTCTCCAAAGCTCTGAAATATAGCTCATCCCACATCAGTATCACCGGGGGTGTTATACCGGGAAAAGCTATAAAAGTTGTGGTGGTTTGGGTATACTGCCAAGACGCCAGTGGTGTGCTTGACAACAGCCCAATTTTTATAAACGTTATCGATATTCCGTGAATCACTCAGAATAAAACAGAAAAGGAGCTATGTTTTCCACCGCGGATTATCCACGATTTTAACTTTCCCCTTATCCTCAATGACAAGCTTTGAGAAGCCTTTCTCCTTTATACTACCATAGTCATGACCGGCATCTGCTGGATATACTGCAAGGAATATGAAAGGTTCACCACCAGTATTAACTGTTCTGTGGGCCCAATAAGGGGGAACGTAAACTACAGCCCCTGGCTCCATCGGAACCCATTCCGCCTTTCCTTCAGGCGTCTGAAGAAGCATTCCACCGGTTCCTTTTATTGCATAGTATATCTCCGCCCTATCCGCCTTGGAGTGATAGTGGCCCTTGGTGAAGAAGAACTCCTTTCCAACCTTGCCCGGATAGAGAACAGTGGTAGCAAAGTTCAAATCTCCATCTTTTTCTTCCTGCTCAACCGCGTAGACTTCATAAACCACAGGATCTTCTCTAAGAAGCTCATTGTATGCTTCTTCATCGATGAAGTATCCCTTTAGATCGCTTAGATGCCTAACGAGTTTTTTTGCACCTGGAATCACACCTGTCTCAAGATTAATACTTATTCCAAGAGGTTTCTTATACTCCATCTCCATCACCAATGAAAAGTCTTTTCATACCTATTTAACTTTTCCCGTCGTATATCACTGGAGGTGTTAAAGTATGCTCCTAAAGAGGTAAGCCACGCCTATCGCTATAGCCCAGTAGCCAGTGTTCCATCTCAAGACTTTATACCCATCTAAGGGAGGTATCGGCAGGAGATTGAAAAACGCTAGCCATAGGTTTACAACCGCTGTATATCTCAATACTGCCCATGAAATTGTATAGGGGGTTAAATAATACTTCGAAATAACCCCAGCAACTATTCCTACGATTATATTAGTTAGAGGGCCAGCCAAGCTGATTTTGCCATAAGCTTCTTTATCCTCCCAATACTGATAGGGAGCGTATATGTAGACTGCTCCGAGAGCAGCGAACACCCATGAATGCCCTGTAGTGAGTTTCGTTAAAATAGCAACTCCAAGGGCGAGAATAATCCCAAAATCCCATCTTTTGTAGAATGCGACATACCCATATTTTCTAGCTATTTGTCTGTGAGCGAGTTCGTGGAAGATAAATGCAGTAACAACGGCTGGTACTACATAAAGAATAGCCTTAGCTTCGAAATTCGAAAAAACAAACACCAGAACTATAAAAGATATCAGAAGGTCTTCTATTTCCTGCTGTTTGGAATCTTCTATTTTAATTCCCGAAAGGCTCATCTACCTTTCACCTCAATCCTCTTGCCGAGCACAAGCTCAGCGGCTTTGACTGCTGTTCCTCCACTGCCCACTGCTATTTTTACTTGATCCTTGGGAACATAAACTATTATTTCATCATCTTTATATTCAATCTCCAAAATCTCAACACGAAGCATTTTCCTAAGGTGTTCTTTTACATCCATAGCTATCCCCCGATACAAGTTCGAAAAAAGAAATATAAATGTAACGAAATCAGGTGACATACTGTCAGGATACCCCGTGAGCTGATAGTAAATCCGATATAATTATCCTGACAGTATCTCAGTCGAAGTCCCATATTGTCCTTCCTTTGTAGAACATCATAACATAGCCACAGTTTCTGCAGATGACTATTTTGACCTTGTGGGCTGTAAAGCCCCATTTGCTATCGAGCTTCCCCTCCTCAACCTGAAAATCTGTTCCCCCACAGAGAGGGCATTTAAGATGCATGCGCTCCATGAGATCACCGTAATTATATTACAAGGTAGGTATAAAACGTTTTTCTTTTTCCGAGTTGAGAATTCGCTCAATGCCTGCTTTATGTCCCAGACCAACAACCGCAACAACACGGGGCTTTTTAACACCATGCATCTTGAGAGAATCCACAATTGATACTAGGTTTTTTGCCATGATTTCGTTCCTCTCCTCCACAAGAACGCGGTATAGGTAGGGATACCTTCTTTTGAACTGCATCATCATAGCCTTGTACTCTCTCATAACATCAGACCCCTCTAACTTCACAGGTACGAAAACTGCCAGACTCTCAAACAGCAACATGAGCTTTTCCCTCACGGGTGCATTGAGAATCTTTGTCATTATCAGATTGATATCTTCATCTATCAGGAACAGAGGGATGCCTAGTCTCTCAGCCAGATTTATGGCCTCCAGCATCTCCCCACCCGGCATCATCCCAAATTCCTCCCCAAGCTTCTCCTCCACCCTAGCAAGGATATAAGCGAAAAACCCCCTGCGCCCAAGTTTCAGTGCGTCCCCAAAATTCATTCTCTGTTTTGATTTTATCGAGAGAAATCTTGGTCTGTCAAGTTCTACAGCAATTCCATGAGGTTTTTCACGAAGAATCAGCTCTCTAACGTTCTCCCTACTTTCAGGAGAAACATGCATCGTCCCAATAACCTTAACATATCGAAGATAGCTCATAACCCTCACCGCTCAGCTTCACAACATCAAAGTCCTGTGGTATTATAAAGTTATAGCGGCACAGCTCTTCCGCCTTGGAGAAGTACTCTTCAAAGCTGTAGCGGGGTGCTCGGTGAAAGAGAGCTAAAAGTTTAGCCTTTGACTTTTCAGCCATCTCACATGCTTCCTCCACGGTTGTGTGGTAGCTCTCTCCTCTATCCTCTGGGCTAAGATAGGTTGCCTCATGGATGAGCAGATCAGCATTTTCCCCGAACAGCCTGACCCTCCCGCATGGCTCTGTGTCGCCAGTATAAACGATCTTAACCCCTCTCTTCTTCGGGCCAGTGACATCCTCCAAGCGAATTACACGGCCGTTCAGCTCTATTTTACCTTCCCGCTCAAGCTTTCCAAGAAGAGGGCCTTCGTTCAGGCCATACTCAGCGAGCTTTTCGGGGAGGAACTTCCCCCTCCTGTCATTTTCTCTGAAGACATAGCCCAGAGCGGGGATTCCGTGTTCCACTTTGAAGCTCCAGATTTCATAACCCTTGAACTTCAGCCTCGCCTCACCTAGCTCGTGCACATGAATTGGAAAGTCCGGCCTGAAAAATCCGCTCTTCAGAAAGTTCTGAACAAATTCAAAGGTGTATTTCGGTCCGTAGATGTGGAGCGGTTTTTCTCTTTTCCAGAGCGTCATCGTCTGGATCAGAGCCATCAATCCGAGATAGTGATCGCCGTGGAAATGGGTTATGAAAATCTTTTCAATCTTCATAGGGCTCAGCTTTGCCCTATTCATCTGCCTCATCGTTCCCTCTCCTACATCGAAGAGAATAATCTCTCCATTATAACGGAGTGCTATGGCCGGAACATTTCTCTCCTTTGTGGGCATTATTCCCCCAGTACCAAGAAAAATTACCTCAAGCATGATTGGAGATATGAAGGTACAATAAAAAGGTTATCGTCTGAGTTTGAAGAGGATAAAAATCAGTCCAATAACCGATATAACACTCAGGGAGAAGGATATTAAAGTTAAAGGCATATCGCTCCTCTCCTGCGGTCGCCAGAAATCCCTTCTTGAGACATAGATATCAACTGCATAAACATTCTTCTCCCCAACACCTTCAAGAAGTGTGAAAGGAGATGCTGAGGTGAATCCAGTGAAGACATCGAGATAGTAATCATTCCCCGGAGGGTTACGTCTTCCAACAGTTATATAGCCTCCGGCAAAGCTTATTTCAACCATCTGGGGACCGGGAGGAAGGACACCCTGACACTTCTTCAGGTGCTTTGAGGTTATACAAACTCTACCCTTCTCAAGGTAGATTCGGGACTCTACATATCCAGGAGTTCCATGAAAACGCAGCAATGTTATATCTCCTCCGTCATAAAAGAATTCAAGGTTTATCTTAAACTCCTTAAAAGGTCCCCAATATCCGAACAAATAAGTAAAGTTCCTAAAAATTGCAATGTACTCATCCCTCATCCTTTTCTCAACAGGTGCTATTCCATAGGCATACACCTCAAAATCTTTCCAACCTTCAATCTCCAAGCTTATGTTTCCTGAGAGATTGAGATTTCGAGAGTCAATGAACCAGACATTCTCAGAAATATGTTGCGGCTTAAAAGTGGCGTTAATAACATCTGACTCTGACTCCAGCTTAACCCTCAAGTTTGCAGAGGATATCGGGGTTTCATTTTCAGTCAGCAGTGTGGAGACTATGTATATACCAACAATCGGCCATGGAGAACTTATCCTAAAAGTTTTCCTGTTTTTATCGGCTGGTATTAAGACGAGCCTTTTTCGCCATGTGTATAGTCTTCCGATTACATGCATGTCAAGGTTGATCCTCGGAGTCAGATTAAATTTAACTTTGCAAGGAGCAATTAATAGGACTGAAACATTCCCTCCAATATGAGGTTCAAGTTCAATACTCCCACTGGGTAAAGAAAGAGCTTTGACACTGCTCCCGCTACTCCAGTTTAAAATGAGGAGGGCTTCACCAGAGCAGTTTGCCGTATAGTTCAGATAAATATTTTCAAAGATATAGCCCCCCGGTGCCTCTATATTCTGAGTGTAACTCCATGCAGATACAGATGACAGAAGGAAGAGTATCACAAACACTGCACCATACTTCTTCACCGTCTCAACCTCCTTAGGTTGAGTACGATGGAAACTATTAAAGCCACAGCAGATAAACCTAAGGCAATGTCCTTTTTTCTTTCATCGGATGGCACAATGTAGTAATCTGGATTTCTCTTCAATCCAGCATCAAAACTTATTAAGCTGAAGTTCCCGTCACCTCCGAGGTACCAGAGCCTTATCCCCGAATCTACTTCAAGATCCTCAAAGATATAAACATCATCAACCAGCATGTTTAGATACCGTCTTCCATCAGGACTTCTGCTCAGTAAGAGCCGCAACTCATGAATACCATTTCCGGGAATTTCCACACAGTTCTTTTTTCTCCATTTACCAGGAATGTGTAGTTCAGCACAGGCTTTGTTGTCATCAATATACACCCGTGAGTCCTCACCGGTTATGAAATCAAAAGTTAGAATTTTTCCCTTTCCAGAAAACCATACCTTAATTGTACCTTCGTCCCATGTTATACCTTTTAACGGGAGTATGAAATATATGATCCCCTCTTTTTTATAAAGCAGATCCTCATTGATAGGTCTTATTTCAGAGAAATAATAAGCCCTTGCTTCAATGCCAGTATTGGATGGAACATTAAGCATTAAATCAACTTTTCCTTTTGCATTTTCTCCTGGAATCCATATCCAGCCCTTTTTTACTGGGACTGTGAAGTTTCTTTTTCCACCCTCCCACTTTATAATTCCATAAACTTTCTTTCCCTCATAGTTGTAAAGTCTGAGCCTCACTCCTAGAAGCTTTCCAGAAGTATTGAAGTGAATGAGTGATTGAGTGTCTTTCACAATATCCAAAATCCATGCATTTTCAATGCTTCTGTTTGTTCTGACCACAAGATGCCTCAGTCTATCAAGGTTGATACTGAGATATAGGGTGTAATCAAGAGGTTTAACCTTGCATGGAAAGCTTATGTTTGCGTAGACATCAAATTCACCTTTGAGATTATCCAAGGGTATTACAAACTTTCCTATATACCCCCATTTAGACGTTAAAACCCATTTGACACTAACATTTCCTCTCTCCACGGTCCCTTGGTACTGAATTATACTGTAAGAGAGTGATGCATTGCAGGTTCTGTTAGAAGCAAAGGTTAGCGTGAGCCATATGGCATCATACTCCGGGGGGACATTTACATGAACTGAAAAGGTTCTGCTATTATTTAACTTTCCTCCCATTGTTTTTGAAAACTGAAAGGAATAGCTCAGCTGAACTAAAAGCAGAAAAAGTATGATAGATAAGACCAGCCGCTTCATCTCCTCCACCGTACCGCCAATATCAGAGCAATCACAATCGCAACAGCAAAGACGAAGTATCCATATTTGTCTTCGGAAGTATAGAAGGTTTCTGATGGCGAACCTTCAACACCATAAAAGCTCACGTTGCTTAAGATTCCACCGAGGGATGCCAGATAGAGAGGGTGCACCACATGAACAGATTTCTCAAACACAATTTCATTCTCATCCGTATTTTTAAGAACTCTGAGGGATAGGTTTCCTCCTTGAAACTTCATATTTATTTTGTAGATACCTGGAGAAAGCGTGGTATTTTCTTCATAACACTCACAATATTTCTCAGCCAGACAAACTTTTCCATTATTGATGCTGAATATAGGACAAGAATCGCTTTTCCATCCATTCACGATGTCCTCGTAACCACCATCATAGAGATATGTAAAGTTAAGTTCAAACTCCCTCCAGTAAGTCTTATTTGCAAATTCAAGCTCTTCAGCTCTCATTTCTTTCTCAAGACGCCTGTATGGATGGATAAGCATTAACGGCAGATCTTTCGGATTGAGTTTTGATGTAACAAAAATGAAATCCTTAGCAGTAACCTCACAGTTCTTAGCTTTCATAGTTATGTTGAATGTATAGGGTCCTCTACTGAGGTTGTAATGTCTGGAATAGAGATCAGGTTCAAACATCTGGAGGTACAGCGTTCCATTTGCTCCTGGCCCTTCCCCATAGCTCACATAAAACTTTCTTCCATTCCCGTCCACAAGTGTTATCTCATTATTAAAGCTGCAGTCTCCAATGGCAGAAACGAGGATTCCAGCCCAGTATAGATAATCACTCGTGTTTAGCATGTAACCATGCCATTCGAAAGTCATATTCCCTAATCTGCCCCAAGAGAATGTAGGTTTCTCGATGATATTATAGTTATTCGTGGAAAAAGTGAAGCTGTATGCACTAACAGAAGACAGTGACAGTATAATGAGCATCAATACCAATAGAAGTTTTCTCATCCATCCCACCTTCTATAATCTTTCATCTTACTTTAGATAATAGAACTTAAAAGCTTTTTTCCTGTGACATAAAGAAATGAAATTGCATACTGTCATAATACGTTTAACAATGGATTACCTTCATTCTCCTTAGTAACATTCTCTGCTCTACTCAAAGATACTGTTAGTAGGATAAGTTAGACAGCCCGCATATAGGAGTTATTCTCAGGCGCCCTCACAGCTTATCCTAACAGTATGACTCAATATGTCCATAAAGTTAAATATCGGCACAGCTAAGATATTTTTGAGGTGCTGGAAAATGGAAGAGATTCTTAGAGCAATAGAAGAAAAGGACACAAAGAAGGTTGCAAACCTCCTGTACTACAAGGTGGATGACCTGAGCGATGAGGATTTAAAAGAAGCTTTGGAAAAGGCCGAAAAACTGGCTTTGGAATGTAGAGATTTTGAGTTATATAAACTCGTCGTGTATTACTATCATGAACTCCTTGAAACAGACAAAATACACGAATTTGAAAAAATAGTTGAAAAAGAGGATAATTTCGATGCTAAATTCAATCTTGCAGACCTATACTTCCTCATCGGAGAATTTGAGAAGAGCCTCGACATATATAGACAGCTACTTGAAGAAGAGACCGAAAAAGGAAACATGGAAAACATAGCAAAAGTCTACTACAACATGGGACTAATCCATGAAGAGCTACAGGAATACGAGAAGGCTCTCGAACTGATGGAAAAAGCCAAAGAACTCCTTGAAGAATTAGGAAAAGAGGAAGAGCTCCTTCATGTACGGATATACAGTGGATACATCAAGTTCGAGATGGGAGAGATAAGCGAGGCAAAAGCTGACTTAGCTGAGGTGTTTCGGCAAGTTCGAAACAAACCCTCCTTGAAGGCACAGGTGCATTTGGCATATGAGGAAATCTTTGAGGAAGAGGACAACTATGATGGAGCCTTTCAAGAGTGCTTCTATGCTATGCTTGAAGCTAAAAACTCTGAATATGAGGATGTGGCATTTGACGCGTTCATAGATGTGATTTGGCAACTTATGGTGGAGGATAATTTTGAGCTAATATACAAGAACATGGACATGTTCTCCAAAGGAATACCTGAAATGGGAGACTTCTTCGAGGCCATAAAGGCAATAGCTCTGTATAAAGATGGAAAAATCGGTTTGGAAAAGGCGAGTGAAGCTGTCTCCAAAGTTAAGGATAGACGTTTGCTGGATCTCCTTGAGTTTCTCAGTGAGGCTGAAGCCTGAGTTTGGTGATCTTTAATGGAAATAAGGCTGGGAACCCTTGAAGACGTTAGTGGGATTACCGAAACCCATTGCTCTGAGATAGATGAATGGTACCACGGAAAGAGGACAACAAAATCCGCCCTGAACATATTTGAACGATATCTCCATGGCGGACCATGGATGAGCGTGGAGAGCTGTGCAGTTCATCTCAACAACCTCCTGCTCGAAGGTCATCCCGTCATTGTGGCCGAAGTTGATGGAAAAATCATCGGAGAAGCTGAACTTCTAATAAGCAAGGAGCCAGTGAATGGGGAGCTCCACAGAATAGCCCATCTGGATGTCATTGAAGTTCATAAAGACTTTAGGAGGCGGGGCATTGGGAAAGCTCTCATAGATTTTTCGGAAGAAATTGCGAGAGAACGAGGCTGTGATATGCTAACGGTAACTCCTGAGGAGAGAGCTTTGGCATTCTATGAAAAGCTTGGAATTAAGGAAATCATCTATCGGGGAATCATGGTGGATTTCAACCTTGAGGGGTTTCCTTCAGGAGGGACAGAAATCCAGATAGGAGAATTTCAATGGAACAGAATTCAGGAGAAGGAAATGATTCTCGGAAAGTTTCAGAGCTCTTACCATCACTGGTTCTTAGCTTTTAAAGACCGGATAGCCGGAATCGACGACAGGCTATATTTTGAGAGTGGCAGATTCGGGAAGAACTATTATGTTCTGGAGAGTAGCTTCTTTGGAAAAGACGTTGCAACAGCATATTCATGGGGAGATAGCGTCATTGAGACCCTCCTAACGCTCGGAAACAGGGCAGAGGAACTTGGATTCAGAAAGCTGCGTACCATAATAGGGGTGGAGGAAATAGAGCCGGTGAAATTCCTGAAGCCTGTGATAACCGGCAAAAGCGTCATACTTGCAAAAAGGCTCTAAGGTCTTCTTTTCTATTTACATTGAAAAACTCCCTTTCCATTCTTTAGGACTTCCCTAACAGCCACGTTGAGCATGTTTTCTCCGGAGGAAATTTTCATCCAGAGAATTTCCCTAAATGCCCCTGAATAAACTGCATGAAGCGGCTCTAGATAACCGGAGGGACACAGACAATCGGTCTATACCGTTCAAACATCTCAATCAGATAATCGACGAACTCAAGATTGATCTTCGGCATGTCTCCACCAGCAATAAATACATCACTGTGGCTTAGGGCAGTATATAAGTCCGGCAGGAAACTCATCGACTAGAATCTCAAACCCAAGATGCCTGAGCCATTCTGCATTTTCCTTGGAGGTTATGAGGAAGATATCGTCAATCCTCTCTACCTTAAGGAGCCTTTCAATGGTGTATAAAATAAGCGGCTTTCCATCTATCCTGTAAAAGAGCTTGTTTAACCCAAAACGCTTTGATTTTCCTCCTGCAAGAATCGCAGCCTGCATGACTTTTCTTTTTTCAAGCCTCGCCCTTTAGGGCGGGGTACAGGGTTCAAAAAGGCAACAAACAAGGAAAGCAAAAAGTATTTAAACCATTAACACCATAATACACTATAGGGTGATTAATTGTGAAAAGGCTCGACGTGTACATCCCCGACGAACTGGACAAAAAGTTCAGAGAAACCGTTAGAAGAAAGTACGGGAACAGAAGGGGCGCCTTAAGCATAGCCGTAGAACAGGCAATCAGAAACTGGATCAAAAAAGTCGAGGAAGAGGAAGGATGAAGAGGAGCATAACAGTAAAACTCCAGCCCTCAAAAGAACAAGAGAGAATCCTTTTCGAGATAGCCCAAGCAACAGCGCTAATCTGGAATAAAATCAACTATGAGAGATTAAAACAGTTCAAAAAATTCGGCAAAATAAACTTCGCGACAACAGAAAAAGAAGCCTATTACACCTTCAAAGACTGGGTTGGCGGCTCAACAGTCCAACAACTGGCCAGAAAGAACGCTGAAGCCTGGCGGAGCTTCTTCACCCTCAACAGAAAGAAAAAGAAGGGAGAACTCTCCTCTTGGTTCAAGCCAAGACCGCCGAAATTCATCAGAGAAAAACACGGGAGAAAACTCTTCATAATCCCCTTGAGGAACGACCAGTATCGAATTGAGGGTAACGTTATCGAGCTGAGGCGCCTCGGAAAGTTTGGACGATTAAAAATCCAGTTCAAGGGGAGAATTCACTTGAAAGGTAAACAGGGAAGGCTAGAAATTACCTACGATGATGTTAAACGCAAGTGGCATGCTCACATTAGTTATACTGTCGAAGAGAAGTTAAAGGGCAATTCTTGGGTCAAAGTTCCGAGAGAACCGAAGGGAAATCTTTCTGCAGGGATAGACTTGGGTATAAACAATTTGATGGCAGTTTATGTTGAAAACGGTAAAAGCTTCCTCGTGAATGGAAGACCATTAAAGAGCATTGATTTCTACTGGCGGAAGAAGATTGCCAAGTACCAGTCAAAACTCAACAAGTCTGGCTGTAAAAAGAGTAGAAAACTCAAAAGAATGCACGAGAAGGCAAAACTCCAAGCAAGGCATTATATTAACACGGCAGTTAGGCAGACAGTTAGAAGACTTTATAGGTTGGGAGTGAGCAAAATCATCGTTGGTTATCCTAAAGAGATCGCAAGGGAACCAGACAAGGGGAGAAAACAAAACTTCATCCTCTCCCACGTGTGGCGGTTTAATTATGTCATTAAACGTTTAACTGAAGTTGCCGAAGAGTATGGTATTAGTGTTGTGGTTGTGAATGAGGCTTTTACTTCTAAGGTTTGCCCCGTCTGCGGCCAACGCCACTCAAATGGTAGGTTCGTTAGAGGTTTGTTTAAGTGTCCCGCAACGGGGCTTGTTTTTAACGCTGACTTAGTTGGAGCGTTTAACATTTTGCGCAAAGTTAGAACCATAACCCCGAATTTGGGCGGTTTGTACGCTCAGAGGCGGGGTAACGGGGGGAAGACCCTCCCCGAGAGGTTCGAAGAACCCGTTTTAATGGGTTCATTGATGAGAACCCCTCAAACCTCCCCGTCACTGGCGAGGGGTTAACTCGTTGGAACCCTCGCAAAGGGGAGGAGGTCAGAGCGAATAGATAGTATTGGGTTTATAACCTTAGTATTACATTTCCAAAGGTTTATTTTTGCTCCATCCGAATTTTTAGCAGAGGTGAAAAAAATGTGTCTTGCAGTTCCGGCCAGGGTTGTGGAGATCAGGGATAAGGTTGCCATCGTGGATTTCGGTGGAATCAGGAGAGAGGCGAGACTTGATTTGCTGCCTGATGTTAAGGTAGGGGATTACGTTATAGTCCACACAGGCTTTGCCATCGAGAAACTCGACGAAAAACAGGCTCTTGAAAGTCTGAAGGCATGGGAAGAAATCATGCAAGTTCTGGGGGAGTGAAGGATGCTTGATTTGAAAATCTTTGAAAACCGCGAGCTGGCCCAGAAGATTCTCCAAGCCATCAGAAGGGAGGCTGAAAGGATAGAAAGGGAAGTCCGGCTGATGCACGTCTGTGGAACCCATGAGGACACGGTAACGAGGAGCGGGATAAGATCACTCCTTCCTGAGAATGTTAAAATAGTCAGCGGACCGGGATGTCCTGTCTGCATAACCCCAGTTGAAGACATTGTGAGAATGCAGGAGATAATGAGGAAAGCGAGAGAAAAGGGTGATGAAATAATTCTCACAACATTCGGTGATATGTATAAGATTCCAACGCCCAGAGGGAGCTTTTCAGACCTCAAAGGAGAAGGTTATGACATCAGGATAGTGTATTCAATCTATGACACTTACAAAATTGCCAGAGAAAACCCCGACAGGCTTGTTGTCCACTTCTCCCCCGGCTTTGAGACAACGACTGCACCAGCCGCGGGAATGCTCGAAACGGTTGCAGGGGAAAAACTAGAGAATTTTAAAATTTACTCTGTTCACCGCTTAACTCCTCCGGCCGTTGAAGCTCTCGTAAAGCAGGGAACAGTCTTCGACGGACTCATTACCCCCGGTCATGTCTCCACAATAATAGGAGTTAAGGGCTGGGAGTACATAACAAGTGAATACGGGATTCCGCAGGTCATTGCGGGCTTTGAACCGGTCGATTTCCTGATTGGAGTTCTGCTTCTCCTCAGGATGATACGGGATGGAGAGGCGAGAATTGAGAATGAATATACCCGTGCCGTCAGATACGAGGGGAATACAAAGGCTCAGGAGTTAATTGACAGATTCTTTGAGGTAAAAGATGCTAAATGGAGGGCCCTTGGGGTTATTCCGGCGAGTGGATTGGAGCTCAGGGGGGAATGGAAAGATCTCGATATCAAAAATATCTACAAGGTCAAGGTTCCCAAGCTTCCCGACCTTGAAAAGGGCTGCCTGTGTGGGGCTGTTCTCAGGGGAATGGCATTACCAACAGACTGTCCGCTCTTCGGAAAGGAATGCACTCCACGCCATCCAGTTGGGCCTTGTATGGTGTCCTACGAGGGAACATGCAGCATATTCTACAAATACGGTGCTTTGTTCTGAGGGTTCGGGCACCCATCCAGTTTTAACTTTTGGTTTTTTAGAATTGGTACTGTCAGGATAAGTCAGAGTGCCCGCCTAATTGGAAACTTATGAATGCTCTGAAAGTCTTTCTCTGAGCCAACCTTTGGTTTAAAACTCCCCTCTAGTTTTTAACTTTTGGTTTTAGAAACCTATAAATGCCCCGAAAGAAAAGAGAAAAGCGGTGAGAAGATGAAAAGTTATCACATTCATGTGGAGGGCATAGTTCAGGGAGTTGGTTTCAGGCCCTTCGTCTACCGAATTGCCCATGAAAATGACCTTCGGGGATATGTTAAAAACCTTGGAGATGCGGGTGTGGAGATAGTTATTGAAGGCCGGGAGGAAAATATCAAAAAGTTCCTTAGAGACCTCAGGGAGAAGAAACCTCCACTGGCTAGGATTGAGAAGATAAAGAAAAAAGAGATTCCACTTCAGGGATTTGACCGCTTTTACATCGAGAAAAGTTCTCAAGGGGGAGAAGGTGGAGATTCGATAATACCACCTGATGTTGCCATATGCGATGACTGTATCAGGGAGCTCTTTGATCCAGCGGATAAGCGCTATATGTACCCATTCATAGTATGCACAAACTGTGGACCGCGTTTTACTATAATTGAAGACCTCCCTTACGATCGCATAAACACCACCATGAGAGAATTTGATATGTGCGACTTTTGTGAGAGTGAATACAAGGATCCTCTCAACAGGCGCTATCATGCCGAACCCGTATGCTGTCCGGTCTGCGGGCCAAGTTATCGCTTATACACGAAAGATGGGGAAGAGATGAGGGGAGATCCTCTCAAAAAAGCCGCAAGGCTAATAGATGAAGGCTACATCGTGGCAATCAAGGGGATAGGTGGAATCCATTTAGCCTGTGATGCCACCAATGAAGAAGCCGTCGAAGAGCTCAGGAGAAGGACTCTCAGACCTCAGAAGCCCTTTGCCCTGATGGCCAGAGACCTGAAGACCATTGAGAGCTTTGCCATAGTAGATGAGCCGGAAAAGGAGGAACTAACCTCCTACCGAAGGCCTATACTGATTCTCAGGAAGAAGGAGCCGTTTCCTCTGCCGGAAAAGCTCGCACCCGGTCTGCACACAATCGGCGTCATGCTACCCTATGCCGGGACGCACTACATACTCTTTCACTGGTCAAAGAGTCCTGTCTATGTGATGACATCCGCCAACTATCCAGGTCTTCCTATGGTAAAAGATAACGAGAGGGCATTTAAAGAGCTGAAGGATTTAGCCGATTACTTCCTCCTCCACAACAGGAAAATCCTCAACAGAACCGATGACAGCGTTGCCCGCTTTGTAAATGGAAAGAGAGCCGTGATAAGAAGGAGCAGGGGCTTCGTGCCGCTTCCTGTAGAAATCCCCTTCCACTACACTGGGTTGGCTCTCGGAGCTGAGCTCATGAACGCGTTCTGCATAGCGAAGAACGGAAGAGTCTATCCAAGCCAGTACATAGGCAACACCGGAAAAATTGAGGTGCTCAACTTTATGAGAGAGGCAATAAATCACTTCAAAAAGATACTTAGACTCAAAAAGCTGGATCTGATAATAGCCGACCTTCATCCCACATACAACACAACAAAGCTTGGAATGGAACTGGCTGAGGAGTCACACACGGAGTTCCTCCAAGTTCAGCACCACTATGCACACGTTGCATCAATAATGGCTGAGCACAGACTCGATGAAATCATAGGAATAGCTCTCGATGGCGTTGGCTATGGAACAGACGGAAATGTGTGGGGTGGGGAGGTTATATACCTCAGCTATGAGGATGTTGAGAGGATTGCGCATATTGATTACTACCCGCTTCCAGGCGGTGATCTGGCGAGCTACTATCCCCTAAGAGCCCTCATGGGAATACTGAGCAACATTTACCGGATCGATGAGGTACAGGAGATAATTAAGAGACACTGCCCAAAGGCCATTGAGAGCCTCAAATATAAAGATGTCGAGTTCAACGTCATACTGAACCAGCTCACTAGAGGAATAAACGTATCATATGCCTCCTCAACAGGAAGGGTGCTCGATGCATTTTCAGTTCTCCTGAATGTCGCATATAGCAGAACCTACGAGGGCGAACCAGCTATGAAGCTTGAGAGCCTTGCACTTAAAGGCAAAAATGATCTGAAGTTTGAAATTCCTGTTGAGGGCGAAACCCTGAAGGTGGAGGAGCTCTTCAATCAGACACTGGAAAGCAGGCCAAATCCTGCTGACATAGCATATTCGGTTCATCTCGCCCTTGGTAGGGCCTTTGGAGAGATAGCACTTGAGAAGGCAGAAGAGTTTGGAGCCAGAGCCATCGGAATCAGCGGCGGGGTTGCATACAACGAGCTGATAGTTAAGACCATCAGGAAAATGGTCGAGACAAGGGGATTGAAGTTCTATTCAACGTATGAAGTCCCGAGAGGGGACAACGGAATAAACGTCGGGCAGGCGTTCCTTGGAGGGTTGTACCTCGAAGGGTATTTAAGCAGAGAAGACTTGATACTCTAAGGTGGTGGCAATGAAGATCAGACTTGAACATGGAGCAGGCGGAGAGCTGATGGAAGAGTTCATACGGGATGTCATACTGAAGAATCTCACGCTGAAATCAGCGGGTGGGATTGACCTTGAGGCACTGGACGACGGCGCCACGATTCCCTTTGGGGATAAGCATATTGTTTTCACGATAGACGGGCATACGGTGAAGCCGCTCTTCTTCCCTGGAGGGGATATTGGCAGGCTTGCAGTGAGCGGAACGGTAAATGATTTAGCTGTTATGGGTGCTAAGCCATTAGCTCTGGCAAATTCTATGATAATCGAGGCAGGCTTCGATGAGACCAGCCTTGAGAAAATCCTGAGGTCAATGGATGAAACATCAAAAGAAGTTCCCGTTCCAATAATAACAGGAGACACGAAGGTTGTTGAGGACAGGATAGGCATGTTCGTAATCACAGCAGGCATTGGAATCGCCGAACGGCCGGTAAGCGATGCAGGTGCGCAGGTTGGTGATGTTGTGCTCGTCAGCGGGACAATTGGTGACCATGGAATGGCAATAATGAGCTACCGCGAGGGAATAGCCTTTGAAAGCGACCTCAGGAGTGATGTTTCCCCTGTCTGGGATGTTGTTAAGACTGTTGCCGATGCCATAGGCTGGGAGAACATCCATGCCATGAAGGACCCAACAAGGGCAGGGCTGAGCAATGCTTTGAACGAGATTGCGCGGAAATCCGGGGTTGGAATACTGGTGAGGGAGCGCGATATACCCATAAAGCCTGAAGTCAGGGCCGCGAGCGAAATGCTCGGCATAAGTCCCTATGACGTAGCGAATGAAGGGAAAGTTGTGATGGTTGTTGCACGGGAGTATGCGGAAGAGGCTCTTGAATCCATGAAAAAAACCAGAAGAGGAAAAGATGCTACAATAATCGGAGAAGCCATGAAGGAGTACAGAGGAAAAGTCATCCTCGAAACTGGAATCGGCGGCAAGAGGTTTATGGAGCCTCCAGAGGGAGACCCTGTTCCCAGGATATGCTGAGTATTTTTCGATTCTCTTTTCACTTCCTATTTTTGCATTTTCTATGTTTTTCCGCCTTCTATTTGCGAGATAAAAGACTCAACGTACGTTTGATAGCTTTAATAACCGCTGGTATCTATATAACTAAACGTTACATATAACAGCATTGGCTGTAACATTATATCAGGAACATGAATAATCCAAGGCTCCAGCGTTCTCCAATAGATCTGCATCCTGCAGATAGCAGATAATTGAAAGCTACGAGGATTATAAGGCCTGCATTAGATGAAAACTCCCCCAGATGGACTCTGGAACTTCTGTGTATGTTTTTGTACATAGAAGGAGAAGAGAGGGCTCTTCCAGATGATCTGCAGAATATTCGCTAAAATCGCTCGGAAAGGACATAGCTTCAGGCTTTTCAAGTTGGTCTCCAAAGAAAAGTTTAAATATTCCGGACTCTCTTATCCATTTATAGGGCAAAAAGGCGGAATAAGCGCCCTGTTCCAATAAGACTTTAGGAGAATTGAAATAAAGAAAATCGTTACTTCG
>Ga0256842_1001609_pt1 | contig 17764 bp, 19 predicted proteins | sample 4559240metaG_FD_185973 | JGI IMG/M metagenome (GOLD analysis project Ga0256842, IMG submission 185973) | Hydrothermal vent microbial communities from Guaymas Basin, Mexico - 4559-240 | ecosystem: Environmental > Aquatic > Marine > Hydrothermal vents | place: Mexico: Guaymas Basin | collected...
AGGGGTAACCTCAGCTGCAGTTCCTGTAAAAAAAGCTTCATCACATATATATATCTCATCACGAGTAATATTTCTATGCTCTATTTTTAGACCCTTATCTTTTGCTATTTCTAAAACAGTAGCTTGAGTAATAGACTCTAACGAGTTATCATGAGGAGGAGTAATAAGAACACCATCTCTTACTATAAATATACATTCTCCACTACCTTCTGCTATAAATCCACTATCATCTACCATCAAAGCTTCCTCATATCCAGCTTCTAATGCTTCAAATTTTGCCATTTGAGAGTTAAGATAATTTGCTACTGCTTTGGCTTTTCCAAAAGTAGATTTTACACTATTTCTTACAATAGAGCTAGTTTTTACTTTAATTCCTTTTTCAAGTCCTTCATCACCTAAATATGCTCCCCACTCCCAAGCTGCAATTGCAGTATTTACTGGAGCTTTTACATGATGAAGTCCCATAACCCCATATCCTAAATAAATAAGTGGTCTAATATATACACTACTTTTTCCACTAAACTCATTTTTTCTTAATAGTTCCAATTGAGCTTCTTCCAAAGTTTTTTGATCAAAATTTGGCTTAATTGCAACTATTTTAGCACTATTTAAAAGTCTTTTTGTATGCTCTTGCAATTTAAATATTGCTAATCCTTTAGGAGTTGGATATGCTCTTGTTCCTTCAAATACACCATTTCCATAATGTAGTGTATGTGTAAGGATATGTACATTTGCTTCATCCCAACCTTTAAATTCACCATCCATCCAAATATATTTTGCTTTGTCCATTTTTTATCCTATTTTATTTTTTAAATCTATTTACTAACACTACTCCAATAGCAGTAATAATCAAAATTACCACTACTGTACCAACTATAAAACTTAAGCTAACAGGTTGGCTAAGCACTAACTACTTCTTGACATCTAGCACATAAAGAGTTCTCATCTTTACTTCTATATTTCCAACATCTAGGGCATTTAGCTTTTGCAGCTTTATAAACTTCAAATTTATCTCCATCTACTTCAAAAGATGCTAAAACTTCATCCTCTTTATGTTTTATCACTTTTGATACAACAAACCAATCTTCAGCAACTGTAGAATCTAATGCTAAGATTTTTTCAGAGTTAGTATATATTACAACCTCTAGTGTTGATTTTATAGTTTTCTCTTTATTTAATTTATCTTTTATCTCTGCAAATTTATCTCTTGCTTCTAGTAAATAAGTTTCATTTATATCCAACTCTATTTTAGGTAAATAATATTTTTTTATATCAAATATATCTTTTGCACCATCTGTTATAATATCAGGACTATGTTTTACTAACTCATCCATAGTGTAAGTTAATATAGGAGCAATAGTAGTAATAAGAGCTTTTAATATCATAGCCATAGCACTTGCACTTGCAACTCTAGTATTACTATCTTTACCATCACAATACATTTTATCTTTACAAATATCTATATAAATATTTGACAATTCTGCAACTAAAAAATGATTTAACCTATTAAGTCCTCTACTAAAATCATATGTTTTAAAAGATTCATCAACCTCTTTAAATACGGTATAAGCTTTACTTAATATCCATTTGTCCATAGCCCCCATATCTTCAACTGATACAATTTGCTCCAATCCATCAATATTTCCTAAAAGTATTTTACCTGTATTTCTTATTTTTCTATATTGTTCAGACATCTGTTTTAAGATACCATCACTAATTTTTAAATCACTTTGATAATCACTCATAGCAACCCAAAGTCTAAGTATCTCACTACCATACTGTTTTATTACTTTATCTGGAGCTACTACATTACCTTTAGATTTACTCATTTTTTCACCCTTAGCATCTACTGTAAATCCATGAGTTAATATAGATTTATATGGTGCTACTTCAGAAGAAGCAAGAGTTGTTAAAAGTGAACTTTGAAACCAACCTCTGTGTTGATCGCTACCCTCTAGGTACATATCTGCAGGAAATGTTCCTGCATCGTAGTTTCTACTTCTTAAAACTGCATTTTGAGTTGATCCACTATCAAACCAAACATCAAGGATATCCATAGTCTTTTCTAAATCTTGCGAATTTAATCCACTTCCAGGATATAAAAGCTCTTCAATGCTAAGATCATACCAAGCATCAGCCCCTTTTGTTTCAAAAATCATAGCTACATAATTAAGTACTTTTTCATCATAGATAATTTCATCTGTAAGTTTATTTCTAAAAAATGCAATAGGAACTCCCCAATCTCTTTGTCTGCTTATACACCAATCAGGTCTTCCCTCTACCATAGTTTTTAATCTATTTTTCCCATGCTCTGGATAAAATGTTACATTTTCAATTGCTTCAAGTGCATTTTGTCGTAAAGTTTTACCTTTTGTACCATAAGGTTGATCCATAGCTATAAACCATTGTTTTGTAGCTCTAAAGATAACTGGTTTATGGGTTCTCCAACAATGTGGATATGAGTGGGTAATATCTACTTTTTTTAGAAGTGCTTCCCCTAAAAGTTCTAAAATAGTATCATTCATTTTAAATACATTTATCCCTACATATTGTTCAGGGTCTTTTAGAAGTTTTTCTCTTACAATAGTATTATCATATCTTCCGTAATCATCTACTGGCATAAGGATCTCAACCCCATATTTAAGTGCTACTTTATAGTCATCTTCCCCATGTCCTGGAGCTGTATGAACACATCCTGTACCACTATCTGTTGTAACATGATCTCCAAAAATTATAATAGAATCTCTTCCATTTAGTGGATTAATTGCTATTTTTTTCTCTAAAGAGTTTACATCTATAGACTCTTTTATATCTCCATTTATTATCTCTAACTCTTTTAAAGCTGGAACTAAATCTTTTGCTACAATATAATTCTCATTAGTAACCACATATTCTATCTCTGGATTTAGAGTTATTGCGGTATTTGCTGGAAGTGTCCAAGGTGTTGTAGTCCATATAATTAAGCTTTTATCACTATCTTTTAATTTAAAAGATACATAAACTGATGGAGATACTTTATCTTCATATTCAACTTCAGCTTCAGCTAAAGCAGTTTGTGCAGCCCAACTCCAATGCACTGGTTTACTTCTTTGAATTAATAATCCATTTTTTGCAATAGCGATTAACTCTCTGTAGATATTTGCTTCAAATTTAAAATCCATAGTTAAATAAGGCTTATCCCAATCCCCTAAAATTCCCAATTGTTTAAATTCATCTCTTTGGATATCTATAAATTTACTAGCATGATTTCTACATAGTTCTCTTAACTTACTTTTTGGTAACTCTTTTTTCTTTTTTCCACCAATTTTTTCTTCAACTTTTTGTTCTATTGGAAGACCATGACAATCCCAACCTGGAGTATATCTTACAGATTTACCATCAAAATAATGATACTTTATAATTATATCTTTTAAAGTTTTATTTAGGGCATGACCTATATGTGTATGACCATTTGCATAAGGTGGTCCATCATGAAGAGTAAAGCTTTTGGCACCTTCTCTATTTTTCTTCATTCTATCATATATTTTGTTTTCATCCCAAGATTTATAAGTTTTTGGCTCATTGTTTGGAAGATTTCCTCGCATTGGAAAAGTTGTTTTTGGAAGTTGTAATGTATTTTTATAATCTACTTGTTCACTCATGATTTTAATATTCCTATAATTTTAAATAAGGTAAAGTATATCTAAATAAGATTTAATAGTAAATTAATTTACCTAAGCTACAGGAGTATTTAAATGGATAAAGATATTTTTACCCAAAACGATATGATAAAATTACAAAAATATTTAAAAGAAAATAATCAAACTATTACATGTGCAGAAAGTTGTACAGGGGGATTATGTGCACATATGATAACTCAAATTCCAGGTTCATCATCTATTTTTAAAGGAGCAGTAGTAACATACTGTAATGATATAAAAGAGCAAGAGTTAAATGTAAAAAAAGAAACTATGATAAAATACGGAGCAGTTAGTATTCAAACTGTTTCACAAATGTTAGATGGGGTATTAAAAAAATTTAATGCTAATTATGCAATAGCAATAAGTGGCATAGCAGGTCCAGGAGGAGGCAGTATTGATAAACCAACAGGTACTGTAGTAATTGGCATAATGTCAAAAACAAATGGTAAAAAAATAGATATATTTCATTTTAAAGGGGATAGAATATCTATACAGAATCAAGCAGCAAAAACAGCTTTTAAAATAATTTTTAAAAGTTTTTTCAAAAACACTTGACAAATAAAAAAAAATTAACTATAATTCCACTCACATTTGAAAGAATGACCCGTTAGCTCAGTCGGTAGAGCATCTCCCTTTTAAGGAGGTGGCCGTTGGTTCGAATCCAACACGGGTCACCATTTTATTATAATTTTGTTGGCCCCTTCGTCTAGTGGTTAGGATCCATGGTTTTCATCCATGTTACAGGAGTTCAAGTCTCCTAGGGGTCACCAGCAATATTATATATTGTTTTAGGTCGATTAGCTCAGTTGGTAGAGCGCTACCCTTACAAGGTAGATGTCATAAGTTCGAGTCTTATATCGACCACCATTTTAAAGTGCAGTTGTAGTTCAGTTGGTTAGAATACCTGCCTGTCACGCAGGGGGCCGCGAGTTCGAGTCTCGTCAACTGCGCCACTTTAAATTCAAATTATTATTCTTTATCAATTTCACATCTCTTAAATTTAACTTACTTATACTAGACCTAAATTATTTTATAAAATTTTGTAATTTAAATTTATTATAATAAATATCAATAGCTTTTTTTAACTCTTGATCATCTAAAGTTGTATCATCTTTAAAGTTATTTTTAATAATATAACTATAAGGCATAATAGATTTATTTGAAGTTGGAGATTTTAGAAATCTAAATATAGCTTTTTTTATCTCTTTTTTACCACTATACTTTAAAGTATATTTAATCATAAAAAGCTTTAATTCCCTTTTATCTTTATGACAAGATAAGCAATTGTTTGAAAAAACATTTGCTATACTAAAGGATATAAAAAAGATCAATATAATATATATTTTTACCATATCAAGGTTACCGTCGTCCCTTTCTCTTTTTGAGATATTATATCTATATCTATATTATACTCTTTTATAATTGTATCAATTATACTATAGCCTATACCAAAACCACCAACATTTTTTTTATTTAATTGTTTATATCTTATAAAAATATCTTTAATCTCTTCTGGATCCATACCTATACCTTCATCTTTAATTATAAAATTATTTTCTTTTAAAGTTATATATATATTTGAATTTATATAGGAATATTTTATGCTATTTGAAATAAGATTATCAAAAACTCTTTGTAATTTTTGTTTATCTATATACAAATATATATTTGATTGTATATCAATATGAAATATAATATTTTTACTACTTGATATAGCTTTAAAATACTCTATTCTATCATATAAAATATTTGATATATTTAAATTTAAATTATTTGATTTTTGTTTATCATGTAAAAGCAAAAAAGATAAATCATCATATATTGTTGATATTGTAGATGCTCCTATTTTAATACGAGTTATTTTTCTTTTGTTCTTTTCATCTAATTTTGTTAAATCTAACATCTCTATATTATTTAAAATAGCACTTATTGGTGTATTTAGCTCATGTGTAGTATCTTTAATAAACCTATCAAGAGTATTTAAATTATCTGTAAGTGGCTTTATCAAAATCTTTACTATAATAAATGATGTAAAAATTAAAAATAGTATAACCAACAAAATACCTATACAAAATTTAAGAACTAACCCTTTTAATATATACTCTTTTGGCTTTTGAATTACTAAATATGCAGCACCTAAATAATATGTATCTAATTGATATATAAAATAACTAAAATTATCTTTACAATAATATTTTTTATTAAATTTTGTTATTATTTGAGGAAATGTTGAAAAAATTAGATTATTATCTATATCATATATAGCACTTTGTATATCTCGTGGATATATAGCTATCTCATTTATAAGATTATCATGCAATATCTCCAACTGCTCTTTTATATGTTTAGCCTCTAAATTTGTTTGTTCACTTTGAAGATCTTTAAATTGTTCTTTTTGATTTTGGATATATATAAAACTTAATGCAAAAACTAATAATATAGAAGTAAATAGATATACTATTACAACATTTAAAATAGTTTTTTTTATATATTTATTTTTTGGCAACTCAAATAACAAGTCTATAACCTTGCTTTTTTATACTTTCTATAGTATCTTTGCCAAGAATTAAACGAAGTTTTCTTATATAACTTCTTAAACTACCATCACTTATATTTTCACTACTACTCCATACTGTTTCATATATTTGTTCAAGAGGGGTGATCTTATTTTTGTTTTTTAACAAAATTTTTAAAAGTTGAGTCTCTTTAAATGTTAGTTTTTGTTCTATATTATCTTTTTTTAAAATACCTGTTTTTATATTAAAAACTATATTAGAACCTATAAATATATTTTCTTTTGACTTAAACTCCCTTTTTAAAAGAGCATTAATTCTATGTAATAACTCTTGCAATGCAAAAGGTTTTCTTATGTAATCATCAGCACCAAGACTATATCCTATATCTAAACTATCTATATCATTTAAAGTTGTAGTAAAAATTGTAGGTACTAATATATCAGCTTCTCTTAATCTTTTTAAAAGTTCAAAACCATTCATATCTGGTAAATTTACATCTAAAAGCAGTATATCAAAAATATCAGAATATAAAATCTTTAATGCATCTGTAGATGTATATACTGTAATAACTTCAAAAGAATTATCCTCTAAAAATTCTGCAATAGTTTGAGATAAATTTATATCATCTTCTAGGTATAAAATTTTAAACATAGCTTATTATACACTAAAATAGTGAAATAATTGTGAAATAACATAATTTTATAAATTTAATAAAAAATTTCAAGATCTAAAAAAATATTAAATTTAAAATAATTTACTAGCTAAAAAAAGTGCTGCCGTTTCACTGCGTAATATTATATTGGAATCTATTCCTATAATATTATTCTTTAATATTTTTGATATCTCATCTTCACTAAATCCACCTTCACAACCAATAATAATAGTTTTTATATTGTCCTTATTTTCATCAGTTATATAATTTGATGAAAAATTTAACATATAACTATTTGGATATAGCTGTAAAAATTCATCTAAATTATTACATGATAAAAGTTCTATTATATTACTTCTTCCACATTGCATAGATGAATTTATAAGTAATTTTTCTAGTTTATCAAAATTAATTTTATATTTTTTTTGAGAATATTGACAATAAAAAAATGTTATTTTTGTAACACCTAACTCATTTAAAGATGCTATATTTTTTTCTATAGATTTTGGATCTACAATACACCAACCTATATGAAGCTCTTTTTTAGGTTTTATCTCAACTATTTTACTAGAAATAAGATCCAAAATAGCTTCTCTTCTATTAATAGAATTAAGATTATATTTATAAAGATAATTATCTTTTAAATTTCTAAAATAAAAAATTTTTTTTGTTTCTCTTCTTGCTTTAAAAAGATGGGTATATAAAGAACCATCTATTTTTAATATCTGGTTACCACTATTTTTATGATATGAAAATTGCATACTCTTACTTATATCCTATTTGTTTTACAGTACTATTAGATAGCATCATACTATTGTTTATATACTCTTTTAGGTAACCTTGTAATTCATCTTTTATATGATAATTTCTAGTTTCATCAAAAAAATTATAATATCCAAATTTATCAATCAAAAAATAATCTATCTTATTTAAAATATTTTTATTATCTACTTTAAACATAAGTTTTTTATCTTTTATATCATTGATCAATCTATTCTTTTCTTCTAAAGTTGATACATTTTCATCTATAGCTCTAATAAGCTGATCTCGTTTTTGTAATAATTTATCTATAATATTTAGTTTTGGAGTCATTAAAGAAATAGTAAGATTATCTAACATCTTATCACAATAGTGTATAAATTTAGCATAAGTTATATACCCTTTTTTTGAGATTTTATCTTTATCTAAATTAATATTTTCTAAAAGATATTTTAATTGATTATCTGGTATTTGTGAGATCCTTTGAATCATAAATTGTTTATGAAAAGTCTCATCAAAATCAACAATTTGTTGTTTTAAAAGATTAAAAAATCTTTGTTGAGTTTTAGTCATTTAACACCTCGGTATCTATTATATTTGGATCATTTTGTTTTAAAATAAATTTACCATCTTCACTATTAATTTTAAAAAGAAGTATCTCCTCTTTATTAAAATCAGGATGCATAACTTCATGCCAACCAATACCAGGTATTGGAATATCTTTTAAATAATAATCTTCAAGCCAATTTATATTTTTTTCAAATTCTAACCAATCTTTTATTTTGTTGCTTACCTCTTGTGCTTTTTTGAAATTCCATTTATAAGTTTGTTTCTCTTTTTGCTCTTTTGTTTGTTCTTTTGGTTTAAATGATTTATGATTTAAACACCAATTTTCCCATACTTTTTCCCAAGAAACTTTTTCTACACCAGAAGATATATAATGATTCTTAAATTTTGTAAACTCTATATCAATATTATCTTTATCTATATATTTTTTAGCAAATTTTATCATATCATCTGTTAATTTCATCTCTGGATCAAGTGGATATTTTTTTATATGGGTATTAAATTTTGGTTGCCTTTGTACCCATAATTGCCATGTAGCTTCCCAATCATCTTTTATGGTTCCTTCTGATTTATAGTGAAGTTTAAACTCTTCAAATACATTATCTATATCTGTAATATATTTTAGTTTTGCATATTCTCTCATATCATAAGTTAATTGAAAGTTAGATGGTATTTTTCCATTTTGTTTTTGTTGTGGTATATAGTCATCCTCATAGTAACTTCCAAGATCTATCTCACTACTTTTATCAGATGGTAACTCTACGGCATCAAAAATATTTTCATCTGTTTGATTAGAATTTTCAGTTTGCAAAGAGGTTAAATACTGATCTAGATCTATTTTTTGTAAAATAGATGATACAATATCATTTAATTTAAATTCTAAAGTAGAATTAGATAAAATAAAAGAGTTAAAATCACTTTGACTTAACTCTTTTGTAAATATATTTAAAATATCTTCTTTTAATTTATCCATTAAATTTAACGATTGCACTACCCCATGTTAATCCACCACCAAAGGCATCAAGAAGTATAGTTGAACCATTTTTAAGTCTACCATCTTCAAAGCACTCATTTATAGCCATAGGTATTGAAGCGGAAGATGTATTTCCATATTTTGCTACTGTTAATACTTTTTGTTCATCTTTAAATTTTAGCGCATCACCAACTGCTTTTATAATACGATAGTTTGCTTGATGAGGGATAAAAAGATCTATATCTTCATTTTTATAACTATTATTTTCCATAATCTTTTGAACATCGCTTGTAAGAGTACGAACAGCTACTTTAAAAGTTTCATTTCCTTTCATTTGCATAAAAGAGGCTTCACTAGAATGTGGAGCGGGAGTTAAAAGTAGATCTTGCAACGATCCATCTGCACTACATTGAATATCAACAATAGCTTTATCTTTATCATCTGTAGCACTTATAATAGCAGCTCCTGCACCATCTCCAAAAAGCATACAAGTAGTTCTATCTGTATAGTCTACTATATTACTTAATTTTTCTGCTCCAATTATAAGTACATTTTTTTTCATACCTGATTCTATAAATGCTTTTGCTATATTTAAAGCATAGATAAATCCAGTACAAGCAGCACTAATATCAAGTGCCATAACATCTTTTATTCCTAATTTATGTGCTATTAAACAAGCAGTTGAAGGCATAGTTAAAAAATCAGGGCTAATAGTAGCACAAATTATAAGATCTACATCTGTAGTTTGGATATTTGCTCTATTTATAGCTAATTTTGCCGCTTTTGTGCCTAGATCACTAGTATTTTCATCCTCTTGTGCTATTCTTCGTTGCTCAATACCAGTTCGTTTTACTATCCATTCATTTGTAGTATCCATTCGATCTACAAACCACTGGTTTGTTCTTATTTGTTCAGGTATATAAGCACCTATAGATTTAAAAGAAGCATACATGGTTTAAATCCTTATGATTTTATTTTTAATTTATCTTCAATATGTGTATTCATATTTGAATCAGCAGCTTTAATGGCTTGGAAAATAGCATTTTTCATAGCTTTTGCATTTGATTTTCCATGTGCTATAATAACAGGAGCTTTAACACCAATAAGAGGTGCTCCCCCATACTCAGCATAATCAACTTTAAGTTTAAGCTTTTTAAATACTTTTCTCATAAGAACTGCACCTGTTATTGATACTAAAGATCTTCTTAAATTTTGTTTTATAATCTTTCCTATAGTATCAGCAACACCTTCTGCTGTTTTTAACATAATATTTCCCACAAATCCATCACATACTACTACATCTACAGATCCATTAAAAATATCACTTCCTTCTACATTTCCAACAAAATTTGGAATAGTTTCTAAAAGTTTAAAAGCCTCTTTTGTAACCTCATTTCCTTTAGATTCTTCCTCTCCATTACTTAATAATCCTGTTAAAGGGTCTTCAATACCTAAAACATCTTCAGCATAAATTCTTCCCATTATGCCAAATTCATTTAAATTCTTTGCATCACAATCTACATTCGCCCCAACATCAAGAACTAAAGTTGTTCCATTTACTGTTGGCATAAGTGTAGCAATGGCTGGTCTACTTACACCTTTAATTCTTCCTATACGAAGTGTTGCTAAACTCATAGAAGCACCACTATGTCCTGCACTTACATATGCATGGGCTTCACCTTTTTTTACAAGTTCTATAGCTTTATATGCTGAGCTTTCTTTTCTTTTTAGAGCATCTGTTGCACTATCATGCATACTTATAACATCACTTGATTCGTGTATCTCTATTCTGTCTTGAAATTTATGAGGAATTAAAGGTAGAAGTTCTTTTTTGTCACCAACTAATATAGCTGTAAAATGACGATCTTGTTTTAGTGCTAAAATAACACCATCTACAATAGGTGCACAACCATTGTCGCCACCCATTGCATCAATAGCAATTTTTAACATTATGCTTTATATTCACCTGTTGCAGGATTTACATTATGAGGCATTTTCCATGTTCCATCACTGTCTTTTACTGGTTTTTTTAATGTAATTTTATAGTGAGTTCTTCTTTTTGCACTTCTAGTGTGACTCACTCGTCTCTTTGGTACTGCCATTTTATATCCTTTTAATAAATTTTATCTATCTCACAATTGTTTTGTTTACAATTGTCACATATATAGTATTCAGATTTTATAGACTCTAACTCACTTTGAAGTATAGAGTCAAAATCAACCATATGATCATCAACTTCTACTACAATCAACTCTTCATCTTTATCTGAAGAATAAATCCCATCACTTAAAAGAAGCTCTATTGGTTCATTTAGTTGCAAAGATAGTTCATCACCACATTTACAACATAAAACCTCACACTTCCCCTCTATTTGCCCATCAAGTTTGGCAAGCTTAGTTGAAATTTTACTAAAATTACCCAAAAAATTTACTGAATTTGAAGAAATTTCAAATTTTGTTGCATTTAAAGGTACTTTTCTAAACTCTACTTTCATAAAAATAATATCTTTATGATACTAACAAAGCTCTCTTTGTGCAAAGAAAAAAGCAATCTCATTTGCTGCATTTTCAACAGAATCAGATCCATGTACTGCATTTGCATCTATAGAATCTGCAAAATCAGCTCTAATAGTTCCAGCTTCTGCCTCTTTTGGATTAGTTGCACCCATAAGATCTCTATTTTTTGACATTGCATTTTCACCTTCAAGTACAGTTACTACTACAGGCCCACTAATCATAAATTCAACTAAATCGTTAAAAAAAGGTCTTTGAGCATGTATTGCATAAAAAGCCTCAGCATCAGCACGACTAAGTTGTACTTTTTTTGTAGCTACTATTCTTAAATTTGCACTCTCAAATCTATCTAAAATTTTCCCAATTACATTTTTAGCAACTGCATCTGGTTTGATAATTGATAATGTTTGTTCCATATTGTTCTCCTAATATTCTATATTATATAGCCAAAACTATATTTAAAGTTGGCGATTATATCTAAAAAATAAAAAAAAGGCAAGAGTAAAAACTCCTGCCTTTTTATTTTGTACTAAAAACTAAAAATTAGTCTTCTATTACAGGCTCACCTGCAGTACCACCAGTAGCACCTTCAGCCCATACTATACAACCTTCAGTTGGACAAGCTTCAGCACAAGCTGGAACATCATGTTCACCAGCACACTCAGTACAAGTTTCAGCATTTACATAGTAAATATCCTCACCTGTTGGGTTCTCATCGTTATCTACAATTGACTCTGTTGGACACTCATCAAGACAAGCATCACACGAAATACATATATCAGTAATTAAAACTGCCATTTAAAACTCCTATTAATTAATTTAGAAAACTTTAGCATAGTTAAAATAAAAGTTACTTTAAAAACTTTCTATTTTAAACTTTATTTGACCAAATTTACCTTATTTGCCCATTTCCAAAGATTTTAAACTTATAAGTTGTAAGTTCGTTTATACCCATAGGACCTCTTGCATGAAGTTTATTTGTACTAATTCCTACTTCTGCACCAAAGCCAAATTCTCCACCATCAGTAAATTGTGTAGATGCATTTAAATACACACAAGCAGAATCAACACTATTTAAGAATAACTCTATATTTGTATAATTTTCTGTAATTATAGCATCACTATGTCCTGATCCATAAATACTTATATGTTCTATTGCCTCTTTTGTATTTTTTACAATTTTAATTGATAAAATATTATCTAAATATTCAGTTGCCCAATCATCTTTTGTAGCTTTTTTACACTCTATAATCTTAGCAGTTTTTTTACAACCTCTTAGTTCTATATTTTGTTCATCAAATTTTTCTTTTAATAGTGGTAAAATCTTATTTGCTATATTTTTATTTACTAATAAAGTTTCCATAGCACCACAAATACCCACTCTTCTACATTTTGCATTAACTGATACATCAAGTGCTTTTTGTATATCTGCAAACTCATCAATATATGTATGACAAAGACCTTTATCGTGTTTTACTACAGGTACAGTTGCATTTGTACTTACAAATTTGATTAAAGCTTCTCCACCTCGAGGAATTATAAGATCTACATAATTATCTTGTTTAATTAGATTTGCTACACCTTCTCTGCTACTATCAGGTAGTAATGATATTGCCTCTTTTGGAAGATTGTGACTCTCTAGTACATCTTGAAGAGTTTTTGCTATTGCATTATTTGAATTTATAGCCTCTTTTCCACCTTTTAATATACATATATTTCCACTTTTTAAACAAAGTGCAGCTGTATCACTTGTAACATTTGGACGACTTTCATAAATTATTCCAATCACCCCAATAGGTACAGAGACTTTTTGAATATTCATACCATTTTCAACAACCCAACCTTCGTGAATTTTACCTAGTGGATCTTTAAGTGCTGCTATATCTTTAATAGCTTGTGCCATACCTTCTATTCTTTCTTTATTTAATAAAAGTCTATCCATTAAAGCTGAACTTAACTTATTTTTTTTACCCTCATTTATATCCATCCAATTTGCATTTATAATAAAATGTTGATTTTTTAATAAAGCTTCTGCCATATCATTTAAAATTTTATTTTTTCTTTTACCACTTAGCGTTGCTATTACTTTTGAAGCTTGTGAAGCTTTTTTTAAATACTTTTCCATTTTTATCCTTTTGTTTAATTTTGAACTGCTGGTAGATTATAGCTAGGTAGATTATCGTTACTAAAAATAGATATATCTAAGTTAGCAGGAAGTACAAAATCTTCTATTTTATTATTATTTAATAAATCTATATAAACTTTTCCCTTATTGTCTTGATAAAAATATTTTTTTCCAAGAGCTTTTATAGGTGTATTTTGATTAAAATAAAATCCACTTGTAGCTAAAAGTTCTATACCATATACAATACTAAGTGTTTTTAAAAATAGATAATTTATTTTTATTGCCATATAGCTTCCTGGTCCATTCACAAAAAAAAGTTTTTTTAAACTATATTTATCTAAAATTTCTTTAAATAATTTTGGTAAAATTTCTGTTGTTTTTTCCGAACTTTCATATTTTTTAATTAAATTATACTCTTTATCATAAATACCTATTAAAATAGGAGATGATATAGATATTACCAATACATATACACTACTTTTATGCATATGCATAAGCCTTTTGTAATGTTTGTGCTTTTTGTTCTGCAAGCTCTAAGTCTACTATTTCATAGTTTGCTTTATCTTCTAAAAGCTTTTTTGTTAAAAGATGATTTAGATGATGACTTGATGCATAAGCATTATATGTCCCAATAACTGTATATCCTAAAAGTGCCATATCCCCTATAGCATCAAGTATTTTATGTCTTACAAACTCATCATCATATCTAAGACCATCAGGATTTAAAATTTTTTGATCATCTAAAACAATAGCATTATCTAAGCTACCTCCAAGAGCTAAACCTATACTTCTTAAATACTGAACCTCATGTAAAAATCCAAATGTTCTAGCACGACTTATATTTTCTTTATATTCTTGTATAGAATAGTCAAATTTAAAATTTTGTTGACCAATAATAGGATGATCAAAATCTATAGAAAAATCATAAACTATATGATTTGAGGGAGATAAAGATACCTTTTTATTATCAACTTCTATAGATACTTTCTTTTTAATTAAAAGTGCTTTTTTTGATTTTTCTTGCTCTTTTATACCAACTTCATCTAAAAGCATACAAAATCCACTACTACTTCCATCTAATATAGGTATCTCATCATTATCAAGTACTATGCGTAGATTATCTATCCCATAGGCATATATTGCTGAAAGTAGATGCTCTATAGTAGATATTACTACATTGTTTTTTCCTATTACAGTTGCCATTTTTGTATCTATTACATAATCTGGTGTTAAAGGTATAGAAACAGCTTCATCAGATCTATAAAATACTATTCCCATATCACAATCAAGTGGTTCTAATCTCATATTAACAGGTACACCTTTGTGTAATCCTATACCTATAATCTCAACTGATTTCTTTATAGTTCTTTGTTTCATTATTTTGATAATATCTGTTTTTTTGCATTTTTTAGAACTTTTGTAATTCTACCTTTGATCCAGTGACTATCCATCCATTCCAATGGATTTACCTCATAACCTTGGACAATAATTCCAAAATGTAGATGATCACCAAAAACACCACCAGTAGAACCTGTATTTGCTATTTTCTGTCCAGCTGTTACACTATCTCCTAGTTCTACATTTTGCGTACTTGTATGTGCATATAAAGAACAAAGCCCTAAACTATGTTTTACAATAATAGCATTTCCATATAACCCTAAATAATTTTTATAAACAACAACCCCATCATTTGATATTTTTATAGGTGCATGTTTTATACTTGCCATATCTATTCCTAAATGCCAAGCTTCGTTTATTTTTTTGCCATCTAAATAGTATGATCTTCGCTCTCCGTAAGATGCTACAGTTTTAGATCCTCTTAATCTTCTAAATCTTTTTATATTAAAACTATCTATAATTGATGTAGTATCTATAGCTTTATCTCCTACTTCCTTTATAGTTTTAAGATTTTTTGCTCTTAACTCTTTATTTGAATATATAAATATCTCCTCTAAAGTTTGAGGTACTTGCATATTACTTTGTTCTAATACATTTGTACTTACATTTTTTATAAAGTTTTCACTTAATTTTATATTATCTTTTTTTAATCTTGCATTTTGAATATAAAGTGGTACTTTTGTTACAGTTTGATTATTTGCTTTATCTATTGCCACTAAATTTACTCTTTTAAATTTTTTTATATCTATAGGCCAAGCAATAAGAGCTACAAAATAACTCTCTTTTAAATATGGAGTAAGTTTAAATTTTATTTTATTATTAAAAGAGATATAAGCCTCTTTTAAATTTTTATCTTTTACTTGAACTACTACAATAGCGCTCCCACCTCTTTGGATATATCTTGAGTTGTTTACTATATTTGCAGTTGGTTTTTTCTTGTCTATTTTAACATTTATATTTTTTATTGCTATATTTCCATTCATATAGTTCCATTTACTATTATCTACTACTTGAACTTGAATTATCGCTTTATCTTTTTTATAAAACATATCTAATTTTGGTGGATCTATTTGAAGATCTAGTTGTTTAGATGGGATAGGCAATATCTCTTGAGCTAATACTATCTCTTTATTTCCATCTTTAAAAATAATTTTATAAAATTTTATTCCACTATCATCACTTAACTTTATAGATAATTTTGAGTGTAAATTCCAAAATATATTGTTTTGGATATCTATAGTTGGTTTATTTTTTTCAAACATAGGAGAAAAAAATACAAATCCCCCTCCTGCAATTAATGAGATAAAAATAAACATAAAGATAACCGAAGCTAAACTAGTTTTTTTAGTTTTAAATGTCAAAATAATTCCTTAAATTTTTTTATACTTATGATACCAAAAAAATATTTAATTTTACTATAAAAAGATAAATTTTACTTTCTTTAATCAATAATTTGATACAATACTTTTATGGCAAAAGATAAAAAAAAACAAAGAGAATTTTTAAATAAAAAAGCTTTTCATAACTATACTATAGAGGATATCTTTGAAGTTGGAATTGAACTAAAAGGTAGTGAAGTTAAATCTATCCGTGCAGGGAGATTAAATATTAAAGATAGTTTTATACGAATTATTAAAAATGAAGTTTTTATACTAAATATGCATATAAGTTTGCTTGAGACTACTCATACCTCATATCGTCCAGATGAATTAAGAGATAGAAAACTTTTACTTCATAGAAAACAGATAAATAAACTTTATGAAAAAGTTACAAAAGATGGTTATACGATTGTACCTACAAAATTATATTTTAATGATAAAAACATGGTAAAACTAAATATTGGTCTCGCAAAAGGTAAAAAACTTTATGATAAAAGAGAAGATCTAAAGCAAAAAACTATGAAAAGAGACACTCAAAGAATTTTAAAAGAATACAACAGATAGATTTAAATATTTAAAACCAATAATCCAATATGTAAATTTATAGTCTTAATTATCGTTAATTTTAATCCTTAAAATCTAATATTATAATATCACTTAATTTTGGTTTATAAGATATATCCTCAAACTTCAACCATCCAAAATTGCAAGTTGATTGTTGTGATACTTCACCAGTAGCTCTTAGATTAAAATTTTTATCATATAAAGAAGCAATTTCTCCTTTATTTATATAATTGCAAGTTCCACCATCTATTTTAATAGCATAGGTATTTGGTTTTTTTATATTTTTTTTAATTTCAGTTATTTTAAAAGGTGGATTAAGCTTTCTCCTTATACGATAAAAAATATCATCAAAAAGATATTTTATAATTTCATTATAATTTATATTATATTTTTTATCTATATATCCCATTTTATCTATAAATTGATCAGACAAATAAGCATCAAATAAATATGTATGATGATTATATTTAAATTTTACATTTGCTTTTGCATAATACTGAATTCTATATTTACCATATTGTCTATAATTATTTGTCATATAGTTGTTTGTAACAATAATTTGATTCTTTATAATAGTATTATTATTTGAAATATTTGTAGTAATATTGCTATTTTGTTTCTTTTGTTTCTTTTGTTCA
>Ga0256842_1001611_pt1 | contig 17739 bp, 14 predicted proteins | sample 4559240metaG_FD_185973 | JGI IMG/M metagenome (GOLD analysis project Ga0256842, IMG submission 185973) | Hydrothermal vent microbial communities from Guaymas Basin, Mexico - 4559-240 | ecosystem: Environmental > Aquatic > Marine > Hydrothermal vents | place: Mexico: Guaymas Basin | collected...
GGCGGCGTTGCCGTGACGCAGGCGTTGGCCGCGACCGATTTCAAACGGAGTGATGGCACCGATGTCGTGATCCTCCACCTGGGCGCGCGGATAACGGTAGACAAACGGGCCGGTGTGGTTGGCGGCGGTGAGCATGGCGCGACGCAGCTCGACGCCATCGCGCGGCACGGCGATGGTGATGTTGGGGATAGGGCGCAGGTAGGAGAGATCGAACACGCCGTGGTGAGTGGGGCCGTCGGCGCCCACCAGCCCGCCGCGGTCAAGAGCGAAGGTTACCGGCAGGTTCTGCAGGCAGACATCGTGCAAAACGTTGTCGTAAGCGCGCTGTAAAAAGGTGGAGTAGATGGCCACCACCGGGCGCAGGCCGCTGCAGGCCATGCCGGCCGCCATGGTTACCGCGTGTTGCTCGGCAATGCCGACATCGAAAAAACGCTCAGGAAAGCGACGCGAAAATTCCACCAACCCGGTGCCGGTGCTCATAGCGGCGGTGATGGCGGTGATTTTTTCATCCTGCCGGGCCAGTTCACACAGATATTCGCCAAAAATGGCCGTGTAGCTGCGGCTGCTGCTGCCGCTGGCGGAAATGACTTTGCCGCTGTTGCGCTCAAACGGTCCCACACCGTGAAACATGGACGGATTCTGTTCCGCTGGCGGATAACCCTTCCCTTTTTTGGTGATTACATGCACCAGCACCGGCCCTTCGAGTCGGCTGACGCTGGTGAATGTTTCGATCAATTCACTTATGTTGTGACCGTCGATGGGCCCGACATATTCTATGCCGAAGGCCTCAAACAGCATCCCCGGCGTTACAAACGCCTTGAATGATTCCTCGGTTTTCTTCGCCAGCTGGATGAGATCCTTGCCGAAGCGCGGTACGTTGTTGAGGAAATTTTCCGTCTCTTTTTTAAAACGCACAAACAGGCGCGAGGTCAACTGACGGCTTAAAAACGACGATAACGCGCCGACATTGGGAGAGATGGACATATCGTTGTCGTTGAGTACAATCACCATATTGCGGTCGAGATGACCGGCGTGGTTGAGGGCCTCGTAAGCTATGCCGGCAGTGAGGGAGCCGTCGCCGATGACGGCGAATATCTTGTTGTTGCCTCCCAGACTGTCGCGTCCCACCGCCATGCCCAGTGCTGCTGAAATGGAGGTGCTGGAGTGGCCGACATCAAAGCAGTCGTGGACGCTCTCGCAGCGTTTGGGAAAACCGCTCACACCGTCGAGCTGGCGCAGGGTGGCGAAATTATCGCGCCGACCGGTGAGGATTTTATGGGCGTAAGCCTGGTGTCCTACATCCCAGACAATTTTGTCGCTAGGCGAATTGAGCACGTGATGCAGGGCGATGGTCAACTCCACCACACCCAGAGAACTGGCCAGATGACCGCCGGTAGCGGCTACGGTGGTGATGATCTGCTCACGCAGCTCGGTGGCCAGTTGCTTCAGCTCGGCAGCGGTGAGGTTAGTCAGATCGCTTGGGGAGCGCAAATTGTTCAGCAGATTGCTCATAACAGGTGGTTGATCCCTTTTCTAACTCGATCTGGTGATGATGTATGCCGACATCTGCCGCAGCGCTGTGGCGCTGTCGCCAAACGGTTCCAGCGCCGCCAGTGCCTGCTGGTGCAGTTGCTCCATCTGGCGGCGAGCCGCTTTAATGCCTGCCACCGCCGGCCAAGTAGCTTTGCCGCGTTCAGCGTCACTGCCGATATCCTTGCCCAGTTGCTGCTGGTCGCCGACAATATCCAGTATATCATCAGCAATCTGAAACGCCAGCCCGGCGGCGCGACCGAATTGACACAGCCGATTGTAGCTGGCGGCGTCAGCAGCGCCGAGCAGGGCGCCGCACTCAATGCTGGCGCGGATAAGGGCGCCGGTTTTATGGTTGTGGATGTACTCTACCGTTGCCAGATCGACGCTGGTGCCTTCGGCCTGCATATCCACTACCTGGCCGCCAACCATTCCCGCCGCTCCGGCGGCAGCGGCTATTATGGCGCATACCCGCTGTTGGGTGGCGCATTCCAGTTGCGGCTGCGGCTGCGCTAGGGTGATAAACGCCTGGGTAAGCAGAGCGTCGCCGGCCAGTATCGCCAGTGCTTCGCCGAATACCTTGTGATTGGTGGCCACGCCACGGCGGAAATCGTCGTCATCCATGGCGGGCAGATCGTCGTGGATAAGTGAATAGGTGTGAATCATCTCCATGGCGCAGGCGGCGGGCATGGCGTTGTTGTCGTCGCCGCCTACGCAGGTGCATGCCGCCAGCATCAACAATGGACGCAGCCGTTTGCCGCCAGCAAAGACGGAATAGTGCATGGCCTCGTGCAGCCGTTGCGGTTTTTCTCCTTTGGCGGGAAGATACTCGCTCAACGCACTGTCTACCCGTTGCCGCTGCTGGTGCATGTATGTATGCAAATCTGTATGTAAATCCATAATATGTCTGCCTGGTCGCAGTTAATATAATAGTTATGATGGTCGTGCAAAAACAAACAAGAAGGCAGAAATGTTCAAAGGAGCAGGCATACATGTAGTATGTCAAGTTTTTGAACAAACGCCTGCAACGCAGGTGGGCGGATTTTTTGCGCCGCCATCGGGTTATTGCGGCAGATGCAGTGCGCTGGTGGTAATGTCGCCGGCGCTGTTTGTCATCAGCCGTTCCACCTTGTTTTCCACCTGGGTCAGCGCTTTGCGGCAGCGCTGCACGTTTTTTACGCCGCGCTCAAACAGCCGCAACGCCTCGTCTATGGGCAAATCTCCCTGTTCCAGCCTGTCAGCGCATTCCTCCAGTTCGGCAAGAGCCTGTTCAAATGTAGGACTTTTGGCCATTTTCAGTTCGCTCCGATTGAGTAGAATTGGCGAGGATAAGGCAACCGTTCAATTATCACGCCTGTTGCGCAATGGTCAAGCAAGTTCGCCGTTAATCTGCCTGCTCGATGATGGCTTTGGCGCTGCCATGGTAAAAACGGATGGTTATCTTGTCGTCCGGTTGCAGCTGGGTGCTGGCGGTTATCAGTTGTGGCGGTGTGCCGCTGCGGGTGACGACGGCAAAGCCGCGCTGCAGCGTATGCAGTGGTGACAATGCTTCCAGCTTGCCCTCTAGACGGCGTAGTTGCTGTTGTGCGCCGGTGAGATTGACAGCCATGGCGTGATGCAGGCGACGGTAGCTGTTCTCCAGCCGCTGGCGCTCAAATTGCAGCAGTTGTTGCGGTGTGCGCAGACGGCGCGCCAGATATTCGACACGGTTGGCGGCGGCGGTGATGATGGCATGCATGCGCCGGTGCAGGCGCTGAGTGAGTTGGTCGAGGTATTGCTCCAGATCACGGCGGTTTTTTACCACCAGTTCGGCGGCGGCGCTGGGGGTGGGGGCGCGCAGATCGGCGACAAAATCGGCAATGGTTACATCGGTTTCGTGGCCGACGGCGGAGATTACCGGGATGGTGGAGGCGAAGATGGCGTGCGCCACCTCTGCGCTGTTAAACGCCTGTAGATCCTCCAACGAGCCGCCGCCGCGACCGACGATAAGCACATCGGCGCGGGCGTGGCGGTTGAATTCGGCAATGGCGGCGGCAATTTCGGCGGCGGCCTGTTCTCCCTGCACCAGTACCGGGCGCAAAATGATACGGATGCCGCTGGCGCGGCGGTTGAGGACGTTAATAATATCGTGGATGGCGGCACCTGCGGCTGAGGTTACCACGCCGATAATCTGTGGATGTTCCGGCAGTGGCTGCTTGTGGCGCTGATCGAACAGTCCCTGTTTATCCAGTTGTTGTTTCAGTTGCTCAAAAGCCAGTTGCAGATTGCCGCGCCCTTCGGCTTCGAGCCATTCGCACACCAGTTGCAGATCACCGCGTGGGCGATACACCTGTACGGCGGCGGTGCAGATAACCTGGATGCCGTTTTCCGGTGTAAAGGCGATACGGCGGTTGTGGCTGCGGAACATGGCGCAGCGAACCTGGCTGTTATCATCCTTGAGGGTAAAATACCAGTGGCCGGAACGAGCGGCGGTAAAATTGGAGATCTCGCCGCGTACCGCCACGCGGACAAAGTTATCCTCTAAAGTGGCGGCAATGAGTTCGTTAAGGGTGCTTACGCTGATGACATCGGGTAATGACTGACTGAACATGGCATTAGTCCCTGGTGTCAGTACAACAATTGTTGTACCGGCACAATCTCTACCCCCAGCTGCTCAAGTTGCGGCAGGAACTCACGCAGGGCGGTTATGGTCTGCGGATATGGATGGCAGATGCCGATGGCGCTGCCGCGTTGCCGGGCCAGGTGCGCCAGTTGATACAGCTGCGCCAGAATTTTATCGCTGTCGCGCTCGTTATCGAGAAACATATCGCGTACCGCTGTTGGCACCCCCAACCGCCTGGCCTCTTGCGCCGCTACCGATTCGGCAAAGGTGCGGCTGTCAACAAAGAACAGCCCGGCTTTTTTCAGCTCCATTAGTACCAGATCCATCTGGTGAACGTGGCGGGTAAATTCCGAACCCATGTGGTTGTTGCCGCCGACAGCGTAGGGCAATGAGGCGATAATTGTGCGGATACGGGCGGTAATCTCGGCGTCGCTGCGCTGCCAGAACAACCCCAGATGGCCGGGATTGTTGCGCGGGTAGTTGATCGGCTCCATGGGGATGTGGATCATAATTTCGCGGCCAAGATCATGAGCCATCAGCATCAGTTTGGTAGAGTAGCGCTCATCGGGGAAAATCGATACCGTGATGGGTGGTTCCAGTTGTATTGCCGCGCTGCCGGTGGTGAGATTGAGACCGATATCGTCCATGATGATGGCGATCCGTTTGCCTGCGGCAGGCGATGGCGGCGGAGTGATCGGCGGCGTGACGGCTGGCGGTGTGACCGCCGGGATTGGCGGTGGTTCAACCGGAGTGGGCACGGTAACCGGCGCCGACGGTGCAGTTACCGGCTGATGGCTGACTGTCACTGGCTGCTGGTGCGGCAGTGGCCAATGCAGGACGATAAATAGTCCGGCGACGATGGTGCCTAGCAGAAAACACCCAGCCAGAATGGCCAGGTTGGTCTGTTGTTTGCGTAGCTGCCGCTCTTTGCTGCGTGGCGCTTTGGTTGTTTTACGGGCCCTTTTTTTCGTCCCCGTTTTTTTTCCTTTAGCGTTGTCTTTTTTCGTATCGGCCATGGGCTGTTATATGTCCGTTTAATTCAGGCAGATGTCAGATATGTCCCCGTGTCGGGGGTACAGGTGGCGCAGCTGCAACATTATTGCCTGTCCCTTTTGCTGCGCTGCGAAGACGCATTATCTGCGTCATGGCGGGGCATGACAACATTTTTTATCCGTCTAGTGCCTTTTTTGCAGCCAGTCGTGGGGATTAAGCGGTGTGCCGGAATGGCGCAGTTCAAAGTAGTAGCTGTCTTTGCCTTCGTAACCGGAAGTTGAAATAACCTCTCCCTGCTTGACGATGGTTCCCACCGGCTTGTCCAGATATGCCACCTGGGCATACAGACTGAAGTACTTGGCGCCGTGGTCGATGATGATCAGGTTGCCGAATCCTTTGAACGGTGCCGCAAAGGCGACGCGTCCGGCGGCTATGGCTCTGATGTCGGTGCCGGGTACGGCGACGATCTCCACGCCGTTACGCTTGATAATGCTGCCGGTACGACTGTCGCTGCCGGTGCCGAAATCACGCCGGATGGCACCGGATGACGGCCACGGCAGCTTGCCCTGCAAGCTGATAAACGGTGTGCCGTCGGCGACAAAGGTTGCCTTACGCTGCTGGTGCAGGCGTTGTACCAATGCCTGCAGTTTTTGCGAGCGCTCTTTGAGTAACCGCAGCGTTTTTTTCAGCCGCCTGGCGTCGGAGCGGATTTTTGCCACCAACTGGCGGCGCTGGCGTTTGTTGCGCAGTAGCTGCTCTTTTTTCTGTTTCTGTTTCTGCAGCAGGGCCTCTTTTTGTTCCAATTGCTGCTGCAGCTCTTTGCGTACGCTGCCAAGGCGCGCCATCTGCTCGCGGTAACTGTGCAGCAGCTGGCGGTCGTGGCTGGCAATAATACTGAGAAATTGAACGTTTTCGGTTAGTTCAAGTGGTGTTTCGGTAGAAAAAATCAGCTTGAGAGAGCAGATGTCGCCGCTGGTATATAGCGCTTTGAGACGCTTTTCTACATCCTTTTGCGAGCGCGCCAGAATTGCCTGGTAACGCTGTATCCGTTGTTGCAGTTCGTTGATATTGTGTCGCGCCTGCTCCAGTTGTTGTTGCTGCTGCCTGAGTTTGTTGTTGCTGCTGGCGATTGCCTGTTCCAGCTTGGAAAGCTGCTTCACCGCGCTCTGTTCCGCCTGTTGTTTCTGCTGCAGGGCACCGCTGGTTTTTTCAATCTGTTGTTTTACCTGCACCAAAGTGTTCCTCTTGCTGTCCAGTTCGCTGGCAGATGCCGTGAGCGCACCACCGCTTAGAGCCGTTGCGAGTAACCAGACTGTGAGGACGGCATTGAGATGGATGAAAATACGCTTATGCATGTTCATTACAACCGGACAAATTTGCGCAATGGCAGCAGACTGGCGATAAACCCCAGAATCAATCCTAGCAGTACCATGCCCAACTGATAGCTAAGCGGCAGAAAATGGATGTTGGCGGCGGCGGTGGTGGTCAGCAGCGCTGTTAGCCCTTTTTTGAGAAAAAAGTAGTACAGCAGATGGCAGCCGCCCAGCGCCAGCAGTGCGCCGATGGCGCCTTGCAGAGCGCCCTCGGCCATAAACGGCGCTTTTATAAACATGGGCGTGGCACCGATGAGTCCCATAATCTCCAACTCTTCGCGGCGGGCGTAAATAGTGAGTTTGATGGTGTTGGAGATGATAAACAAGGTGGCAAAGATGAGAAAACCACCTGCCATGCTACCGATAAGACGTAACAGAAAGATGAAAGCGTCGTAGCGTTGCAGCCACTCCTGACCGTAGCGAAACTTATGGAAATTGTTGTTGCTTTTTAGCAGCTTGACCAGTTGCTCGGTACCGGCGCGCGAACGCGCCTGTTCGCTCAAACTGATCTCCAGCGCGGCCGGAAGTATCTCCGGCATCAATCCGTCGAGCAGGTCGGCGTTTTGCCCCAGCCGCTTGCGAAAACGCTCAAAAGCCTGCTGCTGGGAGATATAATGTACCTTTTCCACGTTGGGATAGTGCTCTATCTGGTCGATCCACTCCTTGAGCTTCTCCTCGCTAGGTACCTGGTCGATGTAAACCACCACCTGAATATCGCGGCTCCACTCGCGTGCCAGATTCTGGATGTTCATCACGATCAGGCCAAAAAAAGCCAGCAGCATCAGGGCTACTGCCACGGTGCCGATGGTGGCGGTACACAGCAGTGGACTCTGACGCATGCTCAGCAGGGTGCGGCGGAAGAAATAGCGTATTTTTTCCATTGGTTACACCTCTTCCTCGTTGTCATCCTCGGGCGGCGGAGCGCTATCGGAGGTTATGTTACCGTCGTGCAGAGTGAGGGTGCGGGCCGGAAACTGCTGCAGTATTTCCTGATCGTGGGTGGCCACCATCACCGTGGTGCCCGCTTCGTTGATCCGTTTGAACATCTCCATGATCTCCACCGCCAGATCGTGGTCGAGATTGCCGGTGGGCTCGTCAGCCAGCAACAGGCGCGGGTTGACCACCATGGCGCGGGCCACGGCGACGCGCTGCTGTTCGCCACCGGAAAGTTCCAGCGGCGTGCGCCGCAGTTTGTATTCCAGCCCCACATATTGCAACACCTGATAGACGCGGCTGGCGATCTCCTGGCGGGGCAGATTCTGTACCTGTAGCGGCAGAGCCACGTTTTCAAATACGCTGCGGTTGTTGAGCAGTTTGAAATCCTGAAAGACAAAGCCGATGTCGCGGCGCAGCATGGCGATGTCGCGTGGCTTGAGCCGGGTAGTGTTGCGTCCACCCATGAGAATCTGGCCGCGGCTGGGTTTTTCGGCACAGTAGAGCAGACGCAGCAGCGTCGATTTGCCAGCGCCGGACGAGCCGGTGATATAGACAAAGTCACCAGAGGGGATTTTTACACTGACGCTGTGCAGCGCTGGTACGCCGTTGTTATATATTTTGCCAACGTTGAACAGTTGGATCATGAGTGTTCCTCCTGGTCTGCTGGTGCTGTGGCTGTAATTCTGAAGATGTGTATCACGTTTGCTATTGTAACTGAACCATAATTAGCTTTTTGCCCGGTTGTGGTTACGCGTCGAACCGCTGTTGCCAGGCATCGAAAATTATCGTTTTTTCCGCGCCGTATCCCGCCAGGGTGGCACGCACCGCAGCAGCGTCGCGCTCCTGTTCGAGCCGGGCCGGGTTTTTGGAGAAAAACAGATCGGCATAGGCGATAATCTCTTCTTCCAGGGTTGCTGGAATAAAATCCTCCGCTGGCAGTGGCAGGTTCTGTGCCTGTATTTCACTGGCGCTCAGGCCGACACCGATGTGGTTGGCACATACGGCGGCATGGCGTGGCAGCCCCATTGCCGCAAGAATATCGCGTCCGACCACGCCGTGGCGTAAATATGGCAACTGACCGTAGCAGCCGAGTGTCGGGGAATGAGTGGCAAAGATGCCGATATCGTGCAGTAGCGCCGCCTCGGTGACAAACTCAACGTCTACCTCACGTTGCGCGGCACGCAGACGCAGGGCGATGGCGCGCGCCCTAGCCGCCACCAGCTCGCTGTGGCGCAGCAGGATCCGCTGTGCCACAGTGGTGGGGAGATAATACTGTTGCAGCAGTTGTGCAGCGTCGATCATTTTGTCACGGCGTCCGTTGTGTGTGGTTGCGCGGCGCGGTGGCCACGGTTATTTCCCTTGCAACATCACTGTTGCCATGTGTATGCTAATCATCGATTTATACAGGATATTTTTACCTATTGCGAGGGTTAAAACAAATACTCCATGGCCGTGCCGCTGTCAAAAATAATCGAACGTCTCAACCGTATGGGCGGGAGCAGTTTTTCCCTGGCCGATGTGCAGCGCGGGCTGGATATTTCCGCGCGTCAGCGGCGTGAATTGCACGATTTTATCGCTTTTCTGGTGGATGCTTCTCTGTTGCGCCAGTATCGGCGCGGGCGCTACAAAATGCGCGCACGGCTGGAAACTGTTAGTGGCAAAGTCAGGCTACGCCGTGGCGGCGGAGCGTGGTTGCACCGGGATGATGACGACGGCGGCGGCATTTACATCGCGCGCCAGCATACTGGCGCTGCCTTTGACGGCGATGAAGTGCTGGCGCTGTTGCTGCCGGGGCGGCGGACGCAGCGGCCGGAGGCGGTGGTGGTGGAGATTATCCGCCGGGGTGGTGGCAGCATTATCGGTGTGTGTCGTCGCGTTGGCGCAACGCTGGTGGTGCACGAGCGGGACTTCGGCTGGGAATTTGAGTTGAATGACGCTGCTGCCGGGCTGGATAATCATCTGGTGGCCGTCGCCATCGACCGCTACCCGGAGGCGGGGGTACGCGGCAGCGCCCACCTGCTGGCGCTGCTGGGTGAAGTCGGCAGTGCGCAGACCGATATCAACGCCACCGCCTGGCGCCTGGGGCTGCCGCTGGAATTTGATGCCGCTGTGGTAGAGCGGGCGCGGCAGGTGGCACAGCCGGTAAGTGATCAGGAGCGCAGCGTCAGGGTCGATCTTACCGCTCTGCCCCTGGTTACTATAGACGGCGCTGATGCGCGTGATTTTGACGACGCGGTGGCGTTGCGCCGGGAGGTTTCGGGCAGTCGGTTGTGGGTGGCCATAGCCGATGTCAGCCACTATGTGCGCCACGATGATATTGTCGATGGCGCGGCGCGTGAGCGCGGTACCAGCGTTTATTTCCCTTGCCGTTGTATCCCCATGCTGCCGGAAGTGCTAAGCAACGGCATCTGTTCGCTTAAACCACGGCAAGAGCGGCTGGTGCTGGTGGCGGAGATGCTGTTTGACCGTACCGGTCGGCGCCAGACGCTGGAGCTTTATCCGGCGGTGATGCGCAGCCGGGCGCGCCTTACCTACGCTCAGGTGCAGCATCTGCTCGATGGTGGTTGCGCTGATGATATTGATGCTGAAGTTGCCGCCATGCTGTCGGCCATGGATGATCTGGCGCGCAAACTGGGTGAGCAGCGGCGCCAGCGCGGTGCCATCGATTTTGATCTGCCGGAGGCGGATATTCGCTTAAGTGACGCCGGGCTGGTACATCATGTCGGGCGGCGTTGGCGCGGTAGTGCCCATCGTTTAATCGAAGAGTTTATGCTGGCCGCCAATGAGGCGGTGGCGCAGTGGCTGGCCGAACGGCGCCAGTTGGCCATGTTTCGGGTGCATGAAGCGCCGCAGCGTGAGGCGCTGCTGGCGCTGCAGCAGTATGTGGCCGCCTTTGATCTGGGCTTTAATCTCAACGACGACGGCAGTGTGGATGCGCGCCAGTTACAGCGCCTGGTTGCGGACGCGCAGCTAAACGGTCACGATTACGCGGTAAATCGAGTGTTGCTGCGCAGTATGCAGCAGGCGCGTTACAGTGCTGAGTTGCTGCCTCATTTTGGTCTTGGCAGTGAGGCCTATTGCCATTTTACTTCTCCCATTCGCCGCTATCCCGATCTGATTACCCATCGCCTGATTCATCGTCTGCTGAATGGGGACAGCCGTTGGCTGCACTCTGAGCTGGCAACCATGGCGCAGACCTGCAGCGCTCAGGAGCGACGCACGGCGGAGGCGGAACGCGATATAATCGATCTGCGCAAGTGTCAGTTTATGGCGGATAAAATCGGTTTGCGCTATAGTGGGCGGGTAACCGGCGTAGCCGAGTTTGGCTTTTTTGTTGAACTGGATGATTTTTTCATTGAGGCGCTGGTGCCTGTGCGGACGCTGGGCGACGATTATTATCACTACGATGCAGAACACCATCGCCTGGTGGGGCAGCGGCGGCGGCAGGTGTATCACATCGGTAAACCGGTGCAGGTTGTGGTGGCTGCCGTGCGCGAAAAGCAGCGGGAGATCGATTTTATCATTGCCGGCAGCGAGATTGGATCGGTGCGCCGAGGGCGCGGGCGGAGAAAAAACGCCGGGCGGAAAATTTAAACAGTTAACGTATCGGTGTCAGCGGTCGATACAGACAGAGTGATATGCAAATAATCAGAGATTTAAGTGACATAACCGCTCCATTCGAGCAGGCGGTGGTAACGTTGGGTAACTTTGATGGGGTTCACCTCGGCCATCGTGCCATCTTTCGCACCGTGGTGGAAGAAGCGGCGCGACGTGGCGGAACTGCCGTGGTGTGTACTTTTCAGCCTCATCCCCTCAAGGTGCTGGCGCCGCAGAAGGCGCCGCTGCTGATTAATACCGCCAGCGAGCGTGAACGTCTTATTGCCGCGTCGTGTGTTGATGTGCTGCTGATGCTGCCGTTTACCCGCGCCCTGGCGGCGCTGACGCCGCAGCAGTTTGTTGAGCAGATACTACTGGATACCATCGGCGTCAAACATCTGGTGGTCGGCTACGATTATGCCTTTGGCCGCGGGCGCAGCGGCTCGGTGGATTTTTTACGTGAGCAGGGAGAAAAGCACGGTTTTACCGTGCAGGTGTTCGGCCAGGTGTGTAAAAACGGTCAGGTGTGCAGTTCCACCCGGGTGCGTAATACCATCCTCAGCGGCAATGTCGATAACGCTGTGGCCATTTTAGGCCGACAGTTCAATTTTGAGGGCGTGGTGGTACATGGCGACGGCCGTGGCCGTGAGCTGGGTTTTGCCACTGCCAATCTCGAAACCGATAAAGAGCTGCTGCCGTGCAGCGGGGTGTACGCTGCCATGGTGCGTCACGAACACGCTGGCAGCGTGGATGACTACCAGGCGCTGGTAAATATCGGTACCAAGCCGACCTTTGGCGCTCATCCCCTTACCATCGAGGCGCATATCCTCGATTTGCAGCGTGATCTGTACGGCGAAAAACTGCGGGTATATTTTGTCAAACGGCTGCGTGACGAGCAGCGTTTTCCCGATAAAGACGCTTTGATTCGTGCCATCAAGCGCGATGTGCAGCGGGCGCGGGATATTCTTGATAAGACAGATATTGTCGAATATCGCGAATATCTTCATTTTGATCGCGCCGCCGTGCGGCGGCGGGAACCATGACCGCGCCGGTGAGCGGCAGCAGTGCCGTATATGCCATTATCGGTGACCCGGTTAGTCACTCGCTGTCGCCGCGGATGCATAACGCCGCCTTTGCCGCCCTGGGCATTGACGCGGTGTATGTGCCGTTCCGGGTTGCTGGCGCAGAGTTGGCGTCGGGGGTGCAGGCGCTGCGCACGCTGGGGGTGCGCGGTGTCAATGTGACCATCCCGCACAAGGAGCAGGTGTGTCAGTTTCTTGACGAAATCGACGCTGGCGCGCAGGTTGTCGGCGCCGTTAACACCATTGTCAACGACAACGGCTATCTCAAAGGCTATAATACCGATGGTGATGGTTTGGTGCGCTCTTTGCAAAAAGACCTCGGTTACAGCGTCGGGCCGACGACGCGGGCGCTGATTCTCGGTGCCGGTGGCGCGGCGCGCGGCGGCATTGCCGCCATGGCACGCTGCGGCGCCGCGCGGCTGGTTATCGCCAATCGCAGTGTGGCGCGGGCACAGGAGCTGGTGGCGCGTTTTGCTCCTTTGTTTCCGGCTTGCGAATTTATCGCCATGGCGCTGGCGGACGAAAATCTGGTCGCGGAGGTGGAAAAAAGTGAATTAATTATCAATTCAACATCTTTAGGTCTTTCCGGTGAATCCTTTAATGTGCTACCATGGCACGCCATCAAGGCTGAAACCGTATTGTACGATATGATTTATGCCGCTGCGGATACGCCGTTTACCGCCAGTGCGCGCCGGTGCGGGTTGCGGGTGTGCGGTGGCCTGGGGATGTTGGTGGAGCAGGGAGCGCTGGCGTTTAACCTGTGGCTTGGGCGTGATGCGGGGGAGATCATGCGCGCCGCCGTTGGTATGACGGCAGTTTGTGGCGGCTAGATATGCTGTGTGCAGATACCCCAAAATACTCAATCTTGATCGGATGAATAATAAACCATGTCAACACAACGATTAGGTGAACTGCTGGTACGCAACAAGCTGATTACCGAAGAGCAGCTTGAAATAGCCCTGCGTGAGCAGAAGATGAACAAGGAGCGGCTGCTGGCTACGCTTATCCGCCTGAAATATGTGGATGAGAACGAGTTGGCGGCGCTGTTGTCGCGGCAATATGGAGCACCGCTGATCGATCTGGCTGATTTCGAGATTGATGCGTCTGTTGTCAAGCTGATCAGTGCCGATGTGGTGCAGAAGTACCATCTGGTGCCGGTAAACCGTGCCGGTGCAACCCTTATCGTCGCCATGAGCGACCCGTCCAACATTTTCGCCATCGACGATATCAAGTTCATGACCGGCCACAATGTGGAAGTGGTGGTGGCCACCGAAGGGGCGATCAAGGACGCCATAGATAAGTATTATGACCAGTCGGCTTCTCTGGCCGATGTTATGGGCGATCTGGAAGATATCGATCTGGAGGTGGTCGAAGATGACGACCAGGTGGACATCAATGAACTGCAGATGGCCACCGAGGATGCTCCGGTAGTCAAGCTGGTCAACCTTATTTTGACCGACGCCATAAAGAAGGGAGCGTCGGATATCCATATTGAGCCGTACGAGCATAGTTTCCGCGTGCGTTATCGTATCGACGGGGTGCTGTACGAGGTGATGAACCCGCCGCTGAAGCTGAAAAACGCTATCACTTCGCGAATAAAAATCCTCTCGGAGATGGATATCGCCGAACGTCGCCTGCCGCAGGATGGCCGCATTAAAATCAAATTGCCCGGCGGCAAGGATATGGACTACCGTGTCAACTGCCTGCCCACTCTGTTTGGCGAGAAGATCTGTCTGCGGCTGCTGGATAAATCGAACCTGCAGCTGGATATGACCAAACTAGGCTACGAAGAGGACGCCCTGCGCTGGTTCAAGCAGGAGATCAGCAAGCCCTTTGGCATGGTGTTGGTTACCGGGCCCACCGGCAGCGGCAAGACTGTTTCCCTTTATTCGGCCCTGGCCGAGCTTAATAAAACCACCGAGAACATCTCCACTGCCGAGGATCCGGTGGAATTCAACTTTGCCGGTATCAACCAGGTGCAGATGCACGAGGAGATCGGTCTCAACTTTGCCAGCGCTCTGCGCGCCTTTTTGCGCCAGGATCCGGATATCATCATGATTGGCGAGATTCGCGACTTTGAAACCGCAGAAATCGGCGTAAAAGCGGCGCTTACCGGTCACCTGGTGCTGTCTACCCTGCATACCAACGACGCCCCCAGCACCATCAACCGTCTGCTCAATATGGGCATTGAACCGTTTCTGGTGGCGTCAGCGGTAAATCTGATTACCGCTCAGCGGCTGGGGCGGCGCTTGTGTCAGGAATGCAAGGAAATTGATAAGATTCCCAAGCAGGCTCTGCTCGATGCCGGGGTGCCGCCGGACGAGGTGGATGATTTTGTCTGCTACAAGGGCAAAGGCTGCAGCAATTGTAACGACAGCGGCTACAAGGGCCGGGTGGGTATCTACCAGGTCATGCCCATGTTCGACGAGTTGAAGGAGATGGTGCTGGCCGGTGCCAATACCACCGAAATCAAGCGTGAGTCCATGCGGTTGGGGGTGCGTACCATGCGCCAGTCGGCGTTGTTGAAGCTCAAGGAAGGGGTAACTACCTTTGAAGAGGTGCTGCGTTGCACCATTGGCGACGATTGATGCCGTTTGGCATTTGCTGGATAAACAAGGGGGCTGGTGATGGCGAGTATTCACGATTTTTTGAAGGTTATGGTCGAGTCCGGGGCGTCGGATCTGCATATTACCACCGGGGCGCCACCGCTGATCCGGATAGATGGCGGCATACGGCCGCTGAATCATCCCAAGCTGATGCCCGATGATACCAAAAAGCTATGTTACAGTATTCTTACCGATATGCAGAAGCGTAAGCTGGAAGAGGAGAATGAGCTCGATCTCTCTTTTGGCGTAAAAGGGCTGGCGCGCTTTCGTGGTAACGTGTATGTGCAGCGCGGCGCGGTGGCCGGAGCGTTTAGGCGTATCCCTTATGAATTCCTCTCGTTTGAGCAGCTTGGGCTGCCGCCGGTGGTGAAGGAAATATCCAGGCGTCCGCGCGGACTGGTGCTGGTGACCGGCCCCACCGGCAGTGGTAAATCCACTACCCTGGCATCCATGATTGATGCTATCAACCAGGAACGGCACGATCATATCATTACCATCGAAGATCCCATCGAATATATCCATCCACATAAAAACTGTGTAGTAAATCAGCGCGAGGTCGGCACTGACACCCAGTCGTTCAAGCGCGCGCTCAAGTCGATTTTGCGCCAGGACCCGGACGTGGTTCTGTTGGGCGAGCTGCGCGATCTGGAAACCATTGAGGCGGCGCTGACCATAGCTGAAACAGGCCATTTGTGTTTTGCCACCCTGCACACCAACGGCTGCGTGCAGACCATCAACCGTATTGTCGACGTGTTCCCCACCAATCAGCAGCAGCAGGTGCGTACCCAGCTCTCCTTTGTGCTGGAGGGGATTCTGTCGCAGACGCTGGTTCCGCGTGCTTCCGGCAAGGGGCGGGTGCTGGCGCTGGAAGTGATGGTGCCGAATATTGCCATCCGCGCCCTGATTCGCGATGATAAAGTACACCAGATGTATTCGCAGATGCAGATGGGACAAGATAAGTACGGCATGCAGACCATGAATCAGTCATTGTTTGATCTGTATCATCGCAAATTGATATCCCTTGACGACGCCATGGCGCGTTCGCCGGAGCAGGACGAGTTGCGCCAGATGATCGCCAATCCGGCGGCGGCGTTGCGGCGTCCCCACAGTGGACCGACCAAACTGGGCTGATGGACAGGCAGTAACCGGTAACTAAACAGGTGAGGTGAGTTAAATGGCTAAGTTTTCCTGGCAGGGTACAGATCGCAGCGGCAAAAAACTCAAAGGTGATATAGAAGCGCCTGATGAAGCTGCATTACGGGCGCAGTTGCGTAAACAGGGTGTCCTGGTCGACAAAGTAAAAGAACGCGGCAAAGGGTTGGATATAGAGATCAAGATTCCCGGTATGCAGCCCAGGGTTACCACCAAGGATCTGGTGGTGTTCACCCGTCAATTTGCTACCATGATCGATGCCGGCTTGCCGCTGATTCAGTGTCTGGATATCCTCTCCAACCAGCAGGAGAATGTTACCTTCAAAAAGATTCTGTTGCAGGTTAAGGAGGATGTAGAATCAGGTTCCACCTTTGCCGATGCTTTGAAGAAGCATCCCAACGCCTTTGACGAATTGTTTGTCAACCTGGTGGCGGCCGGTGAAGTCGGCGGTATTCTCGATACCATTCTCAACCGTCTGGCGGCCTACATAGAAAAGGCGATGAAGCTGAAGAAACAGGTTAAAAGCGCCATGACCTACCCGGCTACCATTGTTGGTATCGCCACGGTGGTTATCGGCGTTATCCTGGTGTTTGTTATTCCGGCGTTTGAGAAGATGTTTGCCGATTTTGGTAGTGCTCTGCCCATGCCGACGCAGGTTGTTATCAGTATCAGTAATTTTGTCCAGAGCTACATACTGGTGATTATTGGTTTTTTTATTCTACTCTACTTTGCCTTCAAAAAAATCTATTCTACCGATAAAGGGCGTGATGTACTGGATGAGTTTGCCCTTAAACTGCCGATTTTTGGCGTGTTGATACGCAAGGTGGCGGTGGCCAAGTTTACCCGCACCCTGGGAACCATGGTTTCCAGTGGTGTGCCTATTCTTGATGGGTTGGATATCGTCTCTAAAACCGCCGGTAACCGTACAGTGGAGAAGGCCATCAACAAAGTACGCCAGAGTATCAGCGAGGGTAATACCATTGCCGAACCGCTGGCAAAATCGGGGGTGTTCCCGCCCATGGTATGCCAGATGATCGCTGTTGGTGAGCAGGCCGGTTCCATCGATACCATGCTGAACAAAATTGCCGATTTTTACGATGATGAAGTCGATGATGCGGTAGGTAATCTCACCGCCATGATGGAGCCGCTGCTGATGCTGTTTCTCGGTACTACTGTTGGTGGCCTGGTTATCGCCATGTATCTGCCAATCTTCAAACTGGCCGGTGTTGCTGGCGGGTAGTACGGCGCCTGGCCGCCTACTCAACTGAATACCGATCTATGCACGCAAACAATACCAATACAGATGGTTACGCTGACGCCAGGGAAGCAAAACACGATACGATTCCATCTGTATCGGGGCTGTTGTGGTATGTGCTGGGACGGGCATTTATTGTTACCCTGTTTCTGGGTGGGACTGTCGTGGTCGGCATGTCGCACCCGTTCGCGTTTTTTCATTTCCCCGATCTGCGCCTGATCTTTCTGCTGTCGGTCACGTTTTTACAAATCTGCTTTTCGTTGTTGTGGTTGTTGCTGTGGCAGCGTCGATTGCGCCAGTTTGTCCAGTTCCAACTGGTGTGGGATTTGTTGCTGTGCCTCGGCACCGTGTATATAACCGGCGGCATAACCAGCCTGTTCTCGTTCACATTCATTTTTGTTATTTTGAGCTGTGCCTTAGTGGCCAGCCGGGCAGAGCTATATTCAACCGTAGCGGCGGCGGTTATTCTGTATGCCGGGCTGGTGGATTTGCAATATTATGGTTATCTGCCGTTGAAGTCGGCAGTGGTTGGATTGAGCCCGGCAGATGTAATGTACCGGCTGTTTCTCAATGTGGCGGCGTTTTTGTTGGCCGGTGTGCTGGGGGCGGTATT
>Ga0256842_1001613_pt1 | contig 17729 bp, 15 predicted proteins | sample 4559240metaG_FD_185973 | JGI IMG/M metagenome (GOLD analysis project Ga0256842, IMG submission 185973) | Hydrothermal vent microbial communities from Guaymas Basin, Mexico - 4559-240 | ecosystem: Environmental > Aquatic > Marine > Hydrothermal vents | place: Mexico: Guaymas Basin | collected...
ATTTCCAGGCTAAGATCTTAGAAATCATTGGAAAACAAATTGCTTTAGATGTTGACAATACTATTATTCATAATATTTTAGATGCAGTACAGAATAGAGCTAATCCAACTCATATTATGTCTTTTAATAGAGTACCACCTTCAGGTTATAGCTGGGGTCCATTATACTGGTATCGTAATGTGTTGGATAAATTAGCAAGATTATCCAGCACAGTATATGCTGATACTAACATTGGTGAAGCTAATGTAATGGCTATTAATCCAATTGATAGTTCAGTATTTATTGGACTTCAAGATTTCTCTTATGATGGTGACAATTCTTCAGCTGGTGCTATTGGTTATCAGACTGGTACTTTGAATTCTAAATGGAAAGTATTGATCAGTAATGTAGTACCACAGGGTAAAGCTATTCTTATTTACAAATCGCCACAGATCATGGAAAGTATTTACTTCTTTGCTCCATATAAACCAGCTACATTGATTCCACATCCACTGGGTAATGTACCTAGTTTCTCAGTATTGAGTAGAAATGCACATTTGATGTATCGTCCTAATGGTGCAGCTATATTGGAAATTGAAGAAGTTTCTAACTAATATAACCATTTAACTAGAGCATACGTTTTTTATTATAAGCCCCCTTTATATTTGGAGGGGGCTTTACCTATTCTGAAATAATATTGATCAAAATTCAATCAAAACAAAAAAAGCACAAGGAGTTTTACTAAAATATATATGATGTTAACTAAAGAATTTTTTGATATACTAATGAGATTAGAAGGTGTTTATTCTAATGATCCTATGGATAAAGGTGGAGCTACTATATATGGAATTGCTAGTAAGTATCACCCAGAAGATTTTAATGAGGTATATGAATTATATAAGAATGGTTCTACTGACGATGCTCTTAAGAAAGCAATGCAGTTTTATAACGATAAATTTTATATACCTATAAGAGCTAATAAGATAGAACCTATTTCTAAAAGAATCGCATATTGCTATTTTGATTCAGCAGTTAATTCTGGCAGGGGTACTGCAATTAGACAATTACAGTATGCTATCAATATGATACTAGAATTAAAATCTGATAAAAATCCAATTAAGAAGCAAATAGCATGTGATGGAATATATGGAAATGAAACTGATACAGCACTTAATTTTGTATTAAAACAAATTGAAGATAATAAAGAACTAGAATTTAAAATGTTTTCACAAATGTTAGCATCCAGAATTTTTTATTATACTTCTAGAAAAAGTCAATATTATTTAAGAGGATGGATGAATAGACTTGCTAGAATGTTAAGATCTTTAAATAAAATTTGTTAACAAAAAAAAAAACAAAATATTAATCACTATAAAAGTAAAGAATAGGGCTCCTATATAAGGAGCCCTATTATTCTTTATTCTTCTTCTAATTCAGTTATTATACTATTAATATTTTCTAACTTAATAGTTTCTATATAGAATTCTTTTTTATTGTTTTCTTTAAAGTGTTTTGCTAATAAAGTAGCACTACTTGGAGTAAAAAAATTACTATCAAGTAGTAAGTTAGGATACCTATAAAAAATAGTATTACTAAATTTTCTTACATTCTTGTCGTTAGGTTCTATTAATAAAAGTAATGCTGTATAGATACTATTTTTTAGCTCTGGTGGAAAATTATAATGATAAAAGTTTAAGTAAGCATCAGAATTAAAGTAATTTTTAAAGTCATATAGTAAATTGAATAGTTTCATAACTTTAGAATAGATAATATATTCATATTCAGTAGACATTTCTTTTTTACTAATAATCAAAGATTTTTCTAAGAAAGCCAATCCTAGTTTTTTGGTGAAAGAAACATGTTGATATTTATTTGTAAGTTCTTCAGTTAGAGTTGGTATTTCTTGTGAATAAATCATATCTGTTATCTTTTCTATTTTTTCGTAAGATATTTTTTCTAAGGTTTTTTCAAATATATCTAATACCACAATTATCTCTTTAGCATCTTTGTAAGAAATATATTCTGGACTAATTTTATTAAACCAAGAAACAACAAATATATACATAAATTTTAGAATAATAGTTATAGCTAGATCTATTTTATTTTTAATAAGTTTATGAATTGGACTCATAATTGTAATATAATATAGTTGATTATAGAAATAATATGGAATTATTGTATATTCTGGTTCATTTTTAATTTTTACAATATATGACCATAAGTAACTGAATGTTGTTTCTTTTTGTATCCATTTTCTTTTTTCTTCCCATTTGTTTTCTTTGGTGTAATAATTATTACATCCAAAAATATTATAAGCTAAATTATAAAAAGATTTAGGTATAGATTTATTGTACTGAATTACATCTTTAATTTTATAAGATTCTTTTAAGATAAAATTGTACGTTAATGTTAAGAAATCAATAAAATCTTCTAGTATATTTTTCTTATCGTAACCTATATCAAGTTTAGTTCTAATATCTTCTTCTGAAAAGATATCAGAATTGTTTAATAGAAATTTTTCTATTTGTTTTAACAATTTTTCATTTTTCTTTATCATTATGTTTTTCCTCCATCTTATTAATGATGTTATCTAATTGTAATAAAGACATTTTTTGTTTAACAACTTTTAGTAAATTGTAATCCATACATTCTTGATTAAGTCCATTAAATATAATTCTAGCGTACTTTCTTTTACTTTCTGGAGTAAGTAAATCTAATAGTTTTTTTAAAGTTTCTATATCAATTTCAAATAAAAAAGGTAAAGAAATAGAAAAGAATTGGTACCAATAATATTCGTTAAACCATTTAAGTATTATATTATCATATTCTTTTGGAATAGAATCTTTTAAAATAGGAACATATTTCGTTTCTTCTTCTAATGCATATTGTAGTGCTATAAACCTAATTATTTTAAAAAGAGTATCTAGTGGGATTTCAATCGAATTAATAATTTTATTTATACCCTCATTAATATATTTAAAGTTACACCATGGTAATACGTATTGCAAATTTTTATCTATAAATTTATCCTTAGATTTAAATTGTGCAAAGATTCCATATTTTTTATAAGCATTTATTACTATATCATAAGAATAATCAAGTATAAAATTTATTAGTTCAAAATTTCTAGCTTTATTATCAAATAGATTATAAATAATTATTAAAGTGGTCCAATATATATAATAGGGTCCTTTTAATAAATCTGTTAGATTCATTTTTTTAAGTTTATTTCTAAATTTTTTACTTGAGTTAAATTCATATTTAGAAAGAAAATCTTGTTCAAATAGAAATTTATTTTCTTTTTCAGTTATCATATCTGAATAATAATTAAAGTATTCCATATCCTCTCCAGGTGAATAATCTAGCTCTAATTCTTTATCGTATATTAGACAGTTATTTATGATAGTAAATAAATCATTAGTACCAAATACTTTTTTTATAAGTTCATTGGTTGGAAAACTTTCTGGTGGAAGAGCAAAACCTATTTCGAAAATAGTTAAAGCTTTTGGCACTGTTGTGAAAAGAATATTTATATCTTGTTCAGTTATTTTATTCATATTCTGTTTCCTCCTCTATATCTTCTGATTCTAGTTTTTGTATAACTTCATCTATTTTTTTAAATTGATAGTTTCTAACATATTTTCTAATATCATCTATTTCAATGTTTTCAAAAATCTTAAGTAATTCAGTTAAGAATACTTCTGTACTAATAGAAGTAAACTCACGGATATCAGTAATTAGTACTAGACCATCTTGGTTGTATTCTCTTTCATCCATTTCTAATATATTATTATATAGAAGAAATATTATGAATTTAGCGTGTTTCGGATCTGCTGTTGCGGCATAGTCTAGATCGTGTTCTATATTAGATTTAAATTCTTCAAATTTTTCTCTAGAACTAAATCGTTCAGGGTCATATTCTAATTCATCCGCATCATCCATTGAAAGGATCATATCTGAATAATCCCATTCTATGACCTTAGTAGAATCCCAAAAGCCTTCGATCTTTTCATATTTTATATTATGCTTATCAAATATTATATCTGGATCGAATTCTACCATTAATTTTGGTAGATTAATTGGTACTAGAAAAATAGGTATTGTGTTTTTAGATTCATAGACTTTTTCATCATTAAAATACATTTTAGTATAATCAGTATTTAGTAATGTAAATTCAGTTACTAGAGTCTGATAATTACTACAAACCTGTGAATATATTTCTCTATTCATTCTTAAGCAAAAATCATAAAGATTTTGATTTCCCAAATCATCAATATAAAAATTTACATCTATATCATAATATAATGCACCGTATTTAATTTTTATGCAATTTTTTACTTTGCCTTTGTTTTTAAATTGTTCGTATAACTTAATAATATCTACTAATAAAATCATTCTGTTTTTCCTCCTTATTATTTTTATTTTTGTATAACGTCATCTATATTTCTCTAGAATTATTTTTCTAAATTACTAACTAAACATTCAATTAAAGTTAATTGTAATAGTTCCTCTGCTCTTTTTTTATCTTCTTCAGATTGCGCATGTTTATTTATAAAATAAGAAGTAATTTTTTTAGTAAGATCAGAAAAAGAATTTATATCTATTATTTTTAAAAAGAGTTCTCTTTTTTGATAAAGTATATCGTATTTATTATATTTAAGTTTATTAAATGCTTCTAATATATCTGCCACTGGAATATTACTAATTTTTTCATTCCAGTTTTTTCTTGGTAGAATAGATACTTTAAATTTTTGAGATAGATACAATAGATAATAATTAAGTATTTGTATAAGAATATTTTCTGGTAGATTAGTAGTTACTTTTTTATTTTTAGATAATTTTTCTAAAACTATACCTAAATCCTTTAGATCAGTATAGTTATAATTAGAATCTTTTAATTCTAGTTTTCCATCTAAATAATCATATAATACAGTTGTATATTTTTTATAGACATATTTCAGAATATCTTCTATTTCTGTATATCTAGTGAAATGTGTATCTATTTTTGGAATTGCAGAAATAACAAATGATGCAACTGTATTAAGTAATCCTGAACTTTTTACTAGTTTCTTTAAAAGTTTATTATTTGTATGTTTTAGTTTATCAATTAATTCTATGCTAGAGTAATATAATTTTGGAGTAATAATAGCATTGTAAGAATAAAGAAAGTCTAATTCTTTTTTATCGAAAAGAATATTTTTTAAACTAATAGAACCATTTATAAAACATGTAGATTTTTTTAATTTATTTTTAGTTATTTGTCCTTGAAAATATTTTTCTGTTGCTATATCTAATATCCATGGATTGATGTTATCAGTATAAAATCCAGTAAACCATGAAAGAATTTTTTTAGTTATTTTACAGTTATTAATTTTCTTTACTAAGCTTGGTTCCCTTGGATGAAACAAATTTAGTCCTCTAAAATATATAAGTTTTAGTAGAGCTAAATTTGTTTCTATTACTTTAGCATTGATTTTTATCTTATTCATTTTCTTGTTTCTCCCTTTTTTATTAAATTATTCTTTTTCTAGTTCTGTAATTAAATCTTCTAACATAAAGTAAGTTAAAATTTTCTCTTTTTCTTTTTTGGGTATTACAATAGTATTTAGCCACTTTAATAACATTTTACTAAATTCATCACTAAATATGTGTTTAGATTGTAAAATTTTATCTGCAGAAAATAGAGAATCAGATATAGACATAGTATATAATATTTTAAGACCATTTAGCCAAATTTCAGCATCTTTTATTTTCTTAATATTTTGCTTACTTGGCTTTTCTTTAAAATATTTTTCTATATCATATATTTTAGATAGAAAATTAAACAGTAAAATAAAGTAATCAACATGTTTTTCTTTATTAAAATCAGATCGATATGGTAAGTTAAGATGAGTTATTATACCAATTGTATTTCTAAAAAGAATATTAAATGGATTTTTTTTGTAACTATAAGAATCGGGATCTTCATATATTCTTTCTATTAATTTCTTTGTTTTATTAATTATTAATGGATCATTTTCAATAAATTTTAGACTTTCTTTTACTAGAAATTCAATATCTGTAATTGTACTAGTTATAGTAAGTGCCTCTAACATAATACTCTCTAGACCTGCTATCATAGATAAAATAAGTAATAAATATTTTACTTCTTTATTAAATCCTAGTTTTTTTAGATTAGAATCTAGAGTATTAAACCCACCTATTTTTTCAAAGATATAATGTTGAAATATTTTTAGATTTGTTTCATCAAAATTAGGATTTAAAATCATTTGCTTGATATTAATATCGTAATTAAAAATTTTTATTTCATTTAACAGTTTTCTAATAATTTTATTATTAATATAAATATTTTTAATTACTTCTATTTCTGAATTATTTAGAGCATTATTAAATTTTTCTAAATCTAAAATTTCTGATTTTATATTCATATCTGTTTCCTCCTATTTTTCTTATTTCTTAATATTATAGTTTTAGAAAACTATCTGAAATTAAGCCAAAATTATGCATTCCTGTTAACATTTCTTCTAGTTCATCAGCATCATAAGAAGATGACTTTTCTCCAAATTTATAATTAGGTATAACTTCTTTAATAAAAGTTACTAATTCTGATAAAGCTTTAGAACTCAGGGTACTAATTTTTTGTAAGTATATATGATTTTCTAGATCTAGTAACTTAACTATATATTCGAAAATATAAATTATAATCCAATTAGTTTCAAAAGAGTAATTCTTTTTAAATTGATACAATAGATTTAAACTATATTTAAATTGATTAAATAGTAATTTTTTTATATCAGAAATATTATCATCATTAATGTAATTTAATAGATCTATATTTTCTGTGCTTTTAAATGATTCCAGAAATTGTTCCTTTTTTTCTGATTCAATAATTTTAATTCCCATAGATAATACTGTTCTAGATATTAAAAATATTTCTAAATTAGTATTAAAACTATATAACATTAATAATAAAAGAGTTAGTTTAGATAAAATTATTAGTACATCTTTTTCTGTTTTTAGTTTTCTTTTATAGTTAAAAAGAAATTTTAATTTTTGTTTAAATCCATATGTAGTACTAACTTTATTTTTTTCTTCTTTATTATTATTAGTAATAAGACTAATAACTGGATGGATAAAAACATTACAACTTTCTATTTCCAATATGAATATTTTAATCCATTCTGGATATTTATATTTAGATAGAATTTTAGATATAGTAGTTTCATTTTTATTGTCTATTAGAGAGTTAATAGTTTTTAGAAATTTATAGAATTCGTATATCATTTCTGCTTCTTCTTTTGTAAATTTATATTTTTTTATAAATTGTTTAATAATCATAGTCTGTTCCTCCTTCTTCAAGATTATCAATTAAATCTGAAAGCATTTGTTGACTTCCATATTTTTCAAATATATAGTTTATTTGTAAACTAGTTCTTTTAGATAATTCTTTATACTGTCTATGTAATAAGCTTATATATTTAGTATTAATAATATATCTATTTTCAAAGGCTTTTTCTACAAGATATTTTTCATCAGATATGTCGTCTAATTTTTGATATGGTGCTATAGCTAGAGAAATAATAATTTCATAAATATTTTTCATTTCTTTTATTTCTTTACCTGATTTATGACTATTTAGAAAAAGTAAAGGATTTTTAGAAATGTAACTATCTAAAGAAAAGAAATCTATGAGTATTTCTATAATTTTTGCTAAAAAAGCATATTCTATTTCATATTCAAAATTCAAGTCATCTAATAAAGAAAACCATCTATTTAAAAATATAGAAAGTTTCTTTTCATATAAAGAAAAATTTTTTTCATAAGAAGTAATATGTAAGTAATCACTATTATTAAAAGAGCTAAGATTTTTAAATATTATATCGTATATTTTTTCTCTATCAAATAATAGTACTTTATGGAATATATTTAATATAGTAACGAAGTTACTTAAAATGTAGGAAATGGTATCTTCTTTACAGTCAGAATATTTACTAATATCTGTATAATAACTTGTAATAGTAGATGTCATAAGAAATAATTTACTTGTTATACTGGGAATAGAAATATTATTATTTTCTTTAATATTGTCATAATCAGGAAAATATAAAAATTTTTTACATTCATTTTTAAAGTTAAATGGTACTATAAGTTTATCTAGTTTTTCATTTTCTATTCCATGAAAAAAGCTATGTATTTCAGAATTATTTGTACAAGCATAAACTATATTTGAAAAATTTTTAGGTAGCTTAATAAATTGTAATGGATATTTTCTTTTCTTATTTAGTGGCGGAAATATTTTACTTTCTTGAATTTGTATTATTTTAGCAATCTTATTGAATCCAATATAAGAATCATAGATGAAATCTAATTCATCTTTAGTAAGTTGATATTTATTATTAAAGAAATAATTATAAAATGTCCACATATCTGTTTCCTCCCTTTTTATTTTTATTTAATTTAATTTGAGAAAATATTATCTAGCTTGCGTATTAAATAATTTCTAAATCAGAAACTATTTTTTCTAAAAATAGATCTTTGATATCATTATTTATTTCTGGATCTTTTAGATTAATTCTTTTTATAATTGTTGAAAAAAGATTATTTACTATTTTTATATCGTTATGATTCTCACAAAAGTTAAGAAATTCTATTAATGTTTTTAAAGTATCTTTTAACTGTTTTAAATAATTACTTTTGTTATCAAAACAGAGATCAGTATTATTTATATCAGAAAATGCAAACCATGGTAATCCAAGTCTAATGGTGAAAAGAAAATTATTTATTTCTTCTGAGTGAGAAACAATATTAGAAATAAATTTTTCTGAGAATCCCAGTATTTCCAGAAAGAAAGAATAGAATTCTTTATAATCTTTTTCTGGAGAAACAATATCTAAGATAAGATACATTATAGAACCAGGATGTATATAAATACATAATTCTGGTTCGGAATATATTTTTTCTATTTTTGGAAAAATTTTTATTAGATTAATATTTTTAAAAATCTTTAAATTTATTATAGAGATTTCGTATATCAATTGATAAATAAATTTTTTATATATAGAATCACAACTAAAAAATATATAGTTACTAAATAATGTTAAAATAATAAAAGTTCTATAGAAAAAAGTTTTGTAATAATCTTCTTCTCCATACAGTTCTAAAAATTTTAGATCTTTGTCAATAATAGTTTTATTGTAAATATTACTTTCTTCTGTTATATAGTAGTAGTATAAATAAACTGATAGCCAATCATATCGATTTTTAAAATGCTCAATCTTAGTAGTTTTTTGGCCATTATAAATTAGTATAGATTCTAAGTCGTCAAATGTTTCTATCGAATGTTCAGAATCATAAAAAACTGATCTGATAATAAGTTGATATTCTCTGTAGTTAAGATTATTAATATTATTGTTATCTATATCTATAAATAAATCTTCATAGTCGTATTTATATGATTGTTCTATTCTACTAAAATTATACATTAGTAGGCAGAATTTTAAGAGACTTTTTTCTTTACTAGTTAACCAATTAGCTTTTTCTATGGTGTCAAAAAATTTGGATAAACTTTTTTTAATTCGTTCCATTCTCTTCCTCCAATTCATTAATTAAACTATTTATCAATAGTTGCTTAATTTTTTCTCTTTCTTGTGTATTTATATGCTTAGAAATAAATTTATTAGAAATAGAAAATTTCTTAATACCCCAGTTACTTTTCTGGGTAAAAAGAGGATCATCTTTTATGAATACTTTAACTATTTCATCTAGTTTTTTAGCATTGTTATTTTGAAATAAACTATAGTACATAGTATAATATTTATATATATCAATAAATGTACTATAAACTGTTCTATCTTGTTCAAAAATATTTTCCATATCTAATTCTAGAAAATATAAGTCAGGAATAGCTATCATAGTTAATAATATTATAATGTTAAAAATCTGACCTATTAAGATTCTTTCTTTTTTATTTAAATCTTTTAACTTCTTATCTAGAATATGATAGAAAATTGAGTGCTTAGTTATAAAGATTTTTAAAGATAAATTTTTAATTAGTGCATAATAGATACCATATCCTTTTTTATTGATTTCTAGGTTAGATAGATCTATATCTATATCTACTTCAGATATAATTCTATAGTAATCAAATTTTAAGAGTTCTTTTAATAGATGTAAAATTGTATTAGAAAAACTAATTACAGAATCAAGATTATCAGGTAATGGTATTTTTTTATTGTATACAGATTTTAAAAATGTATCTATAATATATAATAATGTTATACAAAATAGATGTTCTTCTGAAGATGTAATATATTCTAACTTATTATAATTTATTTTAGTATCTCCTATTTCTTGTTTAAAAGCAGGTAAGTCAAAATTATTTAATATTAAGTATGGATTTACAAGTAATTTTTTGATGTAGTATTCTTTTTCTTCTTTAGTAGTAGAATTTTTTATTGTATATAAGTGGACATCTCTAAAGAGTCTAGGTAAGGAGCTAGCTAAGAAAGAATCTATATTTAAGTATTGACCTAGAAATGTTGATAATCTAAGATTCCTCTGTACTCTTATCTTTTCTGGTATTGTCATCTTCTGTTCCTCCTTCTTCAAGGCATTCAACTAGAGAGTCTATTTGTAAAAGTTCTATATCCTTTTTAAACATATCTAAATTTCTTAGTTTTGGACTTAATCTTTTTATTATTTCCATTTTGTTTTCTTTGTTAAGCAAGGAATATTCAGTACTAAATAGTATTTCTTTTGCTTTTTCTAATGTTAGCATATCCAAGTGAAAAGCTGTAACGTCAGTGTATTTTAATCTATCTGGCATATTTGATATATAATAAATGATAGATATTATTTCAGATACTTGTTTAATTAGAGTATTAACTGATTCATTATTATTACATAAGAAATTTTTGTAATCTATTTTTATATCCGGTATAGACGGATTTATTAAACTGTATATTTTCCAATTAAAATTTAATAGATCAGAAATTATATTTAATTTTTCTTTAGAATTAGTAGTATATTTTTTAGTAAGTATTACATTTTCATTGTTCCATAGGTTTATTGCAGATTCAATGATTATAAATTTTACATAGCAATAGGGATTAAATATTGCTAAATTATTAGAGTCATCAATATATTTTAATTTTCTATTTGGATTCTTAGCTTTACTATTATAGAAATTAAATGGTACTTTTTTTCTTATATAATCAACTAAATGTATACCCTTATTAATCCAGTACTTATAATCTAGATTATATTGATTACTTTGTAGTAATTTAGATATTTTATTTAAAAGTGTTATAAGAAAAAAGTGAGAAATTGAATTTATATCAATATGATGTAACAAAAAATTAGCACAAAGTTCTGTTATTTTTTTACTATCAAAGATTTTCATTAAGGTCATAGATGATCTTAAAAGATCTACTTGTGAGATTTTGAAATTTGATATAGAGTCTACTTCTATATCAAAATCTAAGAAGAAACGATCATTTAATTCTTTTTGTAATTTTGTTTCTGGATAAATTGTAGCTAAATATGGATCTAGTCCTATATTAGTAATATAATTTATTTTAACTGTTAATTCTTCCTGAGATAAGTTTTTATATTTATATATAAAAGAGTATACATCATTAACAGTTAGAAGGTCTATGTCTAGATTCTTTAAGTCTTCTAGTATGATTTTTTTTACTTCTTTCACATGCACATGTATCACCTTCTTTCTTTTATTCTGTTTCTAAAGAATCAATTAAATCTTCCAACACAATAAGATTACTATATGGGTTTTCACCAGATTCTATATCTTTTTTAGCTTTCATAAGTATTATATCTTTTACTTTCTTTGCGTTTATATTAGGATTATCGTTTAAAATTTTGAATAAGTATTTAATTATATCGTTTTCAGAATTAGGATAGTAAATCATAAGTTCTTCTATAATGCTTTTCAATGTTTTAAGTTCTGAAACTTTTAGTTGTGGTAAAATTTCTATTAGATTTAATTTAAATCCTTTCTTAAAAAGAAATATTAAATCTGCAATATATACATAAAGTTCCATAATTTTATTTAAATTTTTTTTATCATAAAAAGCGTAGGTTCTTACTAATGTAGCTGAATATGTAATAAGATCGAATATAACAGATTGATAAAGTCTATCATTTCTATTAGAAGTTATAATTACTGCAGCTGTATAATTTATAAATAATTGAGCTGCTGTTAAGATTAATTCAATTAGTGCTGCATCTTCTGACATATTTTCTAGTATAGCTATAGAATCACTTTGATAATTTCTTTCAAAATCTAGATAGTATAATGTAAAATCTGAAAAAATATCCTTTAGATTTAATTTATGATAGGGTACTACTGGGCATTCTTTATATTTATTAAATATATCTAATTCTATATCTTTGGTAAGTTTGTAGATATTATTTAGTTCATATACATAATAATTAATATCTATATTTTTTTTAATTTTAGATATTTTGAAATCATTTATTAGTAAATGTTTTATTGGTTTTGGGAGTTTAATTAAAAAATTATGGACTATGGAGCTAACAAATTTTTTCATTTTTCTAATTCTTCAATTAAATCTGATATAAGTTGTAATTTTATTTTTTCTTTAACTCCCTCCATAAGATCATTATCTAATAACATAGAAAAGTAATGTCTTTTAACATTTTCTTTAATAGGTAATTTACTTATGTGATCTACATGTAAACTTATAAAACTAGTACTTTCTTTTTCGTTGACATACCACATATCTTTTAGATTTAGAATTATTTTTTCTATTCCTTCAGGGGTGCAGCTTTCGTAATGGTGTATATTCTTTTTACATATAGTATTGCCTAAAAGTACTAATGAAAGTTGTAAACTATTTTCATCTTTTGTTTCTAGATATGTATTGTAAAAATATCTTGAAAGATTAAGAAATAAGACTTCATAATGTAGAATGATTCCATCTGAAAGTTTATCTAGCATACATATTAAACTTAAATCGACATTTAATTCATCTAAGTAATATTTTGTAAGTTGATTTACAATAGAAATTTTATCTAGATCATCTTTAAATGAATTCTCTAAGAAGGATAGACAAAAAAAGTATTCTATAAAAGTAAATAAACCGATTATAGAAGCTGGAATTTGATTTATTTCTGTGGATGTGGGTTTTATTTTCAATAGATTCATTAAGAAATAAAAATCACCCAGATTTAATTTACTATTTTGCAACTTATTAAAAATAGGTTGCAAAAAATATTTGTCTCTAGATATACAGTTTGTAAGATATTTTTCTTTTATTTGCGGAGTATCAAATTTTCTATTATATAAGTTATCTTTAAATGTTAACCACCACCATATTCCTTCTGGTATTATTTTTGGATATCCAAGTCTTAAAAACATATCGTAATAACTTTCTTCATATTCATTTGTCATAGTTATTCCCCCCTTTCAAGTTCTTGAATAGTTTCATCTAGTCTTAACATAGTTAGTTTGTGTTTAGATATATCAGTACTATTCTTATCTAATAATAAATTAGTATAAGTTAAAATTTTGTCTGGTTCTTTTAGAAAATGAGATAATTTTTTAGCTATCATATAAATTGATTCAGTAAGATAAGTATTTGGAATCTTATCTAAGTACTGTGATAAGTACTTAGTAAAATTCATTAAATCTTTTAGATCTTTAATTTTATTTTCATCTATTTTACAATAAGGTAAAAGAAGATGATTTAATATATTAAGGTACCTTTTTAGAACAATAGAATTATCAATTGTAGTATCTATTTTATAACAAGCATGATTTTGTAAACTATCATTAAATTTTTTAAATAATCTAAAGAATTCGCTGATTGATAAAATTTGTTGTTTCATAAAAATATCTTTAGATTTTTTTTCATAAAATAGTATAGATTTTTGTTTAATATAATCTAAATTTTCTTCTGCTATATAAATAAGAGTTTTTAAAGCTAAATCATTAAAGAAAAGAAAGATTTGCTCATCTAGATGTTTATCATATATTTCTGTAATTGTTTTAATTACTAATTGTAGTGAAGGAAAATTCCCTAGAAATAAATTTTTATTAAAATAGAAAAAGAATACGTTATTTATTGTTTCACTAAGTTTAAGTATTTCATTTTCTTTTATAATTGTACCTTTAATAGTTTCTATATTAAAGTTAGCAATATTCAAAGTAGTTACACCATCTAGTTTGGTATCAATTATATCTTTATCACAATTATATGGATTACAATCTTTTATTGATGAGTAAAAAGAGACTAAAAAAGATTTGGCAGTATAATTTGTAATTTCTGTTAAATACATATAAATTAAGCTAAGTACTCTTTGTTGGTCCATGTATGTTATTGTCATTTTCTGTTCCTCCTTTATTGAAAATTAAATTTCTTCTAGATCTACAATCATAGCAGCTAAATTTACTAACTTTTCAATTTCTTCTTTCATTTCTGGATGATTGTCAATTGCTACTACTTTAATAAAGTTTAAAACTTTTTTTATAATAGAATTATTATTAATGTTATCTAATACTACTTGTGTTTTAATAGATATATCTTCTTTTAAATTATATGAAGATACTCTATGAGTAGTAAAAATACATATTAAAACAGCAATAGCTTTTTCAACTAAATCTTTAAGATTTTTATATTTACCTTTTAACTTATTAAAAGTGCGTATTGCTAAAGTAAGATTTTTATGATTTGTTAAATGGAGTTTTTCACTTTTAGTTAATTTTATAGAATAAGGATATCTAAAATTTTCAATTAAATATAGTGGTTTATTTGCATTACCATAGAATGTTATTAATTTATCTAAAAATTTAGATGCTTGTTTAATTGTCTCTAAATCCTGATCATATTTAGTAGGTTTCATTAAGATTAAGTTCATAAGAGTCCAGAATTTTTGATTAATTGCAGAATAAATTTCTTCTAAATTTTTCTCACTTGTTAATTTATTTTTATTTCTAAGAAACATAAGAATTTCATAAGCATCATATAATCTATATATACCCACTAAAGATGTTATTGAATAATTAAATTCAATATCTGTTATAAAAGTAGTTATAATATTACGTTTAACTTCTTCAGTATAAAGAAGATTAAGCATTAATTTAGATACCATTTTTCTTTTTCTTATATCTTTAATTTTCAATCCATTATTATAATTTATTATAATGGACACTATATCAATTGAATCATAGATATAAGAAAATGGGTTAAAATTAGTATCGTCTAAAGTGGCTTGATATTTAAAATATTCAGTTAGAGTTTGTATAATTTTTTCATCTGCATCTGGATAAATATATTTTAATATAGTTCTGATATGGTCAAATATATTATCAGATTTTAGTTTTTTTATTTTTAATTTTTTATATTTTATTTTAGGTATTTTAGGTTTACATTTATTAATATTAGTGCAATTTTTAAATTCTTCTATTGCTTTTACTAATCTTTTAAAATCTTCACTAATATAAGATTCTCCATGTCTAGAATTTATTATCTGTACTAATTTATAAGCATCAAGATTGTTACTTTTGTGTGATTTTATTATATCTAGTAAAACTTTATCTATATAAATATCACCATCATCATAGTTTTCTATCATTGATAGAATTGTATCGAAATCTATATTTACATTAATAATATTTGGTTTTATAATTTTTATTATTAAAAAAGTAAGAAGAAGTTCTAAAATATTACAATTATATATATGAATACCAAAGTTAAGATTTAATTTTATAAATTCATTAATATGTTTAATTATTTGATAGTAAATTACTTTAATTACTTCTTTCATTAATGGGTCAAGATGTTTCTTATTAAATTTATCAGAAATAAGATATGTCATTAGATGTTGTGGATCAAAGATGCGTATAAGAGTACTATAAAAATGTTCATCGTAATTTAACAAAGCAGTTTTAAGGGTTTTTCTTTCTTCTTTTGACCATTTTCTTTTTAATGCTAAATAAGAAAAATATGTGTTTTTTCTTTCACAATTATGTAGTTCTAATTTCATGAATTCTAATGTTTCTGGAGTTAGCTCAATCTTTGAATTATTTAAAATATATTTGATAGAATTAAATGTATCCATATCGTATCTATAGTATACTGTAGAATATTTTCTTTCTCTAATTTCTTTTGAAATAAGTAAGTACTGTTTTCTAAGCCATGGATTATTACTAGGTATTTCTTTAAAGGTAGAATAAGAAAATCCTAAAGATAATAAAATACCTTTGAAATTTAAAAATAGATCATTCAGTACAAGTATTTTGCTATTGCTCATATCTGTCCCTCCTTTTTTGCTATTCATTCTAATTCCATGTTAGATTGTAAATCTGCTAGATTTACATAAGATAATAGTTTCTTTTTATCATGTTCATCATGAGTATAATTTTCAATTCTTAGTTTTAGCATTTCTAAAACTGCAGATATATATTCATAATTATTAAGGTAATTGTATGTTAAGTTAGTAATTTCTTTTACATAGTTATCTAGATTTAATTCGGTTAGAAAACTATTACTTGATAAGTATAAAGTAATTACTTCTTCGAAAAAATTTTTTGAATTTGGATATTTTTCAGATAGATTTTTAAAATAAGATAGAGATTTTATAAAATCTTTTTTACTTTTAATTATATAACTAAAAGGTAAATTAGTGTTATTTTTAATATATCTTTCTAATATTTTCATTCCAAAATCTTGAGATGGATGAAATGAGCATGATTTAATTTTTATAATAATATGGTACAGATATTTTTCTAGACTTTTAATTATCTTCATGTCATTTAAATGTTTACTAGGTTCACTAATAATATTTGTAAATACTAGCCAGAAAAAATGTAGAGTAGTTGTTATAATTTTAGTAAAATCAGTATTTAAAAATTTTAAAGATAAACTAAGATATTTATCTAATTTATCTATTTCTAATAAATTATTTAAGTAAAGAGATAATTCTGGAAATAGTTTATTTTTTAAATTATAAAGAATGTTTTCTGCTGATAAAATAGAAAGAAAATATTTTTCTATTTGATTCTTTTTAGTGGTATCTTTTACTTTAGAAATCATTTCGGATAGTTTAAATATTTTTACTATTAAGTATGGATCTTCAAAATCTAAACTATAAGGATCGAATCTGGGATTAAGTTTATCTTTTTGTAGGTTTATAAATTTTAGAGCTAAATTAATTAAAAGATTCATTTCTTCTTCATCGTAATATAAATGTTCATTATAGATAGCATATATTTTAATTATTTTTTTAATGTGATCTTCCAGTGAGTTTTTTGAAGTTAGCTCAGGTTTATATATAATATTGCTAATTTTTAAGAATTCTTTATTTGTAAAATATTTAGAATTAAAAGGTTCTGGAAGTATTCCATTAGATAATTTTAAGAGTATGTCATAATACATACTATTATATTTAAAATATTCAGTTGAATATTTTTTAATAAGATTAATAAGATTTTTTGCTGTATCAGATTTACTACTATATTTGTCTATAATAGATTTAAATTTAGAACATACATCAAATTCAATATTTTGAGAGATAATTAGATAATTTAAAACAGATGTAGAAAATAATTTCTTAGCGTTACTGGGTTCTATAATATTGATAATCATAGAACTAATAATTAAGTTAATAGTAGTATTTGTAATTATACTAAATGGATTTTTAAGTAGAACTTTATTAATCTTATTAATAATATTAACTTTTATTTTTAAGAAAAAATGTTTTATAATTGG